>Ga0310344_10001709_pt1 | contig 16675 bp, 22 predicted proteins | sample HC15DNA20200_MG_FD_203801 | JGI IMG/M metagenome (GOLD analysis project Ga0310344, IMG submission 203801) | Marine microbial communities from station ALOHA, North Pacific Subtropical Gyre - HC15-DNA-20-200_MG | ecosystem: Environmental > Aquatic > Marine > Oceanic | place: Pacific Ocean: North... | reverse complement strand
TGTGCTCCAGGGTCTTAAAGTCGCTGCTGGTCATGGCTTAACTTATGACAATGTAGGTCCAATCGTAGAGATTCGAAAGATTGAAGAATTAAACATAGGGCACAGTATTATTTCCAGAGCGGTACTCGTGGGGATGGAACGTGCCGTTCGAGAGATGCTTGATTTAATGAAGTGAATGGAGCACCCGTGTCAAAGTATTCATTAAATAGACTTAAATTATTTACAGGACTTATCGTTATTTTATGATCTGGCGTAATGTATTTGTACTTGGGTTAGCCGTATCTGTGGCATTAGCTGTAATGTTCTGGATCGTGTGGACTGAGCGTCCTACGCTTGAAAGTGTAATAGACTCAGATAACACTCCAGCCCAACTTCAAGAGGAAAATAGTTCTTCATTAATTGAAATTGACGAATCTAGAATAGCTGTTCTTCAAGAAACGGCTGAATCGAACTCAGAGGATGTCGTCTCGCGTCTATCTCTCGCCGATTTATATTTTGGGGCTCAACAATTTGAGGATGCGATTCCCTGGTACGAAGAGGCAGTACTTTTGGACGCTGGAAACCTTGATGCAAAGACAAATCTTGGTGTTAGCTATTACTATGCAGATCAAGTAGAACGGGCAATTGAGGTGTTCGAAGAGACTATCAAGCTGGAACCGACGAATCAGCGTGCTCTTCTTAGTTTAGGAATAGTGAAGGCATTCGGGCTTCAAGATCTTGACGGTGCTATGACTGCTTGGAAACGCGTTATAGAGATTGAACCGAATAGTGCTGAAGGACTGGCAGCCCGTGATTCACTTGAACGTTTTTCCGCTGTACATGATTCTGCAGAAGAAAATCTCCCGTGAGTCGAGAGGAAGACCTCCATGCTACTGGGATGGCTGATAAGGTTGTTGCTTGTCGCAGTTCTAACACGTTTAATCTGGAAATTTGTGCGTAATTTTTTTTCTGGTTTACAGGATCAAAAACGAGAGCAACCAGAGCGTAATACGGCGCTCGTTCGAGATCCGGTGTGCGGCACTTATGTACAGCAATCTCGAGCGTTAAAGATTCATTCTGACGGTGCAGTTAATTATTTTTGTTCGGAATCTTGTCGCCAAGAATTTAAATCGAGTACTTAAAAGAGATGTATTAATGTTAAACGAAGAGAAATTAAGAGCTGAAATTGTAGAGATTGGTCAACGATTGCATTCCAAATCGTACGTGGCCTCCAATGACGGGAATATTAGTGTCAGGCTTGATCACGAGAGATTGCTAACAACACCAAAAGGTGTGTCCAAAGGTTATATGACACCAGACATGCTGGTAACCACTGATCTCGACGGCAATCGACTGACAGGTGATCGCGAACCATCATCAGAGTTATTAATGCATATTGCTGTTTATCAGAACCGTCCTGAGATATCGGCGGTTGTCCACGCGCATCCTCCTACTGCTACTGGGTTTGCCGTAGCGGGGATTCCTTTAGATCGTGCGGTTCTTGCAGAAGTCGTTACAACATTGGGCAGTATTCCGATTGCTGATTATGGGACACCTTCGACCCATGAATTAGCGGATGCGGTTCGAAAACACATAAAAACGCATGATGGGTTATTGCTTGCTAATCACGGCGCTTTGACCGTATCTGGTGAATTATTTTCGGCGTATTACAAAATGGAAACCATTGAACATTTTGCACGTATTAGCCTTGTGGCAAGGACCTTGGGAGGTGAGCGTCTGCTCTCACGTGAAGAAGTCATGCGCTTGCAAGATTTGCGTGGTATGTACGGGATAGCGGCCCCTGCGCCAATTTGTCCTGATCCTGATACTTCAGAAACTGAAGATGATGATTGCCAGGTAGTTGAGGCTCCCTCTTCACTTGGTCAACAAGTTGTAACAGGTGGTAACGACACTAAATTAAATCCACAACTAGGTAAAGACGATGAAATTCGATTAACATACCGAGAGCTTTTGACGCTTGTTGAAGATGCAGTTAAACAGGTGCGCGAAGATTAATTAAAAGATGTGCACTCAATATTGGAATAGGTGTAGGGCTTGCGGAGGGCATTATGGGTGAAGCGTTAGGAATGGTTGAGACCAAAGGACTTGTCGCTATGATAGAGGCGGCTGATGCTATGGTTAAGGCTGCCAAGGTAACACTCGTTGGTTGGGAGAAAATTGGAGCCGGTTATGTCACGGCTATTGTCCGAGGAGACGTGGCTGCTGTTAAGGCTGCTACGGATGCGGGTGCGGCTGCCGCACGTCGGGTTGGTGAATTAGTATCAGTGCATGTTATCCCCAGGCCACATGCAAACCTGGAGGACGCGCTACCAATCGGGAAGGCTGGAACTAAAAGATAGTTAACGATCATTTTCTGGCACTTATTTTTTAACAGAAATTCTTGGCAGTACGGTAGAAAGTATCTGTTGGGTTAGGCGAGAAGACCGATTATGATTTTGGCCAAGATTGTTGGCACGGTTGTTGCCACACAGAAGGATCAGCGGCTCGTCAGTAACAAGTTGCTAGTGGCGCAGCCAATAGATGCAGAAGGTAACGAACACGGGAATCATTTAGTTGCCGTTGATACGGTGGATGCGGGTTTTGGAGAGGTCGTCTTAATAGTAAGTGGAAGTTCAGCTAGGATGGCGGCTGCTCTAAAGGACACGCCAGTTGATGCAGCCATTGTTGGTATTGTTGACGATATTGAATTCAAGGAACACTAGTGCAACTTGCTCGGGTAAGCGGCACAATTGTCGCAACACATAAAGATCCTTGTCTTAAAGCTCTTAAATTATTGCTTCTGCAGCCTATAGACGCTGCTGGTTTTTCTCAAGGCGTTTGTTTTGTTGGGATCGACTCTGTAGGAGCAGGAGTTGGTGAAAAAGTCTTTTTTGTTAAGGGCAGAGAGGCTGCATTGCCTTTTTTGCCACGGGTTGTGCCTGCTGATGTTGCCGTGGTAGGAATTGTTGATTCATGTTTTTTAGAGAATAATAAACACTCTTCATAACTCTTGTGACTCACAAGGATCTGATGTGAAAATTGGACGTGTGGTAGGTAACGTTGTGTCCACTAGAAAAAATGAGAAACTTGTTGGCGCAAAGTTGTTGCTTATAAGGCCGATTGCGAAAGATTCAACAAACGTTTCCCTGACCTTGGCCGTAGATACCACTCAAGCTGGCATTGGTGATACTGTGTTGTATGTGCTTGAAGGAAAGGCTGCAGGCGCGGCTTTGGGACGCCGAGCCTCTCCAGTAGATGCTGCAATTATTGGAATAGTAGATTACGTCACTGGTAGTAATTTAAATGTATAGCGCTAAGGTGAATCGTCAGAGACTCATATCGGCTGTTGATAATGCTCTTCGGCGGCACACAGCTAGTATCATGGCCAAAGAGCCAGATGTTATTACGCCTGTTGCTTCTCAAGTAACACATCCAAGCCAAACCAAATTTTTGTGTGTTGTTTCAAATAAGGAAGCTCATTCATGCTTGATCGAGCCTAACGTGCAGTGTGTGCAGTGTGGATATTGTGAGTCTCTTGGGCATTAATGAAAACCGTGCACTTCCGCTCGTCTTGGTAACACGTCGATTGCCAGCCTCGGCATTAAAAAAATTGCAGTCAGTTTGTGAAGTTGATTTGAATAGAGATCATTTTGGGCTCTCTGTAAATCTTCTGTGTGAACGTATCAAAGATAAGCTCGGTCTCTTGTGTTTAGTGAATGATGTGATTGATCGACAAGTTATCGATGCGGCTCCTGATCTCCGTGTGATTGCAAACGTTGCAGTCGGTTACGACAACATTGATGTTGAGTATGCGAGAAATCGCGGAATAGTTGTTACGAATACTCCAGATGTTCTGACGACTTCGGTAGCTGAATTTACTTGGGGTTTAATCCTTTCAATAGCTCGTCGTATTACAGAGGGAGATCGTCTAATTCGAGCTAATCAATGGACAGGTTGGGCCCTCGATTTCATGCTTGGCATGGAATTAAATGGTAAACGTTTAGGAGTCATAGGATATGGACGAATCGGTAAGGCGGTTGCTGCTCGGGCAAAAGCCTTCGGAATGAATGTTGTTGTTACGGGTTCTTTATCTTCTGGGAGTAAAAGTGAAAATCTTCTTGATAAAGAGGATGATAATATTCGTTGGGTATCACTTGATGAACTATTAGTGTCTTCTGACGTGGTTTCACTGCATGTTCCTATGAATGCTAAAACAAAAAATTTAATTGATCGCCGAGCATTAACACGCATGAAACGGACAGCTTTTCTCGTAAATGCTTCCAGAGGATCCGTTGTCGACGAAAATGCTGTAATTTGGGCGCTTGAAGAAAAGTTAATCGCTGGAGCGGCGCTTGATGTTTACGAGTCTGAACCGAGGGTGCAAAAGAAACTTTTATCACTAGAAAATGTTGTTTTATCGCCGCATTTAGGCAGCGCTACCCGTGAAACACGTACGGCTATGGCTGATTTAGCTGTTTCAAATGTTATAGCTGTTCTTGGTGGGGAAGAACCGCTGACTCCGGTACTGTCATAAAGGTATACCTATGGGTGGCCGGTCATCTGAGAAAATGAATATTTCACCGACTGTAGATCTCGTCATGAGGCGTTTAATGTCGGTTATCGATAAAATGGATGAACCGGCAATTGAAAAGATTGCCGACGATCAAAAATCTAATCCTTTCCAAGTGTTGATTGCTACGATACTGTCGGCTCAAACGAAAGACGCTGTTACTTTTGACGCTTCGCAACGTCTTTTCGCTAATGTTTCGACTCCGCAGGAGATGTTACGTTTGAGTGTGAGGAAGATCGAAGCTTTAATTTTTCCAGTGAGTTTTTATAGAAATAAAGCGAGGCATATTAAGAAGGCGTGCAGGCATATTGTAGATGACTTTGGTGGGCATGTACCGACCACCATGTCTGATTTATTAACCTTGCCTGGTGTTGGGCGAAAGACGGCGAATCTCACGCTAATTATTGCTCATCAGAGCGACAAGAATATTTGCGTTGACACACATGTGCATCGGATTTCCAACCGACTGGGTTGGGTCATCACAAGTACACCAGAGCAGACAGAGCAACGTTTGTACAGAGTGTCTCCGCGGCGGTGGTGGGCGCGAATTAATTTATACTTGGTGACGTGGGGACAGAACGTTTGCCGGCCAGTTTACCCATTATGTGGGAGGTGCGACATTAATGATTTGTGTCCCCGTATTGGAGTGAAGAAAGTGGGTCGAGGTTAATGTGCCGCGTTTTTACGTGCGAAATCTAATGGCGAATTACATTTTGGCATGTTTTAAGCCTCCGAGATATCGTTCACTATAATTTCCGATCAACCCGATGCTGAAAGTAAACGAAATATTTCATTCTATCCAAGGAGAATCAAGTTACACAGGTTTGTCTTGTGTTTTTGTTCGCCTGACTGGATGTGATTTACGTTGTTCATGGTGCGATACCCCCTATGCATTTAATGAGGGAGACGCGTTGTCAGTTGAGGATGTTGTCAAAAAAGTTGAAACTTATCAGAGTTTTTTGGTTGAAATTACTGGAGGAGAACCGCTACTCCAGCCCGATGTTTATGATTTGATGCGGGCACTTTTGAGATCCGGCAAGACGGTATTATTGGAAACTGGTGGACACATCGATATTTCTGATGTACCGGACAAGGTTATAAAGATTGTTGATGTAAAGTGTCCTGGGAGCGGTGAATCTGAGCGCAACTTATGGGAAAATTTAGATCGTCTAAAGGCACATGATGAGGTCAAATTTGTAATCCGAGATCGTTCTGATTACGACTTCGCGAAACAAGTTCTCAAGAGACATCATCTTGAAGAACGTTGCGCGGCAGTACTTTTTTCTCCAGTTCATAGTGTCCTGCCGCCGAAACTTCTGACGGATTGGTCGTTGGAGGACCAGCTTCCTGTGCGTTTACAAATCCAACTACATAAATATGTGTGGGGTGAACATGTCCGTGGCGTTTAATCGATGAGTGATGTTCGAAAGGCAGTGGTACTTCTCAGTGGTGGTCTTGACTCATATACGACTGCTGCTATTGCTCGCGAGGAAGGTTACGAAATTTGTACTTTGACCATCAAATACGGACAAACACATGCAAATGAAATAGAAGCGTCCAGACGCATTCGGTCTTCGCTAAATGTGAGTCAGTATCTTGAGCTACCTGTTGATTTGGCTTCCATTGGGGGATCGTCTTTAACTACGAACGTTCTAGTTCCAAAAGATCAAGATCTCGATTCTTCGCATATTCCAACGACGTATGTTCCAGCTCGTAATACTGTGTTTTTAGCGTTGGCACTTAGTTGGGCAGAGGTGTTGGGAGCACGTGATTTATTTATTGGGGTGAACGCACTAGATTATTCTGGATATCCAGATTGCAGGCCTGAGTTTATTAAAGCATTCCAGGCATTGGCCGGGTTGGCTACCAAAGTTGGTGTAGAGGGCGAAGTTATTAATGTGCACGCTCCCTTAATCAAACTAAACAAAGCAGAGATTATCCGTCGTGGATTCGAGATGAATCTAGATTATGGGCTAACACACAGCTGCTATGACCCTAGTGATAGTGGCAAGCCATGTGGGCGTTGTGATAGTTGCCGTTTGCGGGCGAGGGGGTTCAAAGATGCTGGGAAAATTGACCCTATCTTCTGCTGAAGTCGGAAAGCTGAACAATTGCGGAATCGATAATTTTGTTGATGGCGCTATTAGTTGTTGTGAAGTTATTCGCCAGAATTGCGAAAGCCAAACGTTCTCCTTCTTGTGTGTTTACGTAGCCGGCGAGAGCGCTTACGTTACGTTTAGAGCCGGTTTTAGCGATTGCGTTGTTGGTAGCAGATGATCCTCTTAACCTCGTTCGAAGAGTGCCGTCGATGCCTGCTACAGGCAGTAAAGGGGTGAAGTGATTGCGATGAGAGACGTCGCTATGCATGTGTTTTAAAACGGCGACCAACATTTCTGCACTGGCGAGGTTTAGAGGCGACAAACCTGATCCGTCAGCTATTAAAAATTTATTTTTGTTTAAACCCCACGAAATCAAGGTGTCGGTTATGATGTCGACACCTGAGGAAACTTTTCTCGCCGAAGACGAATATCCTATTGAACGCATCAATGATTCAGCGTACAGATTACTACTGTCTTTCATCATTTTAACTGCGAAATGCGACAATTTTTTTGAGTGGTGTCTTATAAGAATATTAGTGGAGGTATGATGTTTCGCTGGCTTTCTCTCGGAGAGATTCCCGATTTCCAATGCCTTTCCTATGACATTAACCCCATTCTTAATCAAGCTGGATCTAAGTGAAGTGACAAAAAAAAGCGTAGAGTTTTCAACGGCTATGTTTCGAATTATGGGAGGAAAACCGAGAGGTATAGAACCTCGGAGAATAAGGTTTGACGGACCTGGTAAACGTCGTAGTGTAAAGGACACTTCACTATCCCTATGGCCGGTCTCAAGCTGATTAATGAGATTTAAACCACTTAGTGGATCAAGCTCCGTTATTGCTGGTTCGCCAATGCTTGTGCCCGGTGTGATGATTAAGGGTGTTACGTTTTCGTTGTACTGGAGTGCATCTGTTGGTGCAGCGAACCCAAACCCAAAGTCGTCCCAAGCCCATCCTGGCCCCCATCCAGACCAGATATCATCAGAAAACAATTGATCATCCCCAACAATATTCCCATCGATTTTTTTGATGCCCTTGTTTGAAAGTTCGCGGGCCCATTTCGAAAAAGTATCGTTTGTGGAATTTTCTGACTTACTGATTGTGGGATCTCCAGTGCCTTTTACAACTAAATCTCCTAATAAGATTTTTTGTTCAACATTCTTTTGTCCGGAGAGTGTCGTTTCATAACGGAAGTCCCAACCTAGTTTTTCTGCAGCTACAGCGAGAGTTGCTATTTTGATTGTTGAGGCGGGATCAAAGAGTTTGTTTGAATGAAGTGCGTATATTTTTTCATTTTTATCTAACGAATAAACGTAGATACCCCACGAGACAGCTTCTTGCTTTTTGAATAGAGCGTCTAAGGTGATGTTGAGTTGCTCTGTCTGACTATCAGCTGTTACTTGTGTCGCAGCGGTTTCCGCAAAGAAGAAAACACTTACACAAATTAGTAGAAGATTAATTTCTAGGTGTTTCTTTGTTGAGCGTGTCGATTGTCTCATCGAACGCCTTTCCGTCGATGCGTGCTGCTCCTGGTTGTCCTTCTGGTATGCCAAAGGTTTCATTTTCATATTTCCAGAACAAGACTACCTCTTTGTTCTCAGGATCACCGTAATGCACACGGACCGTAGCGACGAGATTCATGTCGTTGAGATTAGAATCAAGTCTATTTTCAACGAACGATGATGCCTCTAATGCTGACAGGTTGCTAAGCAACTGAGTCATCTCTGCTTGTTCGATCTCAGTTTCACTTGGCATAATTTGCAACCAAGTGGGTCCTTCAGTATCTTCTTCATTTTTTTCAAAAACAAATGTTTCGTCAACTCCTTCAATTTCAAGTCGAGACACACTAAACGGGCTAAAGCCGAACAATTTTTTTCTCCGGTATTCGACAGCCTGTTTATTCAGAGTATCAATTAAAGAGGAAGCTGTTGTAAATATTAAATTTCTTGACAAGTCACGGGCGAAGTGACCTGCAGTCTCAGAGTTTTTGCCAAAGTGAAGCGTTGCTGTAGAGTTTCCTGCGGTCAAATCTACTGTTAGTTTGGGGTTAATGAGGTCGTAAGATTCGAGGTTGTCAGCGTTTTCACTTACTACGGATTGGAATCTTTCGGTGCTTAAACTAGTTATTAGACCGTTGACTACGGCGTCGTCTGCATTAATATTCCAAGGTTCTTGTAATTGCCAGCCGTCGTCACTGTTTTTGGTTAGTCGCACCAATTTATCATCAGAATGTATCTCTATCTTGTTGAGGTTGTCGCGTTCGAAGTTCAGCACGGTTTTGTCTCTAAGAGCAAAAGTATTTTTATCAAATGTGTTATTTAGATGAGAAGAAATAAGAAAGATTCTGTTCTCATCAGAAAGTTTTGCATATAGGTCAGATCCTGTTGGTGTGTGATCACCGACAAGTAAGTGCCTCATTGTGTTTTCGCTTGTGGAAAATCCGATCTCAAGAGAGGGCTCCTCAAGACCAAATTGAGCTAGAGGAATTTTTGTATCAATACCTTCTTCAACGACTCGTTGCACCTCAAGGGTTGTCAGGCTTTCTGCAACAGCGGCCACAGTGGGGTCTTCTGCAACGGCTTGTATAGGTTGAACAAGAGACCACTCACCGTTTTCGTTTTGTTGCAGTTGAGTGATACTTTTGTCACTTGCTGTTATCTGTAAGTTAGAAATTGCTTCTGTTTCAAAACTAAATAGTCTTTCGTTTGCCGGTGTTTCTGATGCTGGAGCACGGTGCCGTTCTACAAAGAAAATGTAAGCTCCTAAGCTTATAGTAATAGCTAGCAGGATGAGGTTTGAACGAAGGCCACGCATCTCTTAGCGTCTCCGCCACCAGACAAAAATTCCGGATCCGACTATAAAACCTGGAATTAGTAACAAGGTAATGATACTAATACGAAATTGTTGATCCTGAGTCAGTGTGATTCTTCGATCTTCTGGGGCACGTGGTCGAATCGAAATTAGATTTTCTTGCTCTGCAAGCCAATTTACAGTGTTCAAAAGAAGGTCGGCGTTACCTTGGATTCCAAGGTAACCATTGGAAGCAAAATCGGAATCTCCAAAAACTACAAGACGTATCTCTGAGGGTGTGTCTTCAGTATTCTCGTCGTTGGTCTGATTCACATCCGAGGAAGTGTCTTCTGTAACGTTTTGATTAGTTTCCGCTGTGACTGAAACTGCAATTGATATTGGACCCGGAACGTCACCAAGGTCTTCTTCCATTGAGACTTCGCCACCGGATAGGTCGAGGTTGCTTTCAGCCCAGCTTTGAGGTGATGTCTCAACAACGATTTGAGCTCTCTCATCGGATGGATTCGTCTTGATGGATCGTGCTAGTGGAAAGGCCGTGAGTAGTTCGAACCGATCAGTGATTGGGTGTTGTGGATATGATGCCGCCACGGGTGTGGCCGCGTCGGTGCCTAAAAGTTGGCCGACTCCACTTGCGTCAACGACAATGTCGTTTCCGATTTCGATACCCCACTCACCAAGAAACGTAATTAGGTTGTCTTGATCAGTTGTTTCCGGCTCGTCCGGAGGATCCAGAAGCACCAGTAATTTACCACCGCTGGAGAGATACTTCTCTATTAAAGCAATTTCCGTAGGCAATAAATCATTTGAAGGTCCGGCAATTATCAGGATGGAAGCATCTGAGGGAACTTGGCCCGCCTGCGTTAAGATAAGTGTCTCGACAGAAATGTTATCGCGCAAGAATGCGGCTTCAACGTTGCTGTATCCGACCCGTTGGTCTGTATTCGCGGGATCTCGTTCGCCGTGTCCTTGGAGAAAATAGGCCTTGCGTTCTTCTCCTTCGACAGCTTTGATGAGGGCATTCGTGAGATCTTGTTCTTGGTTCGACACTACACGTTCAATGCGTTCGTTATAGTCGAAGACAACGGTGCCATACGACTGTACTTCGTATTGTCTGGCGAGCCCAGGATTTCTGTCAACGTCGATATATTCAATCGTTACATGATCTGATGTGTATTCGTACTCGGCCAAACTATCGCGAAAGGGTTGGAAGGTGCTCTCTTGACCGAACACCATAATCCGAATGGGAGATTCCAGTGATTCAAGAAGCTGGATAGTTTGGTCCGATAGAGAGTACTGTCGTGCTGCCGTTAAATCCCATCGTTTGTTTTGTCGAGCAAGAACATAATTAACACCAATTAAAATTGCTAAAACAAGTAACACGCTTGATGCGGCCAATGTTCCGTGTTGAGTTTGACTTTTTTTAAAGAAGACAACGACACTACGCCAATGGCCTAGTCCATAAATGGCGACAACAATGAGACCGATCGCCATCGTCCACCACCACAAATCGACTGATGCTGGCATCAAGAAACGCAAAGCCATACCGATTATCACTATGAGAATACCAGCCCAACCTATTATGTCGAGAATTTTTCCATTCATAACGTTACTACCCCCTCCACCTTTCGCTATCCACTGATTTAGCGGTAAGGAAGAGCCCAAATGCTATAAAACTTAAGTAATATGCGAGGTGTTTGGTGTCGATCACACCTTTTGAAAAATCGTCGAAATGGTCCAATATCGAAAGATAGCCAAGCATTTGAGTCATCATGGAACTGCTTGATGGATCGCCTACCCAACTAATTACCCATAGCAATAAAAGAATTCCAAATGTGCCCATGCCAGCAACCATTTGATTTTTTGTCGTGCTGGAAACTAACAAGCCGACGGAAATGAAAGAGCCTCCCATTAGCCAGAGACCCAGGTAGCCGCTCAAGATTGGAGCCAATTCTGGTTCGCCGTATATAAAGAGCATGCCAATAGGAATAAGTGTTACAGCCAACATAATTGTGAACAGCGCGATCGCACCTAAAAACTTGCCTAGGATAATTTGTAGATCTGTAATGGCAGAGGATAAAAGTAATTCCATAGTACCAGAACGTTTTTCTTCTGAGTATGCGCGCATTGTGAGCATCGGAAGTACCAACAACATAATTACGGAAGTATTTCCAAGGAGTGGTCGCATCAAATATTCGTTGATGTTGATAGTTTGGGGGCCACCCATGCCCATGCCTGCTTGCATGCTGATTCGAACGACGAAAAGTAAGCTGGCATAGAAGAAATAACCAAACAAAAACGAGAAGAAACCTATAAATACGTATGCTATAGGTGAGACAAAATAGGAGCGAAGCTCCTTTTGAGCGATCGCAAAAATATTACCCATTAGGATCCTCTATGTTAGTGTCTTCTTCAGTGTTTACAGTCTTACCTGTGGTCTCGCTTTGAGTGTCTTCTGATGTGGTGAGTTCAAGAAAGACATCTTCTAGGCTCATCCTCAGGGGGGTTAGTTCCAACAATCCCCATTTATTTGATACAACCGTTCGTCCAAGTTCTTGGCGAACATCTGCTCCATAGTCGCTTTGTACATCAACTAATTTTGTGTGATTTTTTGATTCCGCGATCGACACATTAGTGACTCCATCCAGAGCTTGAAATACAGATTCGACATTCTCAGATTCAGTATCTATTTCCAGATGAATGGTTTCAGAACCGCGAAGCCGCTTGGTCAAATTATCTGGGGTGTCAATTGCAACAACTCGTCCCTTGTTAATAATGACTACGCGGTCACAGGTCTGTGCGACTTCAGGCAAGATGTGTGTGCTGAGAATAACGGTGTGGTCTCCTGCTAGGTCTTTAATAAGACGTCTAGTTTCAATAATTTGTTTTGGATCCAGTCCTGCGGTTGGTTCGTCAAGAATTAAAACTTCTGGATTATGCAGAAGTGTTTGCGCTAGTCCGACTCGTTGTTTGTAACCTTTGGAAAGTTTGCCACAGTTACGGTTCCTTACATCGGTCAAGTTTGTGCGTTTAAGTGAGGTTTCTATTCGTCCCATACGATCTTGGGCTTTGACACCGTTAATACGAGCTGCGAAGTAGAGATATTCAACGACTGTCATGTCAGGATACAGAGGTGGGGTTTCGGGTAGATAGCCAGTTCTGATTTTTGCATCTATAGGTTGCCGAAAAATGTCGTAACCCGCAACGACCGCCTTACCCTCTGTGGCCGGGATGCACCCCGTTAAAATGCGCATAGTTGTACTCTTACCCGCACCGTTTGGGCCAAGAAATCCAAGTATTTCCCCTGATTCAACGCGGAAACTCACATCGTTAACCGCGGTTATTGGCCCGTAGTGTTTTGTGATGTTTTGAACCTCAATCATGAGGTTGCTCCTTTATACAAATAAAACTAGTTGAGGGTGATGATCAAATTTCACAAGTTAGATTCCGCTGTAATTGACGTTTAGACGACGAATTGGAATATAAATTTTGCGGATAAGATACTAATCTTGCTGCTTAATTGGTGTCAAACTATCTTGGCCATTTGATTGATAAGATAAGTATTTAACTACCAAAGTCGACAAATTCATCGATTGCCATTTGGCCGCCTGTCTTGATTTCTTCAAATTGTAGGCCTTGCAGAGATTGTCTGTTGCTCCATGCGATTCTGGCCACTGCTTTAATCTCACGATCTTGATTGGGCAGGCGAAAGACAATGGAAATTCTAATACCGACTGCAATTGGTTCCATTGTACGTACGGCGAGTCCGCCTTTTCCAATATTTAAAATCTGTCCTGACATAACTGTAGTTTCCGTTTCTATTGCACAGGGAATACTTAAAGTGACTCGAGTGCTAGTTCGTCGGTCGAAACTCTTTGGAAATAGAAGTGGGTTAAGACATTGTAGAATTTCTTCTTCCGGTATGTGCTCGTTTACGTATGCGGTTATTCCGAGACTAGCCAGCGTTTTTATCTCGTTAGCACTGTTGATAGAGCCGCTTAATATAGCAAGCGTTGAGTTTGGCACTGTTTCTTGAATTTTTTTTACGAGCGCTGAAAATTCATTGCTAATACGAATATCCAAAATGAGCAGATCTAAAGTTTCGGAGTGTTTGATGAGGGTTGCCAAGAATTGTTTTTCGTTATCCACTTCAAGTGGTTTGTGCTCGCCTTTTCGAAACGCTTCAGAAAAACGTTTTAGTGTGTCCGTTGATTCGGTGGCGATTAAAATAGTCTTTAAGGACAAGATGCGATTTATTTTATTGGTTAGACGTCATCCTGAACAAAATTTATAGTTGTGAATTTAGCTAAACCGCAGAGTATTTAAATAAATACTGTCATCAAAAGTTCTATAAAATTTATTGTCTAGATGTTTGAATTTTTTATGACAATTTCAAGATGACCGGTCGAACTTAAACCAAGAATTGATGCATCGTTGCCTAACCGTTATAATTCGAGACTCCGATGAGAAGTTTTTAATGGCAACTTGTGAAGCATGTGAAGTAGAAATGGATGTCGATGAATTTGACGTCGATATTGGTGATGAATTAAGTTGCCCGGAGTGTGGTAAGAACCTGAGGGTTGCAAGTCTTTCTCCAGTAGAACTTGAGGAATTATCTCAAGATAATGATGTTTTAGACGATATTGGTGAAGAGTTTGGGTCTGAGGAACCTGAGGGTGAGGATCAGTTAGACGACGACTATAATTGACAGGTTTCGTAAAAACTGTGTAACCTCATCATAACGCCGTTTTTCTTTGGTTAGTTTTTGTAAGCGGTTGAAACATTTGATAAAACTCATGAGTCAGGAGAGGGTTATGAGATCCCCATGGCGATTTCTAATGGCTGTAAGTTTGGTTTCCCTTCTAGGGTTCGGGGCTGCAGCCTGTTCTAGCAATCCACCACCTGAGCCGCCACCGCCGCCACCACCGGCGCCGGAGCCGGCTCCTGAGCCACCACCGCCACCGCCACCGCCACCGCCACCGCCGCCGCCTCCGCCGGAGCCGACGGAACAGGAGCTGTTTGACCGGATGTCTTTGGATGAGTTGAACGCTACGTCGCCATTAGATGACGTGTTTTTTGATTACGACTCATCTGAGATAAGGGCTGATGGTCGGTCGGCTTTGCAACAGAATGCAAATTGGATGCGAAAGTGGACATCGACGAGTATTCGGGTTGCAGGTCATTGTGACGAGCGTGGGACGAACGAATACAATTTATCGCTTGGCGAAGAAAGAGCTGCAGCGGTAAAGGATTATTTAATAGGTCTTGGTATTGACGGTAGCCGTATCGCTACAGCCAGTAGAGGAGAAGAATCTCCTTTCTGCTCGACGTCGGATGAAAGTTGCTGGTCACAGAACAGACGCGGGAATTTTACTGTTACTGCGAAGTAGTACTGCTTTCTGGGCAGGCATGTCCGCCGTTAGGTGGGTATGCCTGTCTCCGCGTTAGTCTCATTTGCAAGAGCCGCTGTTAATACTTTTTCCAGAGCATCTTTGCTAGTTCTGTGTCTGGCGATTATCTTTTCGCCCAACAGAAGTACTGGTATCTCTGTATCCCAAAGCTGTAGTAGTTTGATGTTTCCAGAGATATCAATTTCTTTGAATTCTAAGCCCTCGTAATTTTCAAGTTTGATGATAAGAGTTTTCATGTCGTCACAAAGATGACAACCTTTTCTCGTGAGCAAAGTCAGTTTCATTATCGGTCTTCGGAATGGAAACAAATAGCAGCAGCAGCTGCCTGAGGGTCTGGTGCTGCAATAATCGGACGTCCGACGACCAAGTAGTCAGAACCGGCGTTGAGGGCTTCCCTGGGACCGACAACTCGAACTTGATCGTCGTTGACCGTTTGGGTATTACGTAATCGTATTCCAGGTGTGACAATTTTAAAGTGATCGCCGCATTTAGAACGAATCCGGGCGGCTTCCAAAGGAGATGCAACCACTCCATCAATACCAGATTGCGCTGCAAGGGTCGCCAGATGCTCTACCTGCTGGTTGATCGGACGAGTCACTCCAAGCTGTGAAAGTGATTCTTTATCAAAGCTTGTTAAGACTGTGACGCCAACGAGCAGAGGTGATGTTGATGTTTTGATTGCAGCTTCTTTGGCAGCGGCTAACATTTTACTTCCACCCGAGGTGTGGAGAGTCAGCATCCACACGCCCAAGTCACTTGCCGCGCGCACTGAGTCAGCCACTGTGCTTGGGATGTCATGGTACTTAAGGTCCAGGAATATTCGATGTCCGCGACCACTCATTTTCTGAACAAAATCAGGTCCTTCAGAAGTGAATAACCTACTTCCTATTTTAAATCCACCAGCTAAGTGTGCTAGTTGTTCACTCAATTCTAGAGCTTGATCAGCAGTATCAACGTCTAGCGCAACTAACAATTGTTCCATGAGGGATCTATTTTAATTCATTTGCTTTCGGTGTTAAGTGTGCCGATAAGCTCATCAACCTTATTGTGGTTATGTTTTTTCATATAATTCGTAAGGCCTTCTAGTAGCTTAGGCCAGATAAATGGATCTACAAAATTAGCCGTTCCAATTTGGACCGCATTTGCACCGGCAATCAAGAATTCAACTGCATCGTTAGCAGTCATAATGCCACCCATGCCCATAATTGGTATTTTGATAGCTTGGTGGCACTCGTAAACCATGCGTACTGCAATTGGGCGGATTGCGGGGCCACTAAGTCCACCAACTGTGTTAGAAAGGTGAGGACGTTTTTTTTCGATGTCGATGGACATGGCAAGGAATGTATTGACTAGTGAGACTCCATCAGCGCCTGCATTTTCGGCTGCCTTAGCGAATGAGGCAATATCTGAGACGTTTGGAGTTAGTTTGGGAATTATAGGAAGATGTGTGGATTTACGCACAGCTTCTACAACGGAATGAGTTCCATCTAAGCTGCAACCGAAAGTGATGCCCCCTTCTTTAATGTTAGGGCACGATATGTTCAGTTCCAACGCAGCAATATCCGCTTCTTCTGAAAGTATCCGTGCCAGTTCGGCGTATTCATTTACGGTTGAACCACAGATGTTGACTATTACGACGCAGCGACTTTTTCTTAGAAGAGGTAATTGCTCTTTTATAAACCGATCTACGCCTATTCCTTGTAATCCGATAGCATTGAGCATGCCGCTCGGAGTTTCTATAATGCGAGGCGTTCGTTGACCTTCCCGCTCTTTTAGAAAAAGGCCTTTAACGACAATCGCACCTAAAGT
>Ga0310344_10001708_pt1 | contig 16683 bp, 14 predicted proteins | sample HC15DNA20200_MG_FD_203801 | JGI IMG/M metagenome (GOLD analysis project Ga0310344, IMG submission 203801) | Marine microbial communities from station ALOHA, North Pacific Subtropical Gyre - HC15-DNA-20-200_MG | ecosystem: Environmental > Aquatic > Marine > Oceanic | place: Pacific Ocean: North... | reverse complement strand
GTCCACAGCAGGCAGTCCACTCAAGTTGCGCTCAATGGCTGCGGAACAATTGGCGCATGTCATTCCAGTTATGGGAAGAGTGAGACGGTTAGTAATAGTCACAGCCATTTCCGCAAACTAGAACTAGCTCCTTATGCATCCTTCGGCGGATATCCGATCTCTGTCAGTACGGTTTCTATCCCATCATTCGTCGCCGGACCAGCATATTCGATAACGGCCCGTTTGTTTTCCACCGTCACCACCACGGAGACGACACCGTCAACTGCTCCGACCTCGCGTTCCACACTCATTTTGCAGTGACCGCACGTAACGGCCGGCAACGTCAAATTTAGCGTATCCATATTTTTCTCCTGTTCAGTCCGTTATGTCTCCAATATTCAGCCCAGTCAATCTAAATCTACCCCATCCATGACCGCACACCGTCCTAGTCTCAATGAAATCCACTATTCCATTAAGATTTACCTTGACTGAGCCTTCTGCAATTACGTGGCTTTGTTGCGCTATTTCCCCGCAAGTTTATACACATCCATAATTTCATTCAACACCCGCTCGCGCTCACTTGCGTCATCACCCCGAATCGCTGTCGTAACACAAGCATGTAAATGTCCGCTAAGCACTAGTTCGCTCACCTTCGTAAGCGCCGCCTGAACAGCCTGAATCTGTTTGATCACGTCTACGCAATACTTGTCATCTGCAACCATGCGTTCCACGCTATTCACATGACCAGCCACACTACGTAAACGATGAATGGCGGATAGCTTAATCTCGTTCTCCATAATACCCCCCCCCTTGTGGGGGGGGTATTGTATACTCCTCTAATTCCAAGGTCAAGACTTAGTTTAATTCATTATAAGAATTAATGGGTTTTTTCACGCTTATAGAGCACACAACCCCTATACTTAACTATCGTCTCGAGTATTTTCTGGGCACAGTGCCTGCCACTTGCACTTCATACAAAGCCGTAACGAACTGTAGACATTTTTCTCGGGGTAAAATATGTCAATATGAACCAGATAGCCGTAGACCTCTCAATCATCATTGTTACATATAATTCATCGAGAGTTATTTCGCGATGCCTCAACTCAATCAGAACATCTGGCAGTCAATTCCTTATAGAGACTATAGTAATCGATAACGGATCTAATGACGGCACACCGGAATTGGTGAGTCGAGATTTCCCGTCGGCGCAACTCATATCTGGGCATGGGAACATAGGTTTTGCCGCCGCCAATAATCTTGGCTTTCGAGCCGCCCGCGGCCGTTATTTCTTAGTCCTCAATCCCGACACAGAGACTCAAGCTGGATCCCTACAGGAACTCATCAATTACGCCGATGATAATGAGACAGTTGGAATGATTGCCCCACGCCTTGTTAATGTCGACGGCACTCTTCAGCACTCTACATTTCGATTCCCAGACCTCACGCAGGCCCTATACGGTTTCTTCGAAAAACTAGTACCAATAGATTCCCGACAAAATGGCCGCTACTTTCCCGAGGACTACAATATTGAACGCAATGTTGACCATATACTCGGCGCAGCAATATTAGTCAAGCGTCTTCTATGGACGGAGATAGGGGGCATGGACGAAAACTACCCCCTCTTCTTTGAGGAAACCGATTGGTGCTATAGAGCAAAGACAGCCGGATGGCATCTCCGCTATATCCCCACTGCCACAATCATGCACATAGGAGCTCACAGCACCAAGAATATACCCGAAACAAGCTCCGTTTTGTTCGCTCGCAGCCAGGCCCGTTTTTATCGCAAGAATCTCGGTCTCATTCATTACATCATCCTAAAGGTAATTGCCGTCTTCGGTATTGCTTACTGGTTTTCTCGAAGCGCGACAGCTCTTATACGCGGAAATATAAGGCAAAATGTTTTCATGACACGCATACTTAGTTACTGGCAGATATTGACGGCATAGTTCACATGCACGATCTCGCAATAATAATACTCTGCTACAACTCGAGAAAGCACCTATCAAAGTGCCTCAACAGCCTACGTGCTTCTATGCTCGGTCTCTCCGCAAGAGCTATCCTCGTAGATAACGCAAGCACAGATGGCACCCCAGAATACGCACAAAACCATTTTCCCTGGTGCAGAGTTATCCGCAGCACCAACAACGGAGGATATTCTTACGGTAACAATATCGGCTTTAAGGCAGCTGGTTTCCCCGAAGCCCCCCTATTTGAATATGTCTTACTGCTAAATCCAGATACCGAGCTGCCCGCAAATGCACTCCGAACTATGTTAACGTACATGCATGACAATCCTAGTGTTGGGGTTTTAGGACCTAAATTAATCCTCACTGATGGCACTCTTGACAAAGCCTGTAAACGAGGACTGCCGACTCCTTTAGTTGCCCTGTATCACTTCACCGGTCTATCACGCCTATTTCCAAAAAACCCATATTTCGCTCGTTACAACATGACATTTCTGGACGAAGATATAACAGCCGATGTCGATTCCACTGTCGGTGCCTGTGAGTTGATTAGAGGTAAAGCCCTATCACAGGCCGGTCTCTTAGACGAACGGTTCTTTATGTACGGCGAAGACCTCGACCTAAACCTCCGCATTCGCAAATCTGGTTACCGCATAGTCTATCACCCAGCCGTTACAGTCACGCACTTAAAGGGATCCTCGTCCCGTCAAGAACCGGCCAGAATGATACGCGCCTTTTACGACTCTATGAAGCTTTTCCACAAAAAACATTTTGCCGACAAACACCCATATGCTCTAAATATAGCTGTATATGCAGCCGTCAATCTGCTCTGCGCTTACAAACTACTTCGGAACCACCTCAAACCACCAGCCAGACGCACGGTCGGCTCAGCACCACGAGAGACGGATTAATCTATCTCCTCTCACACAACTCTCCAACGCAACTCCTCGCCCCTCAATGCCGCAAGCACCTCGTCGGCCACGTCTAACCCCACACGCACCTGAGCCTCCATCGTCTGGGCACCAATATGTGGGCTCGCAATCACCTGTGGATGTTCCACCAAGGCGGATAATCCTGTGGGCTCAGTCTCAAAAACATCCAAAGCGGCTCCAGATACTTTCTTGCTCTCCAACCCAGCTAACAGAGCGTCCTCATCGACTACACCGCCTCGGGCCGCACAAATAATCCTGACACCGTCACGCATAGCACTTATAGCTTCTGTGTCTATAATATGATGAGTTTCAGCATTAAGTGGAGTATGAATAGAAATAAATTCTGACTCCGCAAACACTGTCCCCAATGAAACTCGCTCCACACTGCGAGCGAGCATCTCCTCTTTGGATAGATAAGGGTCACTCGCAATTACACGCATTCCAAATGCCACAGCTAGCCGGGCTACTTCAGTCCCAATCCGACCCACACCAATAATCCCAAGAACTTTTCCTTTCAACTCCACTCCATGCAATTCCTGTTTCAGCCACTTACCTTCCTTCATTTGCGCATCAGCAAAGGAAATACGTCGAGCCAAGCTAAGCATGATCCCAAATGTGAACTCACCTACAGACACACTCGTCGCCAAAGGAGAATTGACCACAATTATTCCTCGTTGCCTACAAGCATCTAAATCAATATTATCCACTCCCACCCCTGCTCGCCCAATCACCATCATCTTAGAGGAAGCTGCAACCAACTCCGCCGTCACCTGCGTTCTGTTCCGGACCACTAGACCGTGATAGTCACCAACGACTCTTAAGATTTCCTCGTGTTCTATCCCGGGTTCAACATTCACTTCCACTTCACGGCTGAGTCTTTCCACACCCGCCGACGCTATTGCGTCCGCCACTAACACTCGCCTGTCAACATCATTATTCATACTCTCTTTATCCCTCTGGGTTTACCCCCTGCGGTAAACCGAAATTATACAGCACAGTAGCTGCGATTGGCTACACTCACTATTTATGGGTATAATATGAATTATTATCGCAGGTGAACAGATACATGCATCTAGACACGGACAAAGCCGACAACACCCAACACGTCGACAAACGGACCCTTGTACGTAATCTTGTCATAGAGTTGGTGGTTTATGGCATTCTACTCACCATATACGTCATAGTAGTCCTACAGTGGTTAGTAATACCCTTACAAGAAACTTTCCATAACAATCTCGTCCTATATTCTTTCCTATCCCTAGTTCTATTGGTGGCACAGGCTGTGTTACTGGAGCAACTCACATCGTTCCTCCTTGAACGCCTTGGACTAAAAACCTTCGAATAAAATCATGGAATTCCCTATAGCCGGTGTTGTAATCAATCCAGTCTTCCTAGCCGGAATCGGATTCGTAGTAGGAATACTCGGAGGATTCTTTGGCGTCGGCGGTGGTTTCATAGCTGGCCCAATGATGTTCCTAGCTGGCGTCCCAATGAATTTCGTCGTAGGTACGGATCTGGCACACATGACTGGCAAGTCAATTGTCGCCGCCCGCCGTCATCGTGTTCTTGGCAATATAGATGTTCGGCTAGGCGTCCTAATGGTCATCGGAACTATTATCGGTGTAGAAATTGGTGCCCAGCTTGTAGAATTACTTGAAAGGAGGGGCACAGCAAATTCCATCATTGGTTGGTCATACGTCGCAATCTTATTAGTCATCTCCGCCTTTACTGCCACAGAGAGTATCCGTGCCATCCGAATGATACATACACACAACGTCAGCGCGCATGAAGCTGTCGGTTTCAAAGGTTTGACACGCCGTGTGCGTCTACTCCGGATAAAGCCAATGGTGTCCCTACCAGCTTCAGGCATCGAATCCATATCACTCTGGGTCATTCTTTTTGCCGGCCTCATTACGGGAGTGCTCGCAGGATTTTTAGGTGTAGGCGGTGGGTTTCTACGCATGCCAATGATGGTTTACGTCCTCGGTGTCCCTACTCATGTTGCAATAGGCACCGACCTATTTGAAATCGTTTTCTCTGCTGGCTTCGGAACACTCACCCACGCCTTAAAGGGGAACGTCGATATTATGATCGCACTTTTTATGCACACAGGCGCTGCCATCGGCGCTCAGATTGGCGCCATGGGCACCCGTCACTTTGCAGGCCCACGCATACGACTTTTCTTTTCATTCCTGCCACTCATCGGCGCCATCCTAGTAATTTGGAGGCTGCTTAGCGGCTCTGGCACCGGAATACACTAAGGTTCACTAATGCATACCCTCATCAGTCTTACAAGATTTCCTTACGCGGCATCAACAGTGGATTTAGGATATGCGATCTCATCAGCATTCAATTCGGATATATCCCTCCTAACTGTCGCTACCACTAATTCTGATTCCGATAACGCCACTAACTCTCTAAAAACAGCGGAGGAAAGGCTCCCAATAGAACCAATTTCCAGCCTCCTCAAAGACGGTGATCCCGAATCGCAAATTATGATGGAAATCCGCACTGGACAGTACGATTTACTCGTAATAGGAGCGCGCCACCACCGCGGCTCTCCGGCGGAAGTGCTCCTCGGCGACGTAAGTCACAGGGTGGTAAAACGGACGCCTATCTCAACGCTTGTAGTCCGAGGCGAAAGCAGGCCTCTCCAAAATATCCTCGTATGTACAGGCGGACCAGAAGCCGCGAGCGACACTGTCACATCCGCAGCCACATTAGCACGAGCAACCGGTTCACGCGTTACCTTACTACACGTGGCCGCCGCGATCCCTACTATGTACACTGGTCTAGAGCAAATTGGCGAAACTCTCACCGACCTTCTTCAAACAGACACCCCAACCGCTCGCCATTTGCGCCAGTGCGCGCAAATCATGGAATCAAATGAAGTGGAGGCGAATATAGAATTGCGTCACGGTATACCCGCAACCGAAATTATTCGCTCTGTTGAGCGCGGATCCTTTGACTTGCTAATTATTGGCGCATCTGCTCATAGAGGACTCGGACGAGTATTACTCGACGAAGTTTCGTTAAAACTTGTAGACCGCTCAACACTTCCCCTACTAATAATCCAGAAAGGTTTCGAAGAGTCAGTAAACGCCGCTGATGTTTGACGGCCAAGTACCAGTCACGTAAAATGTAACTAACCCTATCAATCGGATAACACAGTGCTAACAAGAAACTCGCCTGAGAATAATACTAATTTTTCCGCCCAAAACAAAGATCACAAGAAAGCCGAGCTGGATTCTACGCTCCTCAAATTAAAGTCTAACTCGCATGTCAGTCATATCACCATCACCATTAGTCCGGATGCCTGCTCCCCCGGTCGCGACATCCAAGGTACATACCAAAAACACCTAACGCCTGAAATACCGGTTGAAACATGCTCCCGTCTCCACGGATGCAGCTGCCGCTACATCCCGGTCCTAAAGGAAATTTTTCCGTAATCCCTAACATCAACGGAGCGCCCCATCTGAGTTGCTCCCCGCAGACATACATCTAATGCTCACCGATTACCGCATTCGCCAGAGAGATTCTCTACTGGAAATCGTCCGTGCCCTAACTCAGCAACTGGACCTAGATGCCGTATTAATTCGCATCCTGCGTGCCGCCACGGAAATGCTTGCTGGTCGCGCAGGATTGATTGCGCTACGCGAGCAGCCCGAAAGAGGTGGCGCCGATGGCTTAGCAAGTTTCTCCATTCATGCTCAACACGGAGTCTCCCCGGAATTCCTTCAGCATTTTGAAACCGTCTTACGCAACACATCCAAATCTGCTCTCGACGACCCCGCGCGCTATATCGTAGCCGAACTAGAGAGGCGCCTCCACATACTCGCCCAAAGCGGACCTTTCAATCTGGAAGGCACCATAGGTTTACCTCTCGAATCGCATGGTGACCTAGTCGGTTTACTCCTAGTTTTCCGAACTTCCGTTTCACCATCTACTCGTAACGAACGGAAAATCCTGCAGGCCTTTGCCGACCATGCTGCCGTTGCCGTCACAAATGCCCGCCTATATGAGCAGATCGCCCGCGAAAAACGACAACTCGACGCAATTTTAGAGGGTTCAGCGGACGGAATAATGATCCTAGATTCCGGACACCACATTTTACGTTGGAACCGCGCACTTGCAAAATTATCCGGCGTTAGCGCAGCGGCTGCGCTCGGCAGTATGCACGACGACGTAATCACCTGGAAAAAGAAGCCGGAACCAAACCTGGCTGATGCGGAAGCACGCGGCTGGCCATTCGGCAGCGCAGCTCCTCTTTACGTCGAAGGAGATCTTAGACACGATGTAGGGAATGCCACTCCTGTTGGTGTCACTTATGCACCTATTTTCGACCGCCAACAACGACTCGTTAATCTAGTAGCCAACGTCCGTGACATAACAAGATTTCGCGAAGCAGAACAGCTAAAAAGCACCTTTATCTCAGTAATTAGTCACGAGTTAAAGACACCGGTCTCTCTCATAAAGGGTTACGCAGATACGCTTCTGCGCGAGGATGCACGTTGGAACAAAGAGACCATAAACACAAGTCTCGTAGTGATTGAGGAAGAAGCCGACAGACTCACTAACTTAATTGACAATCTTCTTGATGCTTCTAGACTACAAGCCGGCGGTCTACAACTAAACCTAGCCCCTGTTCAATTGGACCAACTATCGCAGCAAATGGCGCAAAAGTTCCAGACACAGACCAAAAAACATAAACTCAGTGTAGACTTCTCCCCCAATTTTCCATCAATCATGGGCGACACAGAACGACTCCGCCAGGTCCTCAGTAACTTAATCTCAAACGCCATAAAGTATTCACAAGACGGCGGCCCAATAACGATACACGGAACACACTCACAAGGAGAAGTGAGTGTGACTGTAACGGATTCTGGCGCAGGCCTACCTACAACAGAACTGGCACGCGTCTTTGATAGATTCCACCGCGCTTCCACCGCCGCAACCGAACGATCCCAGGGAGCCGGCCTAGGCTTATACCTCACTCGCGCTGTAATTGAAGCCCATCATGGAAGAATCTGGGTTGATTCTAATCCCGGCCAAGGCGCATCCTTCCATTTCAATTTACCCATAGGCACCTAAATGAATACTCTCCCGCCAGCCACAACCATAACCTGTCCCCAATGCCAAAATAGAATTCACGCTAAAGTGGAGCAACTAATGGACGTGGCATCCGATCCAAGCGTAAAGCAGCGCCTGCTCAGTAGGAACTTCAACATAATTGAATGTCCTCTGTGCTCGTTCCATGGCATGGCCTCTGTACCTCTCATATACCACGACCCTGCCAAGGAAACATTACTCACATTTACACCGCCAGAATTAAACCTAACCCTAGACCAAAAGGAGAGCATGTTGGGAGGCTTAACTCGAACTCTCCTCGGAAACATACCTACCCAAGAACGAAAGGCCTATCTACTGCAACCGCAGGAAATGCTTTCCATGGACGGGCTCATCAATGCCGTTCTCGCAGGCGAGGGCGTCACACCAGAAATGATCGAGAAGCAACGCGCTCAAACCCAACTAATACAGGACCTTGCCACCACCTCCAAAACCAACCTTCCTGATCTCATCAAAGAAAATGATGAGCAAATTGACGCCCAATTCTTCCATATTTTAGATGCCATAAAACAACAGTACGCTGGCCAAACAGACAGTCCCATAACCCAGGAGTTACAACACCTTGAACAACACCTTCTCTCTCATTCTACTTTCGGCCGTGAAACCAGTTCACGGTTACAAGCATTTCAAACTGCCGCTACAGAATTAGAATCACTGGGTGAAAACCTCACCCGCGAAACCTTTGTCGAGCTCGTTGCCGACGCTAAAGATCCGCACCACATCACCAGCCTAATCACACTAGCCCGACCTGCCGCAGACTACGAATTCTTCATTCTCTTAACGGCGAAAATCGAGGATAGTGATACACAGGAGAGACAGCGGTTAGAAGCCACCAGGTCACTCGTACTCGAAACAGTCCAGAAAATTGACGCCGCCGCTGAGGAACAAAGTAAAATCGCCATCAATTTATTGGACAAACTTCTCCATATGGAAGATATCGAAGCTGCTATTAAAGAGAATCTGTCCGAGATCGATGAAACCTTTCTCATGGTATTGCAACAACGAATAGACTCAGAGTCAAGAAACAAGAACCCCAAACTAACTAATCAATTAGAAGAATTACAACGAAACATAATGCAGGCTATCCACGATAGCGCACCCCCCGAGATTCAGTTTATCAACGAATTGCTCTCCACTAAAACAGACGAAGATGCGGCCACCCTAATAAAACAGCGTCTCCCAGAAATTACCGACAAAACGCTTGCCGCCATACATCGTGCAATTGAACAATTCAGACAAAGGGGCCAAACAGATGTAGCAAATAAACTGGAATCCCTTCATACCTTAGCTGAAAAGGAAAGAACTGATGCAAACATTACATAAATTAATTCAACTTTTCAGAGGGTTGTCCAACCTAAATCCGTGACCACGAACTGTCTCAACATACTGGTGCTCCGGATCACACTCAATCAAGCGGTCCCTCAAACGCCGGACTAAAGCATCGATTGATTGCTCGGTAACGGCTGCCCCAATCGCATCAGGCCAGACCGCCCTAATAACTTCCTCTCGAGTGCAAACATCCCCAGGGTGTAAATACAGCAAGACCAACAAACGGTATTGTGGCTTAGAAAGCGCCGGAAGAAGCTCCCTGTTTACACACCACACCCGTCTGGCATCTATGTCAACTCTCATACGCCGGTCACTCCGTGCAGGTAAATCTAGTGGCACGGTTACATCAGATCCCACGAAGGCTATTTGTACCGCCGCAGCAATCGAAATTACATCACCATCCCGCAGCAATACGGGCCCCACAACTCGCTCTTGATTCACATAAGTGCCGTTCTTAGAATTATCTTCAATCTTCCACTCTCTACCCTCGCGAAAAATTATTGCATGGCGCCGTGACACTGTATTCTCCCTGACAGCTACGTCACAATCAGTATCCCGCCCAATAACAAGCTCATCGTCATTAAGACCCCAACGCTGACCCCTGAGGGGGCCAGATTGCGCAATCAGAATCGGAGTTATCTCATCGTTCATCCGTTTATCTCCTTCGCAATATCACATCACCTAGTATAATCACACTATAAAACAAATATACCGTTAGCATTTCCACATAACTATGTCAATAATTCCTGGTGCACTCCTAAAAGAAAGATACCTCATTAAGGAGCCCATTGGTAAGGGCGGCATGGGCGCAATCTGGAAAGCAGCCGACAATCGTTTGGAGGGACGTATTTGCGCCATAAAAGCCATCGTTCGAGACCCCCACGACACCAAAGAGGTTCAGGAGCAATCCCGATCCCAATTTCACAGGGAAGCTTCCGTGCTGGCTCGACTTGACCACCCCAATCTCCCTAAAGTTTCAGACTTTTTCACCGAAGAAGGCACCGACATCCTCGTCATGGATTTTGTGGACGGTGAGGATCTAGGGGAAAAAATCCGTTCCGCCCGTAAGAAACATCGCTTCCTGAACGAGGAGCATATCCTAGATTGGACACGTCAAATCCTCGGGGCTCTTGATTACTTGCATCAGCAGACGCCGCCCGTAGTCCATAGGGACATAAAACCCAGCAACATCAAGGTAAATGATCGCGGACTAATTAAGCTAGTAGATTTTGGTCTTGTCAAGGTCATGACTCCTGATGAGCGCACAATAACCGTCGTACAGGGACGTGGAACAATACACTACACACCGCTAGAACAATACGGCGGCGACACTGGCCATACAGATCTGCGCTCCGACATCTACTCACTCGGTTCCACTCTGTACCATCTTCTCACCAATCAAGCCCCTCCTGAAGCCAAAGTCCGGTTTCTACACAGCAAAAGTCTTAGCCCTATGCGAATGATCAACCCCGATGTATCAGCCCGCACAGAACGCGCTGTCCACTGGTCACTATCCCTGCACCCAGAGGACCGTCCCACCAGCATAATCGCTTTTCGCCAAGCCTTGTTCGAAGGACAGTTTCCTGACGCAACTGGTTACTCACAATTCGTTCCCGAAACACCTCGCGAGTGGCTCAGCCATGCATTAGCGGAGCCCGTTCACCGTGACCTAGCCATAGTTGCCACGTTACTAATGGTACTCGCCGTCATCATCACTTTCGGCACCAACCCTATCTGAGGTTTTCACCGCCCTAAACCTCTTAGTCGGCCATAACAATCCAACGAGCAGCGCCAGGATCCCGCTCGTCCAAGCAAACAACGCCGGAGCCAATCCACCTAAGAACTGTAATCTGTCTGCGCCCGGCAATTGCAGTGCGTAATAATCATACCCAGCCCACACACCCACAATAACGTACATCATCAACCTAAATCTCGCCCGCAACAAAGGAACCATACCGCGAATTCTTGCCGCACTCCAGCCTATCCCGGACAGCACCACCATTGCTAGAACCCCAGAGAGAAGATCACGCGGATCGAGTATCCTTGTAACAGGAGTCTTACCTGATTCGGGTAGAGGTGTAGCCTCAACCAAGTGAGTGCTAGTAGGAGTAACAGTATTGACAGAAGGCGTTTTCGTATTTTTCGCCGTCGCAACCACAGCAACGCTTTCTTTAGAAACCGATTCGTTCAACGTCGATACCGGCGTCATCGTGGGAATAACTGTTGGCGTCATCGTTGCCACTAGTGGGGTTGGAGTGTTATTTTGCACCTCGATAAGGGTCTCACCCTCATCCACCTGCACCGCAATTTGAAGTGCAGATGACTCCGCATCACCCGCACGAGCAATAACATCAACCAGGCCAATCCTATCTAACACAAGCGTCGCCGATGCGATTCCTTGTACCGTATCTGATACTGCAAAGGTCTCAGTAAGGCCGCCTTCACCTAAATATCTTGCATCAAATTCTACCAACGTTCCATCAGGCACCACATGTCCCTTCCTATCCACTAAGACGCTGGTTTGCACCACTATCGCACTTCCCTCCGACGCTTCTTCGGCAGCCCACGATGTGGCAGTAGCAATAACGTTCTCAGGCAGCGAGCGCCCAGTCACGTCCCCAAAATTAATTTCACGATCTAATTCTTCCTCGTCAGTTGACACACGAAATACCGAGATACTCTGGCCCGCGTCAGGTTCTAGCTGACTCTGGAGATCGTACGACACTGCTTCGACCGCAATCGGCGGCGATTGATGCGGAATAATTTCCTGGAACAGCACACGCGCCGCTACCTCTACAAATGATAGGCTCCGTCCATAAAGGCCATAATACGCAGTAAGCTGCGCAACTTCAGTCGCATCTAGATAATATGGCTCACCCAGCGCAAAAACAATGACATTCCGACCAGTCAGCAGTTCGGGTGTGTCAGCCAACAAGCGTCTCAATGCGTTCTCCTTAGATTGTTCTCCAGGAATATCGCCTAGAGCAAACACCAACCACCGCGCCGTTGGCAGTACCTGCTGTATCCTGCGACTTGGCATAGGCGTTACTGTAGGAACTCCATCATCCAATTCCTGCTTCGACTCTACAGTAGACGTTCGCACTGTAGAATTTTGCCTCGCATCCAAATAATCCTCTAATTCCAGAAAAGTAAAACTAAAAACATCCAGACTGCTAATCTGGCCGCTGCCTCCAAACCCGTACAAGCGCGCTATCGCGTTCTCCAACGCAAAAACACCCGGAAATGTACGCTCAAAACACTCACTACATTGCTGCCTAACACTACTGTCGGTAAAAATAACGATTCTCTCCAAGCGAGCGGGTGGACGAGGCATTCGATTACCTAGCTCCGATAAGGACGGGCTTAGTAGGGTCACCGATTTTCTCGCCAGTGAGAACACGGCCTCCTCACCCCTACCAATTTCCTCTAGTGCCCCTTTTCCCAGTACATTTTCGATTGAAAGATCATTTCCATATAAACGCAATTTTAGAGAGACAACCCGTTTTACCGCACTATCTACACGCTCCGCAAACACCGCGTCCTCTCTATATTTACGCACAAACCCACTAATTGTCTCTGTAATAGCCACATACTGATCCTCCGCAGCAGCATCCTCAAATTCATCGACAAAAAGTAGGTCGTTGCCAGCCAAAAGTGCATCCCGCGCAATCTCATAGGATCGAAATATATTTCCACTAGGATCATAATAACGTCGTACCCCACGCCTCCCCAACGGCGGGCTTATTATCACGCCTCCCTCATCCCGCCAATCAGACAACTGCGGTATCCGCATAACCTCTCCGAGTGCAGCGGAATCTAACGCCAACGGTCGGGTATCGGTTGTAACAGCACCTTGCCAGGCCGAAAACCGTCCCTGCGCTGGCATCAACGCATCAATCACACCCACATCACCCGGCACCCCTTTGGTGAGTGTAAAATACGGTAAAAGGTCAACATCAAATAATGCTTGCAATGACTTGTTTACAGTCGGAATGTCAACCTCCGTCCCTCGATCCCCTGCACCAAGACCGGGAAATGACTCGCCGACAAATGCGATGCGCCCCTTGCTTGCACGGTGGACCCCCGCAACATATTCCCGTCCAAGTTCCCCGACCCAGTATGCATTGCCACCAAATGTCCCCATACCAGGATCACCCGGATTATTAGCACTCGGATTTTCCAAAACGTCGAGAGCAGGTCCCAATTGCAGATTGATGCCCAGTGCGTCCAATTCAAATCCCGCTATCTCTCCCATGATTGCAGCTTCGCTCAAATCCCACGTTGCTCCAATCGCCATTGGACTCGGCAAAAAGGTGAGTTCTGTGTCTATAGAGTTCTGTTCTACTCCACCCTGCCTCCTAATGCCAACTAGAAGCGGCAAAGAAATCTGTTGTTCATCGTCGTCCGTACTTTTTGTCACTCCCTCAACAGCCAGTTGCTGTAACGACGTAATCAACAATCGAGTCGAACCCACGACACTCTCACGATCATCGAAATTGTCGTTTTCCCCAGCAAGAACCACTCCCCCAATACCATAGCGTTCGACCAGGCCATACACCGGGTTATCCTCAGTCAACGTCGCCCCTTGAAAGGTAACCACAAATAGCTGACCCACACGCTCTTCAGGCGACATGCTTTCCACTATTTTATCCACATCTGAGTCGCCTTCTGAGAAATTTTCACCAGCAGCCACTATGGACGCCGACGACAGAAGAATTAATAGTACTAGACCCGCCGTTATGGACACCAACCGGTAAAACATTATATAAATATTGTCCTTTGCCACTTACCCGTCCAAAACAATTCTTCTTTTACCCGGTCTTTGGATGATATCCCGGTTCTGGTTGACGTCCCGCGCACCACCTCGCAATATCCTGCTGCATTGTCGACATATCATATTCGCCCGCCTCGTACCAGTGTATATTTTCATCATCAGCCCTAAACCAAGCGCTCTGCCTACGCACCAATCTGCGACTCGCCCTCCTTATCCTCTGCTTAGTCTCAACCAAATCAATTTCACCATCCAGATATGCACCAATTTCCCGATAACCCAATGCTGACATTGCCGGCATCTTCCAATGATACCCCTGATGAAGTAACTGGCTCACCTCCTCGACCCAACCACCACGCACCATAGCCTCGATGCGCGCATCAATTCGCGCATACAAACGCTGCCGAGACATGCTCAAACCCATCACGAACGTGTCGTATGTAGGTGGGCTCTTCTGCCTCTGTGCACTAAAGGGCTCTCCCGTAAAAAGAGTAACCTCCAGAGCGCGAATGACACGGCGTACATTGCGGCGATCTATAGTTTTTGCAGCATCAGGATCAAGTTCAACTAATCGATTCATCAACGCTTTCTCTCCATCCGGTTCTCCCGCAATTGCCTCAAGTTCTGACCGCAGGGACTGATCATCGGGCCTTGGCGGTATGTTCCACCCCTCAAGTATTGCTTTGACATACTGACCAGTACCCCCTACCAATATGGGCAACTTACCGCGGTCTTGAATATCAGCGATAGCCTCACAAGCAACCCGCTTGTATTTAGCCAGTGACCAAGCCGTATCCGGATTCGCGACATCAATAAGATGGTGACAGATCGATTCCATCTCCACTACATCTGGTTTAGCCGTCCCTATGTTCATGCCTCTGTAAAGGTAGCGCGAATCAGCAGATACTACTTCACCGTTTAGTGACCTGGCTATCTGAAGACTACACAAAGTCTTTCCCACAGCCGTAGACCCAACAATCACTAACAATTTGGATAACCCATTCATCTCGTTATGATATCACTCCCGCGCTACTGCTGCGAACCACGGGTATAATTCAGGTATGCCCGCCTTAACCCTGCAATCAACATTCCATCCCACCGGAGACCAACCACGAGCCATCGACGCACTCACTCAAGGCATAGTTGACGATTCTCGGCATCAAGTCCTCCTAGGTGCAACCGGCACAGGCAAAACTTATACCATTGCCCACGTCATCCAGAATATCCAAAAACCAACCTTAGTGATGGCCCATAACAAAACCCTAGCCGCCCAGCTATACGCCGAGTTTAAGGACTTCTTCCCAGAAAATGCGGTCGAGTACTTTATTAGTTACTATGACTACTATCAGCCCGAAGCCTATGTACCCGCCAATGACATCTACATCGAGAAAGAGACCGACGTCAACGAGCATATAGAAAAACTCCGACTATCTGCCACTACCTCACTACTTAGTCGCCCCGACGTCATAATAGTAGCTTCCGTCTCTAGCATCTACGGACTCGGCTCACCCGATGCTTACGGAAAAGTAATCATCAATATAGAATCAGGAAAACCCGTACGCCGTAGTACGGTCATACGACGTCTCGTAGAGATACATTACAGTCGTAACGACACAGTCACAAAGCCAGGCACATTCGCAATCAGGGGGGACACCCTAGAAGTTTCACCTCCCTATACGCAGTCCGTTTACCGTATAGATTTCTTTGGGGATCATGTTGACAAGATTATTGAAATAGATTATCTAACAGCCGAGACCACGGCGGTTCACCCCTTTATTCACATATTTCCAGCCCGCCATTTCATCGCCGAAAGCGAAAAACTGCAGAAGGCCATTGTCCACATAGAAAATGAATTAGAAGAACGCATCACCTATTTCAAAAAACAAGAGAAATTCCTGGAAGCACAGCGCATTGAACAACGAACACGTTATGATATCGAAATGCTTCGTGAGGTCGGCTATTGTTCGGGCATTGAGAACTATTCTCGTCATTTAGATCAACGTCAACCAGGTTCACCACCTTGGACCCTGATTGATTATTTTCCCCCGGACTTCCTCTTGGTGATTGACGAAAGCCATATGACCGTACCGCAAATACGCGGCATGTACGCAGGCGATCTATCTCGCAAGACCGTCCTCGTTGAATACGGGTTTAGACTCCCCTCTGCTGTGGACAACCGCCCATTAAATTTCGATGAATTCCAGCAGCGAGTATGCCAAACTGTATACACATCTGCTACGCCAGGCAACTTTGAAATGCAAGAACAAACAAACTTGGTTGAACAAATCATCAGGCCAACAGGATTACTTGACCCAATAGTAGAAGTACGACCAGTTTTAGGGCAAATCGACGATTTATTCGCAGAAATACAACAACGGGTGACCCGACGCGAGCGCATCTTAGTCACCACGCTAACGAAACGTATGGCAGAAGACCTCTCCAATTACCTTTCCGAACTCAACATCCGGGTACATTACCTTCACTCAGAGATTGACGCTCTCCAACGGGTGGAAATCCTACGCGAACTGCGTTTGGGTATATATGACGTAGTTGTGGGAATCAATCTTCTCCGAGAGGGATT
>Ga0310344_10001707_pt1 | contig 16688 bp, 11 predicted proteins | sample HC15DNA20200_MG_FD_203801 | JGI IMG/M metagenome (GOLD analysis project Ga0310344, IMG submission 203801) | Marine microbial communities from station ALOHA, North Pacific Subtropical Gyre - HC15-DNA-20-200_MG | ecosystem: Environmental > Aquatic > Marine > Oceanic | place: Pacific Ocean: North... | reverse complement strand
TGCGATCATCGGCAAGCCCATGGGTATACCGAAAACTGGAGTATTTGGACTGATGGACCTGGTCGGGATCGACCTGCAGCCCCATGTCTCGGCTTCCATGCTCTCGGAATTGCCCGAGAAAGACATGTACCGGGACATTCACCGCGAGTCCGACTTTATCAACCGGATGATCCGGGAAGGCTACACCGGACGTAAGGGCAAGGGTGGGTTCTATCGCCTGAATACCGACTCCGGCAAGCGGATCAAGGAATCGGTTGACCTCAAGACCGGAGAATACAGCCCTTCGAAGAAAGCAACGCTCGACAGTATTGACACGGGCCGCAAAGGACTGCGCGCGCTGGTCGAACACCCTGACAAGGGTGGGCGCTACGCCTGGCGTGTGCTCTCCCACACGTTGAGTTACGCGGCTTCTCTGGTGCCGGAGATTGCCGACGACGTACAGGCTGTCGACGAGGCCATGAAGAACGGTTATGCCTGGAAATGGGGACCCTTCGAGCTGATCGATAAGCTGGGGCCAACCTGGTTTGCGGGCCGGCTAGCCGATGACGGCATGGCGATTCCCGAATTTCTTAAATCTGTCGGCGACGGCAACTTTTACCGTACTGTGGAAGGCCAGCTGCAGTTTTTTGGCACCGACGCCGCCTATCACGATGTCAACCGGCCCGCCGGTGTGCTGCTCCTGTCCGACATCAAACGTCAGACGGACCGGGTGTCTGGTAACGGTTCAGCCAGCCTATGGGACATCGGTGACGGCGTTTTGTGTCTTGAATTTCATACCAAGATGAACAGTATCGATGCCGGCATCATGTCAATGCTCGATACGGCAATCAAGACCGTGCCGTCTGCCGGGTACAAGGCGCTGGTGATCCATAACGAAGGGGGTAACTTTTCTGTCGGCGCGAACATCGGTCTGGCTCTGTTCGCGGCCAATATCGCCGGCTGGCCGGAGATCAGTAAGTCGGTAAAACAGGGCCAAGACATCTACAAAGCACTCAAATACTCACCCTTCCCGGTGATTGGTGCCCCATCGGGCATGGCTCTCGCAGGCGGTATGGAAGTGCTGCTCCACTGTGATGCGCTACAAGCACACGCCGAGACCTACATGGGACTAGTTGAAGTCGGCGTCGGCCTGGTGCCCGCCTGGGGCGGCTGCAAGGAAATGCTGGCCCGCTGGCAGCAGAATTCCCGCGCTCCGCAGGGTCCAATGCCTGCGGTCACCAAAGTATTCGAGACGGTCGGTACGGCTGCGGTCGCACGATCCGCAGAGGAGGCCCGCGATATGCTTTATCTGCGCCAGCATGACGGCATCACCATGAACCGGGACCGACTGCTTGCCGAAGCCAAGACCCGAGCACTTCAGATGGCACAGGATTATGCACCCCCCGAACCACCCGACTATCGCTTACCCGGCCCAACAGCAGAAACAGCACTGTCCATGGTTCTCAATGACTATTATCGGTCAGGTAAAGCAACGGATCACGATCTGATCGTCGGCAAGTCGCTGGCCCGGGTCCTCTCCGGGGGCAGTACCGACATCACGGAACTGCTGACCGAGGATCATATTCTGTCTCTGGAACGACGAACCATTCTTGAACTTCTAAAGACCCCTGCAACCCTGGCTCGAATCGAGCACATGCTCGAGACGGGCAAGCCTCTACGCAACTAGCAATCGGAGTTGGGACCATGGCCAGCTACACCGCACCACTGCGCGACATGCGCTTCGTCTACACCGAGCTCTTCGACGCCGACGAGATCAGTTCACTGCCGGGCTGTGAGGAGGCGACTCCGGAGCTGATCGATGCTGTACTGGAAGAAGCCGCGAAACTCTGCCAGAACGAACTATTTCCACTCAACAGTGTTGGAGACGTGGAAGGATGCTCCTGGACGGACGGCCATGTCACGACCCCGACCGGCTTCAAGGAGGCTTACGGAAAATACATTGAGGGCGGCTGGAACGGGCTCGCCTGTGCTCCGGAACACGGCGGCCAGGGAATGCCCGGGGCCCTCAACGTGCTGGTAGAGGAAATGATGTGCTCCTCGAACATCGCATTCGGCACCTACGCCGGACTGACCCGGGGTGCGTACCGCGCCCTGAACGCTTTTGCCAGCGTCGAACTCAAGGACCTCTACCTGCCCCGTCTGGCAAGCGGCGAATGGTCCGGTACGATGTGCCTGACGGAACCGCAGTGCGGCACCGACCTGGGTCTGATCCGTACCCGTGCAGAGCACGAAGACGACGGCAACTACGCCTTACGGGGCACCAAGATCTTTATCAGTGCCGGCGAACATGATCTGACCAGCAACATCATTCACTTGGTACTGGGCAGACTGCCCGATGCCCCCGCCGGCATCAAGGGAATCAGCCTGTTCGTGGTACCGAAATTCCTTCCTGACGCCAATGGAGAACCGGGTGAACGCAATTCCGTGAGCTGTGCATCGATCGAGAACAAGATGGGTATCAAGGCCTCGGCCACCTGCGTCATGAACTTTGACGGCGCAAAGGGCTGGCTGGTCGGTGAGCCACACAAAGGCATGCAGGCGATGTTCACGATGATGAACGATGCGCGACTTGGCGTGGGGATGCAAGGGCTGGGTCTCGCCGAAAGCGCCCAACAGGCAGCCGTGGAATATGCCCGGGAGCGACTGCAGGGCCGGTCGGTCACTGGTGCGAAGTACGAACACAAGTCCGCTGACCCGATCATCGTCCACCCTGACATCAGGCGAATGCTGTTGACCATGCGAGCCTTCACCGAAGGTGCCCGGGCGATGGCGGTCTGGATCGCCCGGCACATTGACCTGCGAGACAGGGCCGCAGATCACGAAACCCGTCAGTCCGCCGATGACCTGGTACAACTGCTGACGCCGATCGTCAAAGCCTATTTCTCAGACTGTGGCTTCGAAATGACCAACCTGTGTATACAGGTCTATGGGGGTCACGGCTACATCCGTGAAAACGGCGTCGAGCAGTATGCCCGGGATTCGCGTATCGCTCAGATCTATGAAGGCACCAATGGTATTCAGGCGCTGGATCTGGTCGGGCGAAAACTACCCACCCACATGGGCCGATATTTGCGGCGGTTTTTCCATCCCGTGCAGGCCTGGATCGACGACAATACGGCCAGTCCCGATATGCAACCGTTTGTACTGCCGCTCGCCAAGGCATTCGGCCGACTCCAACTGGCTACAGGTCACATTGCCCAGGCTGGAATGAAAAATCCGGATGAGGCGGGTGCTGCGGCCACGGAATATCTGAAACTGTTCGCTCTGGTGGCCTTCGGCTACCTGTGGGCCCGAATGGCCAGGATCGGGTTGGACAGGCAGTCGGGCGAGGAGGCGGAATTCTATGCCGCGAAAGTGGCCACAGCGCGGTTCTTCATGGAGAGAATCCTGCCACAGAGCGGTGCTCTGTTCGCATCAATCATGGCGGGTTCGGAGACCATGATGGAATTCCCGGAGGAATCCTTTTAGACCCCGCTCCCGGTGGCCCTGGCGCGGGTCGTCGGGTCTGACTTTTTCACCCATCGGCTGGGCGAATTCAGAGCCCCTGAAGTTTGCCGTAGCGAACAGCATGACGAACGCCAGGGCCGAGCTTTGAATCACTCATCGGACCGCGGCCACTCTTCAAAACGTGATCTGACACATGGCAGCATCAGATCACACGTACTGCGCCTGACTGCCCCGATGGTCGTCGGTCTCGCCGCGATCTTTGCCGTCGATCTCGCTGATGCCTTCTGGGTCGCCCGATTGGGCACACTCGAACTCGCTGCGCTCGGCTTCTGCTTTCCGGCAATCCACATCATCTTCAGCATCAGTCTGGGATTGTCAACTGCTGCGACGGCCATCATGGCCCAGCGGATCGGTGCCGGTGACGTAAAAAATGCAAGACGCTTCGCTCGTGATGCCTTGGTAATTTCTGTGTGCATCATGGCATTGGTTTCGACGATCGGCATCCTGACGCTGGAGCCGGTATTCCACAGTATCGGTGCCCGCGCTGAGACACTCGAGCAAGTCAGGCTGTTCATGACCGTGTTTTATCCCAGTGCCCTGGCATTGGTTATACCGATGGTTTCCAACGGCATGCTGCGCGGTGCAGGTGATAGTTTCTGGCCGGCAATGATAATGGTCATCGTGGCGGTCATGAACGCCGCGCTGGATCCACTGCTGATATTCGGGGCGGGTCCGGTTCCGGCCCTGGGCCTACAGGGCGCTGCCTGGGCGACACTGATCTCGCGCATCATTTCAATCTTCGTCGCGGTCGGTATCCTGCACTACCGTGAGCGCCTGATATCCTGGTCACCGCCAACCTGGTCCAGCGTAGTGGACTCTGGCCGCCATATCGTACGGATCGGTCTACCCAGTGCAACGACCAACGCAATCACACCTCTGGCTATCGGTCTGGTCACCGCTGTCGTTGCCGGATTCGGCAATTCTGCAGTTGCGGGCCTCACCACAGCCCTGCGGATCGAGGTCTGTGCCCTTCTGGGAGTATTCGCCCTCGCGGTCGGCTGCTTTCCGGTACTGGCACAGAACTACGGAGCCGGCAATTTTGACCGCCTGGGACAGGCCCGCCGCTTTGCACTGCTGACTGGCTGCCTCATAGCCATCGCGGTTGCAATTCCGGTCTCCATGGCGGCCCGGCCAATTACCGGTCTTTTTATCACGGATGGTATCGTCCATGACACGGCCGCCGGGTTCCTCGCCATCGTACCTTGGTCGTGGCCCGGGTTCGCCCTGGTATTCGTCATGGCCAGCATACACACTGCCACAGGACGACCATTACTGGGTGCCAGTCTGACGGTGGCCCGAATGTTCGCTTTCCTGATTCCACTGACCTGGCTGCTGTCACAGGCCTTTGGGCTACCGGGCGTGTTCGGTGCGTTTGTCGCTGCCAACCTGTTATCCGCCCTGGTGGGCCTCGCATCCCTGAAACTGGCAACATCGCACCGCACTGTGGACTAAATCCTGCCACCATCCAGCCAAACGAATATACTGCCGGGTATCGGACCTCTCCGCGTCCTTATAAGCCATGCCTGAAGACTTGAACCCCTATCTGCAGCCGGGAGCAACTGTCCAGAGTACTGACAACTCTGTGGTCGCCTTCACGCATCGGGCGATCGGAACAGAAACCAACACCATCGAACAGATTCGGCGTCTGTACTTTGCTGTTCGTGACAGTATTCGCTACGACCCCTACCAGATCGACCTGTCGGTCGAGGGCCTGTCTGCCCGGCGAACCCTCGATGAGGGACATGGCTGGTGCGTTTCCAAGGCCATCCTACTGGCAGCCGGGTGCCGAGTCATCGGCGTACCGGCGAGTCTCGGTTATGCCGATGTCAAAAATCACCTGTCGACTGAGAAGTTACGCCAGCGGATGAAGAGCGACATCTTCTACTGGCACGGCTATACCCTGATCCACATCAACGGCTGCTGGCTAAAAGCCACCCCTGCCTTCAATCTAGAATTATGCGAGAAATTCAACATCAAGCCGCTGGATTTCAACGGTCGGGAGGATTCGATCTATCACCCGTTTGATCTGGAAGGCAATCGGCACATGGAATACATCAACGAACGGGGCCACTACGCAGAGCCGCCGATAGAGGAAATTCGCTCGACTTTCGAGTCTGAATATTCCGATCTCGTCACCGGGGAAAGGGCGATCAAAGCAGATTTTGATGCCGATGCCGAACAGGAAAACCGGGCCTAGACCTCCTTCAGCCGGAATCCCGTCTACCCTTCACCAAAAACCCGGTGGGCGCACGGTCTGCCGGCGCGGAACAAAGACAGGTCCAGGCAGAGGACCCATATTTGATTCGGAATCACCCTTTTGGGCTCCTAGAGCGTTCTCAAGTATTGATTGACGAAATCGTGATCGACAAGCTCGGCAAACGCTTCGGTCAGCTTCGCGGTGATCGGTCCGGGGACCTCACCATCTCCCAAAGTCCTGCCGTTATAACTGCGGGCAGGGCACAGACACAGACTGGTCGAGGTCATAAAGGCCTCGTCAGCTGTTTCCGCCTGGAAAGTCGTCAGGTCTTCTTCGGACACCGGGATTCCGAGGCTATCTGCCAATTCGATAACGATCTGGCGGCTCACACCTTCCAGAACGAACTGGGAACGCGGCGTTGACAGTTTTCCGTCACGCACAAGAAAGATATTGCTACCGATACCTTCGCACAGGAATCCCCGGGTGTCGAGCAACACCGCCCACGGATGTTCGGCGTGTCCACGCACCTCCTCCTCTGCCAGCACCAGGTTCATATAGTTGACGTTCTTGATGTTCGGGCTGAGACACTCGGGTGGTATCCTCCTGATGACCGGTGTCAGCACGTCAATCCCATCTCGGAACATCGGTGCGCGGGCTCTCAAAGGCAGCGGTGTACACTCGACGATCACCGTCGCTCCGCTACCGTGCTGCGGACCCCCGACAATCGCCCGTTCGCCGCGAGTAACCCTTTGAAACACCCAGTAATCTTCACCTTCTTCGAGCAAGGGTAAATTTTTTTCCACCACGTTCTGACTGATAGTCTTCATCTCCTCAGGTGGCAATCCGGGATCCATATCGACGGCTTTTAACGACCGGTACAGTCGATCGATATGATCGTCCAGTCGAAAAATTTTTCCTTCAAATGTACGGGCCGTATCGAATATGGCGTCACCCAGAACAAAACCTCGATCCCGAAAGGAGATCTTGGCCTCGCTCTCGGGCAGATACTGTCCATTCAGATACGCGATTCTTTCCTTACTCATCGACTGTCTTCTCCTGTCATTTTGAATCTGGACTGCTGTTGGCCCATTACGCCCACCCCGGTCCGGTTCGTACAGGCTTCGGGCAAGTAACGGCTCAATCTAAGTGGCCGTCCAGCCGCCATCCACCATCAACGCGGACCCTGTCACCAGACGCGAAGCGTCAGAAGCCAGGTAAATCACCGCACCCATCAGATCTTCAACCTGACCGAGTCGCCCGAGGGCGATCTTGGACAGGACCCAGTCTTTGAATTGGCTGTCTTCAAGCATTGGACGGGACATCGGTGTCTCAATGAACGTCGGACACAAGGTATTCACCCGGATCCCGGCATCGCCCAGTTCCCAGGCCAGCGCCTTCGTAAATCCTTCAAGGGCGTGCTTACTGGCACAGTACACTGTGCGCCCAGGTCCACCCACATGCCCCATCTGGGAAGACATGTTGATGATTGAGCCTTCGAGTCCCGCCTCAACCAAGCCACGGACGACCGCCCGGGTAGTGAAATAGACCGACTTGACATTGAGTGACATCACCTCGTCATAGTCGTTCTCGTCGTAATCGATGCAGGGGCCGGGCCGGTTAGTACCCGCATTGTTGACCAACACCTGAAATGGTCCCTGTTCTGCAATCATCTGCTCCGTCGCCTGCTTGTCGGTCACATCCAGGGTGATCGCGTTGGCTGAGTCGCCGCGTGCCTGAATTGCCTCCGTAACGTCCAGCACTTCGCTGCCGGTGCGGGCGATCAGACAAACCTCGGCACCGGCATCGGCCAGGGCCGCGGCCGCGGCAAGGCCGATTCCGCGACCAGCGCCCGTCACCAGGGCCTTTCGGCCATCCAGGCGGAACGATGGTGTCCGAGGTAGGTCCATAAACAAAGATTATCGGTCTATGGCGGAATACCAGGGCACATCCCGCCCGCCGTAGCGGCGGACACGCACATTGGCCTGCTCACCATGACCGGCAAATCCTTCGATCGCACAGAGCCTTGAGCAGTATTCCCCGATCATCGTCGACGCTTCGTCTGTCAGCACGCGCTGATAGGTACAGGTCTTCATGAACTTGCCGACCCACAACCCTCCGGTATAGCGCGCAGCACCTTTGGTCGGTAGCGTGTGATTGGTACCGATCACTTTATCACCGTAGGAAACGTTGGTCCTGGGACCCAGAAACAGCGCGCCATAGTTGGTCAGTTTGTCAAGAAAATACTCCGGATCGCGGGTCATCACCTGCACGTGTTCGAATGCCAGCCTGTTGGCCTCATCTACCATCTCGTCTTTGCCGTCACAGACAATGATCTCGCCGAAACTGGACCAGGATTCGGCAGCGACATCGGCTGTCGGCAGGATTTTCAGTTGCCGCTCGACTTCCCTTATCGTGTCCTCGGCAAGACCGGATGAATCTGTCAGCAGCACCGCCGGTGAGGTCGGTCCGTGCTCGGCTTGCCCAAGCAGATCGATCGCACAGATCTCACCATCGACCGAATCATCCGCAATCACCAGTGTTTCTGTCGGCCCTGCAAAAAGATCAATACCCACCCGCCCATACAGCTGCCGCTTCGCCTCGGCCACATACATATTGCCCGGCCCCACCAGCATGTCGACGGCCGCAATACTCTCTGTACCCAGGGCCATCGCAGCGACGGCCTGTATGCCTCCCAAAACCAGAATCTCATCGGCACCGCCATAATGCATGGCGGCAACAATGGCCGGATGCGGCCCACCGGCATGGGGCGGGGCTGTGGCCGTGATGTGCTTAACACCAGCCACCTTGGCCGTCACGATACTCATGTGGGCAGACGCCACCATCGGGTACTTGCCCCCCGGTACATAACAGCCGATGCTGTCCACCGGGATGTTGCGGTGCCCCAGAACGACGCCCGGCAAGGTCTCGATTTCGAGATCGTTGAGGCATTCCTTTTGTTTCTCGGCAAAGTTCCGGACCTGCTCCTGGGCAAACTGGATATCCTCGACGTCCTGTTCCGGGACCTGGTCGATCGCGGCCTCGATCTCTTCTGCCGTGAGGCGGAAAGATGGTGGGCTCCAGTCATCGAATTTCTCTGACAACTCGCGAACTGCAGCATCACCACGCGCCTCGATGTCTGCGAGAATGGCCTCGACCGTAGCACGGACCTTCGCGTCACTCTCGGCAACCTCTGCCGCCACTTTCCCTTTCTTCAGGTACCTCGCCATCACCTGCTCTCCTGTGTATCAGTACAACCCGTTTCGTCGGGCCAGTTCCGGTGACTGTAATCTGTCAGTCATGGCCACGCAGTTCAACACGCCGAATCTTGCCGGCGATGTTCTTGGGCAGGGAATCACGAAATTGAATCTCGCGCGGGTATTTGTAAGGCGCAGTGGTCTCCTTAACGAAATCCTGAATCTGAATCTTCAGCTCCTCGGAGGGTTCATACCCCTCTGCCAAAACAATGTGCGCCTGAACGATTTCACCGCGTAACTCATCGGGACTCGCCACCACCGCAGATTCAGCGACCGCCGGATGTTCCAGCAACACGCTTTCGACCTCAAAGGGACTGATCCGGTAACCGGCTGAACTGATGATGTCGTCAGAACGGCCGACAAACCAGATATAGCCATCGCTGTCACGGGTAGCGGTATCCCCGCTGTAATACCAGCCATGCCTGAAAGATTCCCGGTTCAGAGAATCTGCATCCTCGTAATATCCGTGAAAGAGTCCCGGTGGATGCGGCTCGGTCAGTCTGACAGCAATGTGACCGATCTCATCATCATCAAGAACTGCCCCGTCGTCGTCGACGACCTGAACGTCGATGCCCGGCAACGGCTTGCCCATCGAGCCCGGCCGAATTTCCATCCCCGGCACATTGGCAACCACGTTGACCGTCTCGGTTTGTCCGTACCCATCATGCACCGTTGTTCCAGTCGCCTCTTTCCACATCTTGATTGCCTGGGGATTTAGCGGCTCACCGGCACTCATGGAATGACGCAGAGAACTCAGGTCGTAGCCAGAGATATCCATCTGGGCAAAAAGGCGGTAAACGGTCGGCGGTGCACAGAACGTGGTCACACCCAACTCGTGGATCAAGCGAAGATGAACATCGGCATCAAACCGGGGGTCACCATCGTAAAGCACAACGGCTGCGCCGAAAAGCCACTGGGGAAACAGCATACCCCAGGCGGCCTTGGCCCAGCCGGTGTCGGATAATGTCCAGTGTACATCGTCTTCTCCAAGGTCCATCCAGTAGCGGCCTGTGATCGCATGCGCCAGGGCATAGCCGTGATCCCGCGGCACCATTTTGGGGAAAGATGTCGTACCTGAGGTGAAATAAGCCATCATCACATCATCGCTGCGCGAACGGCACACGGCCGCAGGCTGCAGTTCGTCGCTCATGGCGGTACAGCCTTCTTCGAAATTGATCCACCCCGGTTCAGTGCCACCGACCAGGAAGAAGTGCCGCAGCGACGGACAGGTGTGCCGGATCGATTCAATCTTAACCACATGCTCAGCCGAGACCACGACCGTTGTCGCTTGCGACTTGTTGATCCGATATTCGATATCCTTCGCTGTCAGAAGATTGGTCCCCGGCATGGCGACCACCCCCGCCTTGATGGAACCGATGATCACCTCGTACCAGGCCGGCAGGCGAGGTAGAACCACGACCGACGCATCACCCCTGGCGACCCCGTTCTCATGCAGCAGGTTTGCAAAGCGGTTGGAGGCTCTGCTGAGATCGGAGAATGAATGATGTTCTATACGCTTGGCGCTGCGGTCTACCCAGACGTAGGCCGTTTTGTCGCCATGACTTGCGCGTGCGTCGATGACGTCAAGCCCGAAATTGAAGTGCTCCGGCATCGAGATCTCAAAATTTCCCGGCACCTCCAGTTGATCCAGCAGTGGTTTCAGATCAAACATGGTCCCCCCTTAAGAGTTCCCGATCTAGGCCGTCGGATTGGTAACTGCCAGAAGGGGCTCAATCTCGGGCGTACCCTCGGGAACAAAAAAGTCGCTCCACAAAGGCTTGTCGGCATCCATCCGGTAAACACTGAAATCGGTCACGCCCTCTTCAGCAAGCAAAACATCATCGATACAGAAGTTGCCTGTGAATTCGCGGGAGTTCTTGGCCAGGATGGCCGCTGCAGCGTCCGCCATGATCTGGGGTGACCGACAGTAGGCCAGCGCCGCTTCACCGGCCAGCACATTGCTGATCGCAGCCGTGGCAATAACGGAATGCGGCCACAGCGCATTGACCGCCACACCCTTATCTGCCAACTCGCCAGCCATGCCGAGCACACACTGGCTCATGCCGAACTTGGACATGGTGTAAGCGACGTTCGGTGCGAACCACTTCTGCTGCATATCGAGCGGTGGCGAGATGTTGAGTATGTGGGGGTTCTCGGCCTGCAGGAGATGGGGCAGACACTCCCGCGACAACATGAACGTGCCCCGGACATTGACACCGAACATCAGGTCGAAACGACGCATTTCAGTCCGGGAAGTCGGCGTGAGTGAGATGGCACTGGCATTGTTGATGCAGATATCGATTCCGCCAAAAGCCGCGGCCGCTTCAGCCACGGCGGCCTGTACTTGATCTTCGCTTCTGATATCGGTCACCAGGGGTAGCGCCCTGCCGCCGGCCTCGACGATCTCCTCAGCGGCTGTGTAGATGGTTCCGGGAAGCTTCGGGTGCGGCTCGGTCGTCTTGGCAAGGATCGCAATACTCGCACCGTCACTCGCGAGTTTCTTTGCTATTGCGAGACCGATACCGCGGCTGGCGCCTGAAACGACCACACGTTTGTCTGCAAATGATCCCATCTGATTCTCCCTTGGTTTGTTCGGCCCACTGATGAGCCTGGCGGTCTAATTTCGGGTGCTGATCGGTCGTCAGCTGATACCCCATTCTTCGAGAATTTCAGCGCTGTGCTGGCCGGGGGTTGGCGGCCCACGGCTGAGCTCTGCTTCGGTCCGACTGAAGCGCGGCGCCGGTGCCGGCTGAACGACCCCGTCGCGTTCGACAAACGTTCCCCGGGCTCGATTGTGCGGGTGATCCGGTGCTTCGGACATGGCCAGAACGGGGGCGAAACAAACGTCGCTCCCTTCCATGATGTCACACCACTCGTCTCTGGTCTTGCTCCTGAAAATGTCGGCCAATCGTGATTTCAGATCGGGCCAGCAGGCTTTGTCCATCTGGTCTTCGAACATCGGGTCGCTGGCACCGGTTTTCTCGAGCAGCAACGCGTAGAACTGCGGCTCGATCGATCCGATCGCTACCCAACCGCCGTCAGCACATTCGAAGGTCCCATAGAAATGCGCACCACCGTCAAGCACGTTGGTTCCACGGTGATCCGTCCACATACCGCTGTCCTTGAGACTGTACATCATCGCCATCAGGTGCGCCGCACCGTCTGTCATTGCGACGTCGACCACCTGGCCCTGCCCCGAAATACGGGCCTCATGAAGAGCACACATCAAACCAAAAGCCAGATACAGGGCCCCACCGCCAAAATCACCCACCAAGTTGAGTGGCGGTACCGGACCCTGGTTGGCATTGCCGATGGCGTGCAAGGCACCAATCAGAGCAATGTAGTTGATGTCATGCCCGGCAGCATGAGCCAGCGGACCGTCCTGGCCCCAACCGGTCATACGGCCGTATACCAGGTCAGGATTGCGTTCAAGACAGACCTCCGGTCCCAGCCCCAGGCGCTCCATCACACCAGGTCGAAACCCTTCGATCAGAGCATTAGCCTTGCCGATAAGTTGTAAAGCGATCTCAACGTCCTCCGGCTGCTTGAGATCCAGCGCGATGGACCGCCGGCCACGGTTAAGGATGTTGTAGTCCGGCCCGAACGAACTTCCCCCACCCTTACGATCTACCCGCACAATATCGGCACCCATATCGGCCAGCAGCATCGCACAGAATGGCCCGGGTCCAATCCCCGCCATCTCGACAACCTTCAATCCTTTGAGTGGACCCACAAACGACCTCTACCAGGTGTGTGGAAAATTGACAGTGTACAACCGTTGCAAGATACCGGTGAAATCCGTTCAGGTCACACAGCCCTAACGAACTGAGGGCCGGGCAGAATCACCCGACCCTCAGTGAACAGTCTTCGTGGTTATTCCAGTATGTCAATCAATGTCACCCAGCGTGTTCCATCGATCTGTGCCAGTCCGCCCTGAGTCGTCCCTACATGGCTGGTGCTGGAAAAACTGAGCGCCGGACCACCGAACATGTCTGTGTATCCAGTGATCGATTCGAGTGCAGCCGTCAGTTTAGCTGAATCGATGTGGTGACCTGCCTGCTCAGCGGCCACGGCAAAGAGACTCATGGCACGGTAACCGTAAGCAGCCTGAATATTGGCATCGGCATCGTATTTCGCTTTGTATTTTTCCATCCACGCCTTCAGTTCTGAACTCGCGGTGTCCGCATAAGGTATTGGCACCTGGAAGGAGGCATAAAGCCCATGGGTTGCCCCTTTGGCAAGAAACGCTACGTGGGGCGTGTAACCGGCTCCGCTGACCAGCATATCGACCTTCCAACCCATCTTTCGGGCCGTCACCACGGCACCGATCGTTTCCCGGATGACTGTTCCGAGGACAACCAGATCACAACCGGCGGCCTGCAGCTTGGCGATCTGCGAGGAAAAATCCTTGGCACCGCGCTTATAAGTTGTTTCAGCGGCCAGAGTCATACCCATCTCCGCGAGCTGGTCTGCCACGCCGGCGCGGACCTCTTTGCCGTAATCGTCATCCTGGTAGAGGATACCGATGACCTTTTTACCCTTTTCTTGAACGAAATATTCGGTCGTCTGCTTTGCACCCTCGTAATACGGCGCAAAAATTGAAAACTTGAGCGGATCAAGGGGCTCGTACATCTGCCGAGCGGCAGACAGTGGGAAGAGATTGTGCAGTCCTTTTTTCTGCAGCATAGGGATCGTCACCATGTTAGTGGGCGTACCCAGCGCACCAATCATGGCGAAGATCTTATCTTTGTTGATCAGCTTGGATCCTGCCTGTGCAGCCTTGGTCGGCGAATAGGCCGTATCCTCCACGACGATTCTGATGCTGCGCCCGTGAATCCCGCCTGCAGCGTTGATTTCTTCCGCCCGCATCCGCAACCCATTGGTCACCGGCACACCCCAACCGGCAAGCGGCCCACTCAGTGGCTGATGACTGCCTAGCACGATCTCAGTTTCACTGACCCCCTGCGTACCCGCCTGCGCTGAAACACTTATTCCAAGGCTGACAGCAAGCAACCCAAGGGTCTTTACGACGAAATTAGATATTTTCATAACACTCTCCTTCTTCCGTTATCGCCATCATCCGGCGTTCCATGAGTCTCGACCAGACCGACTGCAGAGTCAACGCCGAGCCGTGGCTGGTGACGCTTCCCTCAGCTGTACATCTCCTCTACGAGATCACTGTATTTTTCGCTGACAAATGATCGCTTGAGTTTCATTGACGGTGTCAGTTCGTCATCTTCGGGCGTCAACAGTACATCGATAAGTCGAAAATCTTTCACCTGTTCAACCCGCGCAAAACTTTCATTCACGCGCTCGATTTCGCCCCGGACCAGATCGACTACCTCTGGCGCCCGACACAAACTGGCAAAGTTAGTGAACGGCACGTCACGATCCTGAGCAAAATTCGCCACGTTGTCATGATCAATCATGACCAAACCAGTCAGATATTTTCGCCCATCGCCGATGATCACAGCATCAGACACGTACGGTGAGAATTTAAGCTCATTCTCTATCTCCGAGGGCGTGACGTTCTTACCGCCTGCAGTAATGATGATGTCCCTCATGCGATCAATGATCGAGACATAGCCTTGCTCGTCGATACACCCGACATCGCCGGTCTGCAGCCAACCATCGCTGATAACCTCGGCTGTTTTTTCCGGCATGTTGTAGTAACCCATGAACACATGGTCACCGCGCAGGAGAACCTCACCATCTTCAGAGATCTTGAGTTCACCGTACGGTACCGGTTTGCCCACGCTGCCAAGTTTCACCTCCCCTGGATAGGTTACCGTTGCCATACCGACGTTTTCGGTCTGGCCATACACTTCCAGCAACTGAAGACCGAGCGCAAGATACCAGCGAACGAGTTGGGGTGAAACCGGCGCCGCCCCTGTCAGCATCCAGCGACAGCGGTCAAACCCTATCGACCTGCGGATATTCTTCAGTACCAGCAGCGATGCCAACCAGTACTGTGCTCGCAGAATCCAGGGAACCGGCTTGCGGGCGAGATTCAGGTCAACAACCTGAAAAGCGGCATTCAACCCTCTGGCATAGGCCCATTTCTGAAAGGCGGTCCCTTCGGCAATCGCAATCTGGACCCCGGAATAGAATTTCTCCCACACTCGTGGCACTCCGCCGAACACGGTCGGCTGTACTTCGCGAACGTTCTCTACCACCGTATCGGGCCCCTCGCAAAAGTTGATCACTGTGCCCGTGTAGAGAGAGTAGTACGCCCCGATGACCCGTTCTGCCACATGGCACAACGGCAAAAAAGCAAGCCGCTCATCACCTTTTTTCTGATCCAGCACGCTACAACCATTGACACACTGAAAGACCAGGTTGTGATGACTGATCATGGCACCTTTAGGAGGGCCAGTAGTACCTGATGTATAAATCAGGATTGCAAGATCGTCGGGCCTTGCTCTTTGGAGCATCTCGCTCCAGTCCGAAGTGTCGGCCTGAGAAAGCTTCCGACCCTCATCACAGAAGTCGGCAAAACTCACAGCCATGGGATCGCTGAAGGCCTGCAATCCCTTGGTATCAAAAATCACGATCTTCTGGATGGAAGGGCAGTTCGGCCTCGCCAAGAGCACTTTGTCGAGTTGTTCCTCGTCTTCGACAAAAATAACGCTGGCCTTACAGTCGTTGATCAGGTATTCCACCTGAGACGGGGCATCTGTCGGATATATCCCGGTGGAAACACCACCGCTACACAGTATGCCAAGATCCGCAAAAAGCCATTCCTTATTGGTGTTCGACAGAATGCAAGCCATATCACCAACCCCAAAGCCGCAGTCATCCAATGCCAGCGCGACCTGCATTACCTGCTGACCCAAATCGCGCCAGGTCAGTGCCCGCCAGATTCCCAAGCGCTTGTCTCGGATGATGACTTCGTCGGGCCACTGCTGAACTCGAGCCCAAAAAAGGCTGCACAGCGTGCCCCCTATATCCGGGTCTCTCCGAATCACGAGATCCGCTGTCGGTCCATGTCCGTCAGATGCTGGCAGCGGTGTACGCTTCACGGAACTGTTTGCACTACTTGGAAGAACATCACCGCCACACCTTTTTACGCTTCCATCGCCGGGTGCCCCGGACTCCTTCTTCCTGTATACCAAGATAAAATTCCCTGATGTCCTTGTTGCCACGCAAACTGGCTGACACACCCTCCATCACGATCCGACCCACTTCCAGAACGTAGCCATAGTGTGCGACCTGCAGTGCCATGTTGGCGTTCTGTTCAACAACCAGAATCGTAATGCTTCGTTCTTCATTAAGGCGGCGTACGATGCTGAATATCTCCTTGACCAGTCTTGGCGAAAGCCCAAGCGACGGTTCGTCCAGCAGCAAAAGACGCGGCCTTTGCATCAGCGCACGGCTGATTGCCAGCATCTGCTGTTCGCCTCCGGACAGCTGACCGGCAGGCTGGGATTGCCGCTCGCGTATTACCGGAAAATATTCGCATACGAGTTCAAGATCCCTGGTAACAGCTGCACGATCACGGCGCAGATAACAACCCATCATGAGATTCTCTTTTACCGTCAACAGGGGAAAAATCTCGCGGCCTTCCGGTACATGCGAGATACCTCGCGCCACAATATCGGCGGGCTCACGTTTGTGTATAGGCTCGCCGTTGAAAGTCACGCTTCCCTTCTGCGGATCCATTATCCCGGAGATAGTACGCAGTATGGTCGTCTTGCCGGCGCCGTTGGCGCCCAGGACCGCCACGATCT
>Ga0310344_10001705_pt1 | contig 16706 bp, 26 predicted proteins | sample HC15DNA20200_MG_FD_203801 | JGI IMG/M metagenome (GOLD analysis project Ga0310344, IMG submission 203801) | Marine microbial communities from station ALOHA, North Pacific Subtropical Gyre - HC15-DNA-20-200_MG | ecosystem: Environmental > Aquatic > Marine > Oceanic | place: Pacific Ocean: North... | reverse complement strand
TAGCACCGAAAACGAGCTGGCCTTGCTAGCATGCACAGAGGCAACTCGGGGGGCACAGGATACGAGAATCACAATCTCAGGTCAACGTTATGTTGATGGGATGATTTGTGGTGCAGGGATCCGTTCCCCGAATACGTGGCCATACTGCCCGGCCAAATCGTCGTACGAGTACTCCAAAAACTCGTAAACACCATGTGGAGGATCCAACGAAAGCCACGATCTGGCTAGTCGATCCATGGTGGCGTTGTATTGTTCCTGCGATGCCCCGTGCACATAGCATCTACCTTCATGACGTCGGAGATCGCCGTCAAATGCGGGGCTAATATGCCACAGTTCGTGCGCCACGGTGGAGAGCTTTTCTTCTACCGACTGATTCAGAAATCGCGGGAGATAGAAACTTAGAATGTAGAAATATTCAAGTCCGTTGTGATCTCGCACTGGCTGGCAACTGTACTGTCGACTGCCTCGCTGGATTGTAGTCGCGCCATGTTCGAAGCGCAAAGGAGTCAATGAAGCCTGCAAACCATGGCTGACATTTTTACGCGCCTGACAAAAACTAATAGCGACCCGCTCCAAGTCTATGTGATGCAATTCTGGCAAGCGTTGGCACATGTCGGTACAAAGATACCGCATGGCTAGCGTAAAATTAAACCCGCCAACGAGTTGATCGTCGTCGCCTGAATCAGAACACATGGTCGCACGGCAATCGCAAAAACCTGTGAGAAATCTACCGAGAGCTGCTGGCAGCTTCCCGCGCGGACGGAGCCATCCTTCCACACCGAGGAACTACGGTAATTTTAGCACGAATTGCGGATTTAACCGTTATGACTTTTCGTGCTTATCCGCTGGAGGTGATTCTACCGATTCATCAGCGGGTGCCATGTCTGCCTCAGCTTCTTCATCCTGCTCGCCAGCAGGCTCTGCATTTGCAGTTTCGACCTGTTCATCCGCTGAGTCATCGCTATCCGAGGCATCAAAGTCCGGCTTGAAACTCCGTTCTACCACCCGATCTCGAACTCCCACGAACTCAAGGATGGCTCTAGTCCCAGAATCTCCCAGGCGCGGCTTGCTAAGGCAGATAATCCGCGTATAGCCACCCGGGCGTTCGAGAAATCTGGGGGCAACCTCATCAAAGAGAATAGTGACGGCGTCTTTGTCACCCAGAAGCTTCTGGCAGCGGCGGCGGGCATCAACAGCCGGGGCCATTGCCGCATTCCACTTTTGCCACTGTTCGCTGGTCCGCCAAGCACGATACTCCTGGGTACCGCGATCGGCACTGCTTGCATATTCCGCAGCTGCGTCCACAGCGGCCAGGGAACGCCTTGCGATGGTCACACACTTTTCGACCAAAGGGCGAACTTCCTTTGCCTTACTGACGGTGGTAACCACCCTCCCTTTAACCTTAGGTGCATTCTCATCAAACTCCGCATCCCGCTCGGTAAGAATGAGGGAACTGGCCAAGTTGCGCAGGAGGGCGCGTTGATGTTTGGGGTTGCGACCGAGCTTGCGGCCACGTCGACGGTGTCGCATGGAACTAGAATTCGGATTTTAGGGGAAACTGGATTTTGAAAAAATGTCTTACTAGCTGGCGGACTATACGCTTGCAGGAACCGATATACGCATCCCTAAATGCAAACCAAGTTCGACGAGCTTGGCTTGAATTTCGGTCAATGTCGTTTCGCCAAAGTTCCGCACTTCCAACAAATCGTCCGGGTTGTGGATCACCAGGTCGCGAATCAACATAATGTTTTCCGATTCAAGGCAGTTACTCGCTCGAACCGAAAGATGGAGTTCTGAAATCGGCAGGTTGAGCTTGGCTTCGACCGAAGGATCAATCGATGATCCTGTCATTGGCTGTCCTGCTGAACGCACCTGGGATCCAAGTTGGCTGTACTGCACAAACGGGTTAAGGTGTTTGCGGAGGATTTTGGTCGATTCGACCAAGGCCATTTCTGGTCCAATGGAACCGTCAGTCCAAATCTCTACGGTTAATTTATCGTAGTTGGTCTTTTGGCCAACGCGCGTTTCTTCGACCTCATAGCGAACTCGCACGACCGGGCTATAAACCGCATCAATGGGAATAATACCGATCTCCTGAATGTCTTCACTGTGCTCCGTTGCCGCAACGTAACCCCTCCCATTTTCAACCACCATCTCCATCACAAACGGGACGTCCTCGGTCAGGGTTGCCAGGACATGATCTGGATTGATGACTTCGACCGATTCATCTGTTTCAATATCAGCCGCAGTGATCGGGCCCTTTTGATTCTTTTCCACCCGAAGCACACGGGTCTGGCTACTGTGGTTTTTGACGACCAGCGACTTTACATTGAGCACAATGTCCGTGACGTCCTCAATGACGCCCGTAATGGTTGTGAATTCATGCTGGGCATTATGAACCTTAATTTGAGTTACAGCACTCCCCTCCAAACTGGAGAGCAGAATTCGACGCAACCCATTGCCAATCGTCGAGCCAAAACCACGTTCAAATGGCTCGGCAACAAACTTTCCATAAGTCGCTGTGAGAGTGTTGTCATCACACACAACGACACTCGGCAGTTCCAATCCACGCCATCGGATATGCATTTTTGTGTCTCTCCTCTGGTGAAAGCTGTTAACAGGTTTTCACAAAACCGCTTGCGTCGCCCGGCCCCATGTCTCAAACACAAGTTACCGAGAGACCTCCCTAGGTGGTAGCCGACTACCTCGAACAGAGTTCAACTATCAACTGCGTCCGAACGGGCAACGAAACATCTTCGGCCCCAGGTAACCGTCCCATGACGCCTTCAGGAATGTCGGTCTCAGCAACCGACAAAAAATCGGGGATATCCCGGGAAACTTCGGCTTTGGAAGCACGAATCATATCGAGGCTCTTGGCCCGATTCTTTACCCGGATGACATCGCCAACACGAACTTCATAGCTAGGTACATTCACGCGGTGCCCATTGATCGTGATGTGTCCATGGCAAATCATCTGTCTTGCCTGATTGCGGCTTAGGCCAAAACCAAGCCGATGCACGATATTGTCAAGCCTCCGCTCCAACAAACTCATCAAGGTATCACCGGTGTTCCCCTTCGACTTCTCCGCGTGACTGAAATAACGGCGGAATTGGCGCTCCAACACTCCATAACAGTGCTTGACTTTCTGCTTTTCACGGAGATGAATACCATAGTCGGTTGGCTTGCTACGTCTTCCGACATGCTGCCCTGGAGGTGCCTCGCGCCGCTCAAAGGCGCACTTGGGAGTATCACAACGGTTACCCTTGAGGAACAATTTCATCCCGTCGCGACGACAAAGACGACAGACGGGACCGGTGTAACGTGCCATATTTCTGAATACCAAATTAGCAGTTAGATTTTCTTGTTTTGGGCTCTCGGGCATCAACGAGTTACGCGTTTCACCCGCCGAGTCGTGACAACAGGGCCCTTACACACGACGCTTTTTGCGAGGTCGACATCCGTTGTGCGGCAACGGAGTGACATCTTCGATTGATTTAACTTTCAAACCAGCGGCTTCCAGTGACGTGATCGCACTCTCTCGACCACTGCCAGGCCCCTTGACCTTCACATCCACTTCTCTCATACCGAATTTTTTCGCTTTATCCGCTACCTGCTGCGCTGCCATCTGCCCCGCAAATGGCGTACTTTTGCGACTTCCCTTGAAACCACTGGTTCCCGCGCTTGCCCAACACAAGGTGTCACCCTTGGTATCGGTGATGGTGACGGTGGTGTTGTTAAACGTCGCTCGAATGAAAGCAATACCCACCGACACATTGCGGCGAACTTTCTTTTTCGTTTTCTTTTTCGCTTTAGCCATACTAAACCACTGAAATTAGGACTTGTTCGTCTAAATAGCGGGTTCCTGAACACTTCATCGCAACAACCGCCACACAATGACCGGTGTTGTTTTGTCCCGCCAACCACTTAACGCAAATCTTTCACGCCTTTCTTGCCAGCAACTGTCTTCTTGGGCCCCTTGCGTGTGCGTGCATTTGTCTTTGTCCGCTGACCTCGCACTGGCAAACCCCGTCGATGCCGCAAACCGCGATAGCATCCAATATCCCGCAACCGCGATATGTTCTGCGTTGTTTGCCGACGCAACTGACCTTCGACAACGTAGTCCTTGTCCAACAAGTTGGCGATCCGCGCCACCGCATCCTCACCCAAGTCACGGGCCTTCAACAGCGGATCAACACCCGCCTTATGGCACAGCTCTCGAGCGGTCCTCGAACCCACCCCATATAAATAAGTCAGCGATATGACTGTCGGCCGATCGGGCGGTATGTCTACACCTAGTAAGCGTGGCATAACTTCAAGACTTTCTCTCGGTACTCAGGTCAGGGGGCAAACACGTTGGCAATGCTTGCCAAATCCGTGCTTGCTAAACCTGTTTTTAACTAACCCTGTTACAACGGTCTCTATCCCAACAACGTCTTCCGACGCTGTTACCCTTGACGCTGCTTGTGACGCGGGTTGGAACAAACCACGTAAACAACACCACGCCTACGGACAACTTTGCATTTATCGCAAATCCGTTTCACACTCGAGCGAACTTTCATCGTCCGGACTCCTAATTTGCCTTTGAGGACTCGTGGTTCACTACAACTCCACGTTTTATCCAACCGGCTTAACTTACTTCACGCTTGTTCGCCAACGTAATTCTTCTTGTTCGTTTCCCAGGTCCACCAACGCATTTGCCAGGACCAACACTTCTACGGCTGGTTGCTGCAAACCCTCTTGGCACCATCCGAAACCACGCCAAACAGCCAATCAGTATCGGTCGACACTCCGCTTGTCCGCAGTTTGTTCGGGGCCCGCCTTCCGGACTGATACTCAGCCCGCCGACCGCCACAAACCAGCGACGGAAACACCGCTGGGAGACCATGGCAAACGCCTAAGTATAAGGAGTCGGATCCCCTGACGGCAACCCCCCCAACACCCCCAAAACAGCATCTTTTGCCGTTTCTGGGGATCTAACCCACCGGCTCCGCCGCTTCTTCCGATCGGGGGGCCTGGGTCAACAAGAACGGACCATCGTGTCGTACTGCAATCGTATGCTCAAAATGGGCACTTAGCAGTCCATCGACGGTCATTTGCGTCCAGTAGTCTGGGGCCATTTTGACGGATTTACTGCCCATATTAACCATGGGCTCGACAGCCATCACCAAACCAGGCTCAATCCGGAAATCTCCAGCCCCACGTAGCGAGCGGCTCAAAAAATTGGGTACTTGCGGCTCCTCATGCAATTGCCGACCAATCCCATGCCCGACAAAACACTCGACTACCGAAAAACCATGGTCGTAAACGTAGCTACCCATCTCACGTGCAACTTCGCTCCACATGCTTTTCTTTTTCATGAGCTCAACAGCAAGCTCAAGCGTTTCCCGAGTTACATTGAGGAGTTTTTCGGCCTCTGGTGCCAATTGGCCCACCGCGTAGGTACAGGCAGCATCTCCACACCAGCCATTTAGTTTTCCCCCTATATCGACACTGACAATGTCGCCTGCTTCGAGCGGACGATCATTGGGAATCCCATGCACAACTTCATCGTTAACGCTGGTACAGATGACTGCCGGAAACGGAGGTTTGCCCTCAGAGGCGTTGGGATAATCAAGAAATAAAGGCGTTACATCCGTCTTGGCAAAATAGTCCGCCACTTTTGCGTTCAGCTGGGCCGTTGTCGCACCCGGCACAACCTGTTGGCTCACCAAATCATGCGCCTGCCACACGGCGAGCCCCGCCTGCCGCATGAGGTTGATTTCTCGTTCTGATTTGAGGTGAAGCACAGCAATACCAACTTAAACTCAATGAACGCTGCGCAGGTTACAAATTCCCTAACCGCGCAATGCAGGAGCGATCCAACATCTATGCGTTATTTACCAACTTTATCTACGGCAACCTTTATTCTAGCAAATATCTCATCTGGATTACCTTCGCCACAAATGGTTTCGACCAAATCGCGTTGATGGTAATAACTGATCACAGGTTTCGTCAAAGCGTCGTACTGCTGGAGTCGCTCCCGGATCACTTCTTCGGTATCGTCGCTACGCCCGCGTTGTAAAAGTCGCGAAATCAGCTCGTCTGTTCCTATTGAAAGTTCCAGCACGAGTTCAACAGCCAAATTCTTCTCGCCTAACAGGCGATCGAGTACCTCGGCCTGAGAAACTGTTCGCGGAAATCCGTCGAACAAGAAACCCGTTTCACAATCGTCTTGGTCCAGTCGGTTAACAACGATATCCAAAACCGTTTCATCCGGTACCAATTTGCCAGCGTCGATATAGGCTGCTGCCTCCCGGCCAGATTTGGTCCCTGCCTGACATGCGTCACGAAGCACCTCGCCGGTAGAAAGATGGGGAATTGCCAAGTCGCGTCCCAGTCGGGTCGCTTGTGTCCCTTTCCCAGCACCAGGTGGTCCCATGAACACGATTCGCATGACAATCACAACTCCTGACGATTCCGCCGATCAATTGGCTCAACAAATCATTCGAGCAGGCCCTGATGGTTCCTCATCACGAGGTGACTATCAATTTTTTGCACCAGGTCAAATGCAACGCTGACCGCAATCAACAAGCTTGTCCCGCCATAAAAGCTCGCCACCAAAAAACTGACCCCCAGTGACGACGATATCAAAGTCGGAATGATCGCCACCAGAGCCAGAAAACCAGCACCAACGTACGTGATCCGAACCATGACCTTCTCAAGATAGTCTGCAGTCCGCTTGCCTGGCCGATAACCCGGAATGAATGAACCAAAGTTTTTCAAGTTGTCCGCCATATCCTTCGGGTTGAAAGTAATGGCCGTCCAGAAGTAACAGAAAAAGTAAATCAATACCAAATAGCTAATATTGTAGAGGAAACTATTGCGGTCATAGACGTCGTTCAAGAATCCAAAGAAGGTGGCCAAAAAACCACCCTCCTCCCAGCGAATGGCCGCCATCTGCTGAACAACAATCAGCGGAAACATGAGTAAGCTGCTTGCGAAAATGATGGGCATAACGCCCGCCTGGTTGACTTTTAACGGCAGATATTGTCGCGTACCACCGAAAACCCGCCTTCCCCGAACGTGCTTGGCACTTTGCATTGGTATCCGCCGTTGACCGAGCGTGATAAACACCACTCCCACGATTACCGCCACAAACACAAAAGCCAGCAGCACCAGATTCTCCACCCCGAGTTTTGTCCCGCCGCCGCCGATTTCGATCGTGGCCGACTCAAGCAGAGTGACACCCGCACCAGGCATCGATGCCAAAATACCTGCCATGATGAGTAAACTGATCCCATTGCCAATACCATACTCGTCGATTTGCTCACCCAGCCACATTAAGAAGACGGTACCACTGGTCATGGTCAACACGCTGGTCACTTTCCAACCAAACTGCAGGTCACCACCTTCGGTGAGGAAACTTGGGTCAACTAAACCCTGCCCGACGACGAAGGTATTCACCCAAAACCAGCTTTGCACAATACAAATCACGACAGTCGCATACCGCGTGTATTCATTAATTTTTTTTCGGCCAGCCTCGCCTTCTTTTTGCAACTGCTCCAAGGGAGGATAAACACTGCCCAGTAGCTGAAAAATAATCGATGCCGAAATGTAAGGCATGATCCCCAGGCCAAAAATTGTCACCTGGCTTAACGGACTGGCACTGAGCACGGCAACGGCTTGCAGCATGTCACCAAGTCCGCCGGAGCTGCTTTTTAAAGCCTCAACCGCAGCCGTATTCGTGATGGGTAGCGGCACCTGAAAACCGATACGGTAAATCCCCAGCATCCCCAGTGTCAGCAAAATTTTCTGACGCAGCTCAGGGATCATCCAGACTTCGCGGAGCTTTTCGAACATGGGTTAGGACCGTCCGTGGTGGGGCATAGATTCCGAGAAAGCGGGCCTGCCACTGTAAATTTGGAGCCGCTCACGAACTTTGCGATTGCTGTTTTTTCTTTTCCTCAACCGAGGTTTTGCCTGGCACGATTACGACTTCGCCACCTGCTTTTTCAATTTTCTCTTGTGCTGTTTTGCTGAACCGATGGGCACTCACTTTGAGTTTTTTGGATAACTCACCGCCACCAAGCACCTTGAACACATCAAACCGTCCCCGTGCCAAGTTGCGCGCGGCCAATGCCTCGAGCGTAACATCTTCTCCCGCCTCGAAACTACTTTCAAGATCTCCTACATTCACTACCGCCACTCGCAACGACCAACGGTTGTTAAAACCTCGTTTGGGAACGCGCCGCACTAATGGCATGGCACCTCCCTGGAAAGTTACCAGTTGCGAACTGCCCGCACGCGACCCCTGCCCTTTATGGCCACGACCGCTCGTTTTTCCGTGACCTGAACCCGGGCCCCGCCCAATCCGTTTTCGCTTGCGGTTTTTGTTAATACCGCGATGAACATCATTAAGAATCATGACAGCGTAACTCCTCGCATCCGCTCAACCTCGACCCGCGGCCGCAGACTTTGAAATGCTGCAAATGTCGCTTTGACCAGCGAAACCGGGTTGTTTGAGCCAAAGCTCTTCGTGAGGATATTATGAATACCGGCCGCCTCACATACGGCACGCACGGCGGCACCGGCAATCACGCCCGTACCCTGTGAAGCCGGTACGAGAACCACGTGGGCAGCCCCAAAGTGACCATGCGCGATATGAGGAATGGTTTCCTCCTCGAGCGGGACTTCAACCATGCTCCGCATCGCCTCTTTTCGTGCCTTCTCAACACTCGGTGGCACTTCATTGGCTTTTCCATAACCCCAACCCACCTTCCCGGCGGTATCACCTACGACAACCATCGCGGCAAAACTGAAGCGGCGACCCCCTTTGACAACGGCAGCGCAACGTTTGATCTTTACTACGTTTTCTGTTAGTTCGCCGCGGATGCGGTCTTCGGAGGTGGTAGCCACTGTGGGGACCTCAAATCGTTTAGTTTCAATGGCGCGCGATCACTTGGCACCAAGTCAAAAATATAGTCGGTTAACTATTCATTCCAAATCAAAATTAATTCGCATAACTGGAGATTAAAAACTCAACCCGGCTTCGCGGGCAGCGTCTGCCAAAGCGGCAACCCGTCCATGGTATTTGTACGACCCACGATCAAAACAAACTTGCGTGATCTCGATCTTCGACGCCCGCTCAGCAATAACTCTGCCAACTTCAGTCGCAGCATCCCGGTTGCCACCATACTGGATCTTTTTGGCCAATTCTTTCTCTTGAGTCGAAGCAGAAGCAAGGGTTCGGCCACCCACATCGTCGATGATCTGGACTCCGATATGCTTGTGACTGCGTAAAACACTCAAGCGGGGCCTTTCTGCATCACCGCGGACCCGCTTCCGCACCCGCCGTCTGCGGCGAAGCCGCTGTCGAGAGATTCTTCTGTCTTCGTTCATGGTCTCTTGAACCCGCTGCTCGAATCTACACCAGGCTGGACGCCCAGAGTTGTGTGGTGTGATGATACTGCCGGTATCAACTCTTTCTTCAATGGACTCTCATTAATAAGTTACTGTGCTGTTTTTCCAGCCTTGCGACGAATCATTTCGCCTTCGTATCGAATACCCTTGCCCTTGTACGGTTCTGGCTTGCGAACTGCACGGACTTCGGCGGCAAACTGACCTACCTGTTGTTTGTCGATTCCCTTAATCACGACATGCGTGGTGTCGGGACAAGTCACATCCAAACCAGCTGGTATTTTTTTCTTGATTTCGTTAGCAAAACCAACACGAAGCTCAATCCTGCCTTCTTGCACGGCACCTACGTAACCCACGCCGTGAATCTCGAGTCGCTTCTCATAACCGCTCGAAACCCCGACCACCATATTCTGAATCAGCGACCGAGTCAGCCCATGATAGGCACGTACGGTTCGCTCATCCGACTCTCGCGTACAAACAACCTCTTTGCTGTCTTCATTAACCGCGACCTTGATTTCTGGTCGGTGGGTGTAGTTTAGTTTTCCCAGCTTCCCTTCGACAGTAAGCTCACGCTCTCGGAGGCTGACTTTCACGCCATCGGGAACTGTAACTGGTTTTTGGCCAATACGGGACATGGTTGTTTCTGATGCCTGCTTTACGGTTGGGAAAACCCTGTTTGTCGGTTATTTCAGCAGTCGCCTGCTACGTTACGCTTACCAGACCTCACAAAGCACTTCGCCGCCAAGGTTTCTCTGGCGGGCCTCCCGATCGCTTATCACACCACGACTGGTGCTGATGATCGAAATGCCCAAGCCATTAAGGATCGGCCGCAACCGCGCGGCCCGACTATAAATCCTCCGGCCGGGTGTACTCACCCGTTTAATGTGACTGATAACCCGTTCGCCATTGGGTCCATATTTCAACTCGATCAACAGCTGTTTTCCAGGCTTTCCTTGCTCAGCTGACTCACTCCAATCCCAAATGTACCCCTCGCGCTTGAGCACTTCGGCAAGACCACGTTTTACTTTGGAAACGGGCATCTCTACCTGCGGCCGCTCGACGCGCACGGAATTACGAATGCGAGTTAGCATGTCAGCGATCGGATCGGTCATCATTTCGGGCCGGTCTCCATTGGACGGTTTACGTTTTGACGTTTTGATTCAAGTGCCCAAGACCTCCCTGGCCACCTAAACCTGGCAGGTCACAACTCCAGTCTCACCAACTCGCTTTGCGCACGCCTGGGATCAGCCCTTTGTCAGCCAATTTTCGAAAACAAATCCGGCAAATACCGAATTTGCGATAGACTGCTCTCGGGCGACCACACAGCTTGCAACGGTTTTCGCGTCGGGTACTGAATTTGGGCGTTCGTTCTGCTTTGGCAATTTTTGACTTGCTAGCCACGGTAAATCTCTATCAGCTTGTAATTAACCTGTCTGGTTTTGGAAAATCTTAAACGAGTCTCTATCTTAGTGTCTGCTAAAGCTTCCTGTTTGGCCCTATTCATCGTCATCGCGCTTAAAGGGGAATCCAAACGCGGCAAGCAACTCACGGGCCTCTTGATTACTGGTAGCCGTTGTACAGATGGCAATGTTCATTCCTTGAACCCGAACATACTTGTCCGGGTTGAGTTCTGGAAAAACTAACTGTTCCGGCAGCCCCAAACTGTAGTTGCCATTGCCATCGAAGGCCGTATCGCTGAGCCCGCGAAAGTCCCTCACGCGCGGCAAAGCCAGGGAAATGAGCCGATCCAGGAATTCGTACATGCGCTGTCTGCGGAGCGTTACTTTGCAGCCAACTTCGCTCCCTGCCCGAAGACGAAAATTGGCTACGCTTTTGCGTGCTTTACATTGAACCGGCTGTTGCCCGGTGATCTCAGCAAGTGCTGAGACCGACTCCTCCAAATGCTTCTTATCGCTAATTGCACTCCCTACACCCATGCTGACTACAACCTTCTCGAGGCGAGGCAAGGAAAAACGATTCTTACGACCCAGCGTTTCAGCCAGGCTGTCGACAATTTCTTTTTCAAACTTGTCTTGAAGTCGAGGGTTCATGGCGTTTGGATCTATTTAGCGTTTACAAAAATATTTCTGTTCAAATCTTGCTGGACTTCAGTTACCTTTGGCCGGCTGTTTCTTAGCATAGGCCGCTTTGGCTGGGGCAATATCACCTGCAGGCGTGTCGCAACGTTTGCAAAACCGCTCTTTGGATCCATCGTCTCGAAAACGCACGCCCAAACGGACACCACGCCCACACGATGAACAAAAATAAAGTAGGTTTGAAAGCTGGACGGGCATTTCTTTACTCAACCGACCACCTTGCGGATACTTCTGGCTTCGACGAACGTGTTTATAGACACGCGCCACGCCTTCTACGATCGCTCTGCCGCTACCTCGGTCGACCTTGATCACGCGATTTTGCACGCCGCTATCGGCACCCGCGATCACTTCGACAATATCTCCGGTTCGAATCAGCATAGTTGACTTCCAATTTTTCGCACTGAACTTTTAACAGCCGGTCATACCCAGCTACCACCCAGCACTCTCAAACACCCAGCACCATACAACAGCCAGTGCCCTATACCACCTCGCTTGCAAGACTCACAATTTTCATAAACCGGCGGTCTCGCAATTCTCGGGCAACGGCACCAAAAATGCGCGTTCCACGCGGATTGTTATCACTATCAATAATCACAACCGCGTTAGAGTCAAATCGCACATAGCTCCCATCCGTTCTGCGGTTCGGAGCACGTGTTCGTACAATAACAGCCCGCACGATGCTTTTCTTCTTGATTTCACTGCCTGGAATTACGCTTTTCACACTGCAGACAATCACATCACCGAGCGTAGCAAATCGGCGCCGACTACCTCCCAGCACCTTGATGCACATCACTTCCTTTGCGCCGGTGTTATCTGCAACATTCAATCTCGACTGCATCTGAATCATCGCCAACCCTGCGTCCTGGTAATACTTTTGGAGTTCTTGACTTTCTGTTGTGCGAACGGCCCGCCCTTAGCCAGACACCTTATTCACTTGCTACCTTATTCACTTGCTGAAGTACGCATTGCAGCAAGATCAACTTGCTGACTCTTGGCTACCACACGGATTAAATCCCAACGTTTCATTTTTGAGCGGGGCGGAACTTCTAAAATTTCGACCACGTCTCCATGATTTGACTGATTGGTTTCGTCGTGCACATGGCAGACCGTACGCCGGCGAAGGTATTTGCCATATTTGGAGTGCCTAACGAGTCGCTCGATTTCGACTCGCCGCGACTTATCCGATTTGGCGGATGTCACCACACCAACAACTTGTTTCTTAGGCATACTGGACTCTCGGTCTTTCAGGCACGGTCGCTGGACACCAACGACGCATAACGGACAGTTTTACTCGGCACTGACTTGTTTGGCTCGTTCGGTTTGAATCGTCTTGACGCGGGCAACCTGTCGGCGATTGCTCCGCAATTCACTTGGTGCATCAAGTTTTTCGGTCTGCGACTGGATCCTCAACCGAAACAGGTTTTCACGCGACTCCTTCAGCGTGAGGTCCAACTGCTCATCGCTCATCCCACGTAATTCTTCAATGGTATCCATGGCCAGTGCTGGTATTTCCAATTATAAAAAGTTGAGTCCTGGCTTTTGACAACTTGTGATCAAGGACATACTTGGTTGCCCAGGCTCTGCTGGCCTTTTACCAGCCCGCTGCCGAAGCAGTTGTCAAACGGCCTGCCTTTTCACCATCCGCACACGGAGCGGCATTTTGTGTGCTAAGCGGGCGAAGCAAATCTTCGCCGCTTCCTCACTAACGCCCGATAGCTCGTACAAAATCGTACCCGGCTTCACCACAGCAGCCCAATAAGAGGGCTCCCCCTTACCCTTACCCATCCGAGTTTCGAGTGGGATTGAGGTAACTGATTTGTGCGGAAAAACGCGTATGTACAAATGTCCTTCGCCACGGATGTATTGCTGTGCCGCAATACGCCCGGCTTCAATCGTGGCTGCGCTCACCCACCCACCTTGGAGAGATTGCAATCCAAACTCACCAAATGCAACTGTATTGCCGCGGGTGGCGTTACCTCTTATACGCCCTCTTTGGCTTTTTCGATGCTTGACCCTCTTGGGCATCATCGCCATCAGTATCACCCTCGTATTCGCCTTGGTTAATCCACACTTGGATGCCAATATGGCCCTGGGCCGTCTTGGCTTCTACAAATCCATAATCAATTTTGGCTCGCAACGTACTCAAAGGCATCGAGCCATCAATCTGTTTTTCGCGGCGGGCCATTTCCGCCCCGCCTAAACGGCCTGCCAATTGAATCTTGATTCCCTTGGCACCCGCTTCCATAGTTTGCCGCATCGCCTCTTTGATCGTCCGGCGAAAGGCTGACCGCTTGGCAAGCCGCTCCGCAATATCTTCGGCCACCAGATGCGCCTCTAACTCCGGACGTGAAATTTCTTCAATCTTGATATTAATCCGCCGACCCACCAGGGCCTGCAATTCATCCTGCATTTGCTCGACTTGCTGACCTTTTCGACCGATGATCACTCCGGGGCGGGCCGCATGAAGCACCACTTTGACCTCATCGCGAGTCCGCTCAATTTCGACCTTCGGAATGCCAGCAAACTTGTACTTCTGAGTCACAAAGGTTCGGATTTTTTGGTCTTCTAGCAATAAATCCGCAAACTCCTTCTTGGACGCATACCAGCGACTCTTCCAGTCTTCCATCACGCCGGTTCGAAAACCGATCGGGTTAACTTTTTGACCCATTTACTTGATCCATAGTTGCTTGAATCAGTCCCTGGCTCCCCACAATCGGGCCAGCCCTTCCCAACTCAACAGTTGACCGAGGCCCCTATTCCACGGCCACGATAATGTGCGAAAAACGCTTCTTGATCACATGTGCCATGCCACGTGCACGCGGGCGGAGTCGCTTGAACATCGGGCCTCCGTCGACACGAGCCTCGACGACCACTAGTCCACCAATATTCGGGGCTCGCTGATCCTCGGCGTTCCCAAGAGCACTCTTGAGCACCTTCTCCAGCAACCGCGCACCACGGTGGGGCTGAAAGCCAAGAATCGCAAGCGCGTCATCAACCCGCTTTCCTCGAATCAACGAGGCCAGCGGCCGGACTTTCGTAGCACTAATGCGTGCGTGTCGATGAACTGCTTTGTAGGCCATAATTTCTCAGCTTCGGCCCTACCAGGCCAAAAGCTCTCTCACTATTTACCTTTGCCCCCGTGACCACGGAAGTTGCGGGTAGGCGAAAACTCACCCAACTTGTGCCCCACCATATCTTCAGTCACAAAAACCTTGATGTGATTCTTACCGTTGTGAACCATGAACGTGTGCCCAACAAACTCCGGCACAATCGTGCAGGCGCGGGCCCAGGTCGTAATTGGTTGCTTCAAACCCGACTCGTTTTGACTGTCAACCTTCATGTACAGTTTCGGGTCGACGTAAGGCCCTTTTTTAAGCGAACGACTCATGGTTTCGACCCTGAATTGCGAGCGACTGACATCGAAGCCAAACGCTCCTGGCTTACTTTTTCACCAATTTCTGGACACCGTAACGCCTCGTCCGCCGTCGCCGTACAATGGCTTTGTTCGACGGCTTGCGACGCTTGCGGGTCATACCACCCTTCGCACATTTACCAGTGGGACTCACCGGGTTTCGACCACCCTTAGTGCGCCCTTCGCCCCCACCATGGGGGTGATCGACAGGATTCATGGCGGTACCCCGAACATGTGGTCGCCGCCCCTTCCACCGCTTACGGCCGGCTTTACCGAGCCGCACACTCATATGGTCACCGTTACCGATGACCCCAATAGTTGCCCGGCAAGTGGATGGCACTCGCCGGATTTCGCCACTTGGCAGTGCTATCTGCGCCCAATCGGCCTCACGCGCCATAAGCGTGGCACTACTTCCAGCACTACGACAGAGCACGCCGCCCCGCCCCGCCTGCAATTCGATGTTGTGGACTTCCGTGCCCAAAGGCATCCTGGAAAGCGGTAAACAATTGCCAACCGTGGGTGGCGATTCGGGACCACTTTCAACCAAATTTCCTTCCCGCAAACCGGCCGGCGCGAGGATGTATCGCTTCTCACCATCGGCGTAGTACAGCAGGGCAATGCGGGCCGAGCGATTCGGATCGTACTGAACCGAATGCACCTTGGCGGAAACACCATCCTTATTACGACGAAAGTCAATCAACCGATAGCGCCGCTTGTGACCACCACCACGAAACCGGACTGTGATCTTCCCTTGATTGTTACGGCCTCCCGTTTTCTTCAAGGGGCGCAGCAAGGTCTTTTCTGGCTTGGCCCCAGAGGTCAAATCAGCAAAATCGCTCACTGACGCGTTGCGCCGCCCAGGAGTGGTCGGTTTGTATTTGCGAATACCCATCAGATTCTCTTGGCTTAATGGCCCCGTACACTTAGAACAACTACTCTTAGAACAACTCGATCCTGTGCTCTGAATCAAGCGTTACAATCGCCTTCTTCCAAGTATTGGTATAGCCGTAGACCATTTTGGTTTTACGTGGCTTGCCCTTGCGGTTTTGAGTGCGGACCTTCACCACCTTGACCTCAAAAAGCTGTTCCACCGCCCGCCGAACATCAGCCTTATTGGCTTGCCGATTGATCTGAAATGCATAAGCATTGCAACGACTCGAACGGTGCATGCCCTTTTCAGTAATCAGCGGTCGCAATATGACCTGGTGTGGCTCAAGTTCGAGCTTCGATTTAACAACCGGTTCTTTTGTTTTTGTTCGTCGGGGCATCATTGTTCATCCGTGGCGGCGCTCAGCTGAACTGGAATTATCCAATTCGTGAAATTAACACCTACCGTTTGGACCCCCCTTTATGCTGCCCTTTTTCCGAGGCACTCTGCTTGAGTGCATCCAGCGCGGGCTTGGTAATCAACATCGATCGCGAACTGAGTATCGAAAGTGCATTCAGCTCACCAGCTGGCAAAACTGACACCTGGTCAAGATTCCGGGCACTTTTGTAAACATTCTGATCGTACTGGGCAGTCGCGATCATCAGCGAACCGCTATCACAACCAACATTCTGAAGTATCGCCGCCATGTCCTTCGTCCGAGGCTCATCGAAATGCAAGCTATCAATGATGATTAACTGGTCATCCTGAACCTTCGACGCCAATGCCATACAGGTTGCCAACTGCAACGACTTGCGTGGCAAGCGATACGAATAATCTCGCGGCTGACGCGCAAAAATATGCCCGCCACCTCGCCGAACACCGCTGCGACGATGGCCCATCCGGGCGTTGCCGGTGCCCTTCTGTCGATACAGCT
>Ga0310344_10001704_pt1 | contig 16738 bp, 13 predicted proteins | sample HC15DNA20200_MG_FD_203801 | JGI IMG/M metagenome (GOLD analysis project Ga0310344, IMG submission 203801) | Marine microbial communities from station ALOHA, North Pacific Subtropical Gyre - HC15-DNA-20-200_MG | ecosystem: Environmental > Aquatic > Marine > Oceanic | place: Pacific Ocean: North... | reverse complement strand
TCAGCCCGCGCAGGTTTCCACTCACGCCGTCGTGAACTGAGTCCGATGAACGGACGAAGTGCGGTAGGTTCCCGAGCACCAATTGCCTGGCCAGCCCGGCTAACGGGAGGGCACCGGCGAGGCCGGGGTCGGTGAGTAATGGGTCGGAGCGCTAACACCCGCATGGGCCCTTGCTCGCGCCTGCGTGGGCGTTTCTACCTCTGCCGCTTGTGCGAGGGCTTCCTTACGGTCGAGCGGAAACGGCGTCAGGGCATTGGGTGGCGGCATCGCGCTCGCCGGGTAGTAGGCGATTTTCTGTTTCGCCGGGTCTGTTGGGCGAAGCGGGTCGAGTTCCCGTTCGTTGGCACCTTTCGGGGGGATTACCGCGACGCCGTCAATGACCTCAAGATCGAGCCACCATTTCTTCACGAGGTTTCGTCGCCCGTTACCGAGCACGTCATCGAGCCGTGTCGCAATGGGGACCATGATGGGTTTGAGCCACATCGCGTTTACGCCGAGCCAGCTTGCTGCGCGGGTCATGAGCGAGCCGTCGAGGTCGACCACCTTATTGAGCGGGCAGGTCTTCATGCAGCGCCCGCATGCGGAGCCCTTCGCATTGGTCAAGCGATACCGCGTGCAGCGCTCGACGTCCGGCTTCCAGATCTCGTAGCCGTTGAACATCACCTTGTCGCCGAAGGGAATCGCGTCACATGGGCATTCGCGCGCGCACTTGTAGCAGTTCTCGCAGAAATACTGCAGTCCGAAATCAATCGGCTTATCCGGCTCAAGCGGCATGTCGGTTGTGAGAACCACCGATTTGAAGCGTGGCCCGACAAACGGGTTGAGCACGAGCTCGCCAATGCGACTCAGCTCGCCCAAACCTGCCCAAAGAATGAGAGGAATATGCTCTAGGTCACTGTCCGCATTCGTTTGCGAGCGCGCGGAGAATCCCAGACCGCGAAGATGCTCAGCCATGATCCCTGCGATCTCGGCACCCCGAAGATAGCCGCGCATCGACTGTGCGCCGGATATCCAGTCGTCGCCACTCGCTCCCTCCATGGTGTCGTAACCTTGGTCGATCAACATGACCACTGCGTAGCGATGATAGGGCGTGATCGGTTGCCCGTTCTGATAGTGCGAGTTCCAAGCGTAGCGGGGGATCTCGCAGATCCCGGTGAGGTCGGACCCGAGGAAATAAGATAAAGACTTGATCGCCTCTGTGTTGCGCTTTGGGTCACGGTAGCGCTCGAGATCCGTGGTCGCTGTCACTTCCCCGTCTTGATAGGGCACCATCGCCCGGATGATCTTTGCTTGCGAAAGCGACATCGGGTGCTTGGTTGCGAACCGCCCGCGTTCTGCCTGCGCCTTCGCGCCAAGGTCGCCTTGGAGGGCACGCTCGAAAAATGCCCCGCGTTTCGAAACACGGGGCACTTCGTCATCTAAGATCAGGGTTGTCGGTCGCTCCACACGACGTACTGCTTCCATCGGATAGCGGCTCAAGTGCGAAGGCCGCGCCGCGCGGCGATGTCGCTCACGTCCCGACATCGCACCGTTCTTGCCCCACCAGTAGGCCAAGGAGTGTGCCCCGAGCGCTTTCGGAGCAAGTGGCTCGTCGTGCGCTAGCTCGTACGGAGTGGTTACCACAGCGGTCGAAAATGCCTCGCCGAGATAGGGGTTTACCAACCGACCGTGACGCCGTACCGCGAGCCCCGCGAGCACGCTTAGGCGGTTTCTATCCACCGCTTCTTCGCCCTGCACGTGAACCTTAGCCGGGAATCCCAAATGCCGGATATGGCCGGCAACAATGGCTGCGACCTCCGCGACCCGCATTTCGGCGGTCGCCGTGACAGCGTCGCGGGTCCACGCGCAGGCAAGGTTCCCTGGTTCCGGGTGTCGCGGGTGCTCGACTACGACGACGATCCCGGTTTGGTGATCGAGTGCTTGCCTGCCTACGAGCCAGGCATTCTCGGGCACTCGGCAAATGCCGACCTGGCTTGCATCCATGAAGTAGGCGGCCCCCTTTATGTCCATTGACCGGCGGGCCAGGTCATCGGGGAGGGGAGCGATGCCCATGGCTTCCTCGCCGTCGAAGAATGGCTGGAAGAGCGCTTGGTAGCTTCGGCTCGCTCGCGCGAGTAAGCAGGCATCGTCGATCACATCCGCGCGCGGGGCGGCGAGCGGGGGCCGAGCGGCTTCTGCGGCGACGAGCTCCGGCGCGCGGGGTAACGCCTCCAGAGGAAAGGGACCGAGATGAAATGGCCGATTCTTTGACTTCGGGTGCAGCAACATGTGGATATTCCGCGTACGGCGCGTACCGATGCTCTCATGATCCCAGAGAGCGGGGTAGGATCCCGCACCCTGAAGGAATGAAGGAGTAAGGAATGAAAATCTATTTCGCGTCCAACTCGCGAGCGGTCCGTGCGGTGTGGTTGTTCGAGGAGCTTGGCCTCCCGTACGACCTTGAGAATTTCAAGCTCGGCGAGCGGCGTATGCGTGAGGCTGACTACCTAAAAGTGCACCCGATGGGACGGGTGCCGGCGCTCGAAGATGGGGATGTCACGGTCTTCGAATCGGGCGCTATCGTTGAGTACGTCCTCGAGAAGTACGGCGAGGGGCGGATGAAACCCGCTACGTCATCGCCTGATTTCCCCACCTATCTGCAGTGGTTGCACTACGCCGAAGGGATGATCATGCCACCCGTGAACACGATTGTCGTCGAGACGCGGTTCTTGCCCGAGGACAAGCGCAACCCCGTCAACGTCGACCGTGCCACGAAGCTGCTTTCGCGGATGTTGACGGCCGTCAACGAGCACATGGAAGGACGTGAGTATCTCGCGGGCGAGTTCTCTGGCGCAGACATCATGACAGGCCACGCGTGCATCGTTTCGACGCGGCTCGGGGCAGACGTTTCAGACAAGCCGAATGTGGCCGCTTATGTAGAACGCTTACTCCACCGGCCCGCATGCCAAAAGGCTTTCGATACGTAATTTCCGTCGCCGTGGCCTGAAACGTATCGTGGGCCTTAGACGGAGAACAGTAAGCTCTGACTGGATCTGTCTCGCTCCGGGCATCGGGGCTGGGACCGCGGTGAGAGAATACTATTGCGCCGCAGGTAACCCGGGTTGGGGCCACCATCGATCTCAGCGGGGCCCCAACCCTTCGCAGCGGTGCGTCATGCCTGGTCTTCGAGGACCATTCGGGATGCTTTTTCACCGATCATGATCGACGGCGCGTTGGTGTTCCCCGAAGTTAGGGTCGGCATGATGGACGCGTCAGCGACGCGCAGCCCCGCAACGCCGTGCACGCGCAGCCGATCATCGACTACCGCCATGGCATCGTTGCCCATCTTGCACGTGCCGATCGGGTGGTAGACGGTCTCTGCCGTACGCCGGACCCAGTCCAGGATGTCGTCATCGGATTCCACGCCGGGGCCGGGAGACAGCTCTTCCCCGCGAACCGCATCGAGCGGTGGCGCGTTGATGAGGCGTCGCGTCGCCTTGACCGCCTCGACGACGGTTTGTCGATCCAGCTCGGCTGACAAAAAGTTGAAATGGATAGCGGGCTGCTCCCCCGGGCTCGAAGACTTGATGTGGATTGACCCGGTGCTTTCGGGCCGAAGTTGATGGGGAACGGCGGTCAAACCCGGTTGTCCCGTCAGCTTGAAGTTCTCTTGGGTGAAGGGAAAGAACGACACGCCGACATCAGGTGAGACGAGGCCTTCTCGTGTGCGTAAGTAACCACGAATGGGGCTTGCGGGCAGGCTCAGGAGACCACCCCGCGTGAATACATATTTGATGCCTTGCATCATCAGGCTCAGGCCGCGGGTATACGTAAATCCCGAACGGGTTACTGTCCATGCGAGACGAGGCGCAATGTGGTCGCGCAGGTTCTCGCCGACGCCGGGCAGCGCGTGTTGTACGTCAATCCCGTGTTGGGACAGCACATCGGGTTGGCCGATGCCAGAGAGCTCCAGCAACTGCGGTGAGTTGATTGCCCCTGCGCTCACAATGACCTCGCGCCGTGCGCGAGCAATTTGCTCCGACCCGTTCACCCGGTAGCGCACGCCCACGCATCGACCGTCCTCGATGATCAAGCATTCGGTCATCGCGTTGGCTTGGATCGTCAGATTAGAGCGTTCGCGCGCAGGGTCGAGGTAGCAAACTGCGGTGCTCATGCGCCGGCCGTTGCGGATCGTGGCTTGGGTCATTCCCATGCCGTCTTGCATTGCCCCGTTGTAGTCGTCGTTCCGTTTGAGGCCAACGTGCTCGGCGGCCGCGAAAATGGCGTCGTAGAATGGGCCGGAGTCCGTGTGGTCGTGCACCTTTAGCGGTCCGTCGCGGCCTCGGAACTCCCCCTCTCCTCCGCTGTAGCTCTCCATGTCGCGGAAGATGGGCAGCACGTCGGTATAGCTCCATCCGCGGTTTCCGAGCTGGGCCCACATATCGTAATCGTGCGACTGCCCGCGGACGAACACCATGCCGTTGATTGAGCTGGAGCCGCCGAGCAAGCGTCCGCGCGGCACGGGGATGGCACGGTGGTTGGTGTTCTCCTCGGGCTCCGAGGAATAACACCAGTTCGCAGCCGGGTTGTCGATGAGCTTCGCGAAGCCAACAGGGATGCGAGACCAAGGGTGGCTCTCCCGGCCCGCTTCGAGCACCAGCACGTCGTGTCGACCATCTGCGCTCAGGCGGTTCGCGAGCACCGAGCCTGCCGAGCCGGCCCCTACCACCACAAAATCGTATGTTGCCTCACTCATCTTCCCCTCCTATACGAGCGTCGAACCATCGACGATGGTAGCTCACAATGCCGATCCACACGCGCGCGAGTGAGGAGAGAGCGTTGGTCAATCTGCTGGACGGGATCTGTATCGTCGACTTCACCCATGTGCATGCGGGTCCTTTGTGCACCTATCAGCTTGCGCTCATGGGGGCAGAGGTCATCAAGGTTGAGGTGCCGGGTACCGGGGATCTCATGCGTACCATGGGGGAGCAGCTCGAGCCCGGGATCTCCGCCGGTTACCTGGGCCAAAACGCCAACAAACGCTCTGTGGTGGTCGATCTCAAGCACCCTGGCGCCAAGCCGGTGGTGGAACGCCTGCTCGGTGCGGCCGACGTCGTGGTTCAGAACATGCGCCCGGGCGTCGCGGAGCGGCTGGGTATAGGGCCCGCCGAAGCCCGCGCGGCCCGGGAGGACGTGGTTTACTGCGCGATTTCGGGGTTCGGTCAGACGGGCCCAGAGAGTAATCGGCCCGCGCTCGATCATCTGATGCAAGGAGAGTCCGGCATGTTTCACGCTACCGGCATGCCGCATGAGCCCGTGCGGGTGGGCTATGCGGCGGTGGATTCCGCTACTGCGCTCGTCGCGTCGTCAGCCATTGCGAGCGCATTGCTGCGCCGCGAGCGGACCGGTGAGGGGGCCTTGCTCGATGTCAGCATGCTCGAGAGCGCCGTGGCCGTCATGGGATTGAACTACTACAACTACCTCGGGCTCGGGCGGGTGGGGGAACGGGTGGGCCGCAACCCGCTCGCGCGGGTCGGCTCTGTGGGCACCTTTGACACAACCGATGGGATCATCATGGTGAATGCCAACAGCTACCGTCTATTCGAGCGTCTGGCCCACGCGGTCGGCCGGGGGGAGCTGCTGGAGGATCCCCGGTTTTCCACCCCTGCGGCGGCGGCGGAGAATTGGGAGGTGCTGCGCTCGATCTTCGAAGCGGTCTTTCGGACGCGAACCGCTGAGGTATGGGACCGCCTGTTACGCGATGCAGGCATTCCGAGCGGCAGAGTGAAAGATCCCGAAGCAGTGATGGGAAGCGCCCAGCTTGCTCATCGGGGCACGGTCGCTACGCTGTCTGAGGTGCCTGGGGCACCTGATGGGGAACTGCGCTTCGTCGGGGCCGGGTTTACCGTCGATAGCGTGCCCGCGGTAGCGACCTCGCCCCCACCGCGGTTGGGAGAAAACACGACGGCGGTGCTGCGCAGGCTCGCATTCTCGAATGACGAGATCCGCGCTCTGCTTGCGCAAGGTGCGGTGCATGAGCACCCGAGGCCACCGGTTGCCAGCAGCCAAGGTGGTGAGGGATGAGCTGGGTGCGCTCGGAGTAGAATGCAAGGCGATCGACTACGAACGAAGGAGCGGAACGGTCATGGACATCAAGGGTAAGAAAGCGCTGGTATTCGGTGGAACGTCAGGGATCGGTCTCGCGACCGTGCAAGCGCTGGCCACCGGTGGCGCGAGCGTCGTTGCCATCAGCCGTGATCCGGATCGGGCGAAAGATGCGGTTCCATCTGGGGTGATGTTGAAGCAATGCGACGTCCGCGATCGGGATGGCCTTGCGACGCTGTTTGCCGACAGCGCGCCCTACGACATCATTATTTCCGCTGCCACTGGGGGTGAACGTGCTGTGGGGCCTTTCCTCCAGATGGAGATGGACGGCTTTCAGGGGGCGTTCGACAAACTGTGGGGATATGCCAACGTGGTCCGATTCGGCACTGAAGGCTTGGCCGATGACGGATGTATCGTGATCGTGAGCGGGACCCCCGCTCGCAAGCCCAAACCGGGCCAGATTGCGATTGGTGCGGTTGGCGCCGCGGTCGAAAATTTCGCTCGCATGGCCGCCCTTGAAATGGCGCCGAAGCGGCTGAACGTGGTGTCGCCTGGGATCATCGATACACCCTTGTTCGGGCCGGAGAGCGAGCAACGAACCCGTGCTGTGCAGAGCATGACGAGCGGACACCCCATTGCGCGGGGTGGCACCGCGTCGGAGGTTGCGCAAGGGATCATGTTCATGGTGGAGAACGACTTCGTCACCGGTACCACGATCGACGTCGATGGTGGCTGGATTCTCACCTGAGCACACCCGACGCGGCGCGGTTCCGAATCGAGTCTGCGGAGGGCAACAGGTAGCTGCATGGCGCTGCGCATCGGTCTGATCTCTGACACCCACATCCCGGAGGCTCGGGCGGCGTTGTGGCCGCAGATTGCGGGCGCGTTCGCCGACGTGGACATGATTTTCCACGGCGGCGACATCCACGAGCTTTGGGTCCTCGATGAGCTCGAGTGTGTGGCGCCGGTTTATGCGGCCCGCGGGAACGGGGAGGACGGCTCCGGCGGACGGCCCGTCCAGCCCGAGGACCCTCGCGTGAAACCGATCTGGACCTGGGAACTCGAAGGGGTCAGCGTGCTGCTTACCCACTACGTTCCGGTGCCTGAGCAACCGCCGCACTACACTTTGGCATGGTGGCTCGCTCGAAATCACTCGGGCGACCCGCCCGATGTGATCGTCTCGGGTGACAGCCACGTCGAGCACATCGAGAGGATCGGAAAAACGTTGTGCGTGAATCCGGGCTCGGCGCTCTACCCGCACAACTACAACACGCAGCTCGGCACCATCGGCTTTCTGGAGCTCGACACCGGGGCGGTGAGCGCGAGCGTGTGGCTGCTGACCGAACGTGGCATCGCCCCTTTCGATTGGGGCGCCGAACCCCCCTGGAAACTGCGGCCCTAGAGGGCTGGTCGGTGACGCGGGTAGATTGCTTAATCGTTCTTCTTTAGCAACTGCTCGAGGCCAGCAAAGGGGCGGTGAGTCGCCTCGTCGTCGTCGGTGCTCGGCTTTTCGTACCCCGCCCCGCGCACGAAATCCACATAACGCGCATGCTCGTTGTCGTGGCAGTACACACACAGCAACTCCCAGTTGCTGCCGTCCCCCGGGTTGTTGTCGTGATTGTGGTCCCGGTGATGCACCGTCAGCTCCGTTAAGTTCTGGCGTGTGAACTCCCGGGCGCAACGACCGCAAACCCACGGGTACATTTTCAAGGCCTGGGCGCGGTAATCCTTCTCGCGTCGCTCTGCTTGGCGTCGCGCTTGCGCGACGACCTCGTCGAGTTTTTCGTTCATGGTCGACTCCCCTCAGTGGCCGAACCGTGCGGCGAGCTGGCCTTTGATGACTTTGCGAGTGGGGGTGAGCGGTAGCTCGTCAACTCGCTCCAGGCGCTCGGGGAGTTTGATCTTAGCGATGCCGTGGCCGAGTAAGTACTCGCAAAGCGCTTCGAGTGTGACCGATGCGTCCGGGTTGAGGATGGCGAAGCAGCATGCCCGCTCACCGAGCACATCGTCAGGAAGCGGTACGATGGCGCATTGCGCTATCGCAGGATGCTGGTCGATCAGTGTCTCCACATCGAGGGGGTTGTATTTGATGCCGCCCCGATTGATGAGGTCCTTGAGCCGGCCCGTTATTGTGATGTTGCCGTGGAGGTCGATGCTCGCGAGATCGCCGGTTCGAAACCAACCGCCCTCGGTGAAAGCGGCTGCATTGGCTTCGTCGTTGTCGAGATAACCGGGGAACAGCAGAGAGCCTCGCACCTGGAGCTCGCCTTCCTCGCCTGGGTCGAGCGCGGTACCGTCGTCGCCAACGATACGGGCTTCGGTCCCGGGGGACGGTCGGCCCGCGCTCCGGGCGGCGACCGCCGCGGGCTCGTCATGCCGGGTGTAGCTTCCGGCTTGCGTCTCGGTCATACCCCACAGCTGGCAAAGGGTGCCGTTCGGTAGCAACGCGTCGATGGCTTCCACGAGCTCAGCTGGAACGGCGCTTCCCGCGGTGACAATCATGCGCACGCTAGAGAGGTCCCGCCCGGTCAACGCATCTGTCGCTAGGCAAGCGGAGAGCTGAGCCGGTGCTGCGAACACGACACTCGGACGCTCAGAGACGATGGCGTCGGTGAAGGCAGAGGGTGTGAACAAGGGTAATAGCGATGTTTCCGCGCCTGCACACCATGCGAGGTGTAGGCTGTACTGCCCGAACAGGTGTCCATAGGGGGCGGCGCAAAGGAAGCGGTCATCTGACGTCACGGCATGCTCCGGGACGCCGAGCCGCGTATTCGACAGCAAAGTGTGTGCGTTGTGAGGCACCCCTTTGGGGCCCGCCGTGGTCCCGGATGTGTACAGCAGGAGCATGGGGTCGGCCGCGACCGGCGTCGGCAACGTTTGTGGCTCGGTTTGCGTGAGTGTGTCGAATGCGTAGGCCCCTTCCAGCGGTTCGCCCACGACCACGATGTGTTCGAGATCGGGCAGCTGCCCGCTGTGCCTCAAGGCGAGTGCGGTCTGCGCGGGCGAGAAGTCCGCTTGGTGGGCCAGGCAGATCAGGGCGCGGGATCGGGCGTGCCGCATAATGTTTGCCATTTCGGCCTCACGATGCGGCATGTACAACGTGGACATCACTGCGCCGTAGTACGTGATACCGAGATAGGAGAGCACGTACTCGAGTCCGTTCGGCAGCTGAACCGACACCACCTCCCCGGGCTCGATACCCGAGGCGTGGAGCCCGCTGGCAAGCCGGCGCACCGCGAGCTGAAGCGCTCCGTACGTCAACGAGATGTTCCCACCGCTCACCGCCAGGCGCTCCGGGGTGGAAGTTGCCCAGTGGTCGAGCCAGGCGCGGAACGTGTCGGTGCCCCACTCCCCGCTCTCGACAAAGCGCCGAGCGGCCTCGGGCTTGAATTCGAGTGCTGCGCGGAGCCGTAACGCGGTCTCCGAATACATGAACCTCTCCTCGTGCGGGATGAACCGCTCTACTCGGAAGCGCTTGCTGCCGCCGAGTGCAAGCAAGCGTTGGAAATTGTTGGTGGACATCCGCTCGACTTCGGCGAGGTTGCGGATGTAGGTGACTTGCTGCTCGGTCAAGCCGACGCGGGCTGCAATCTGTGCGTCGCTCATGCCCAGGGCGGGGCGTTGGGCTTCGACGGCGTCGAGGTCTAGCGTACGAATCGGGTCACCGATGCGATGCTGCACGTTATTACTCAATCGAAAAACGATCTCCCCATAGGTGTGCACGAGCGCGTCGGTGATGCCGAGCTGCTCTCGGGTCAGCCCTTGTGTCATTGACTCGGGTCCGGCTCGGTGCGGGCTGCGGCCGCGCGAAGGATTGGATCCCCCAGGGGAGCGCCGGTTGCGATAGGACAAACTCGCATGCATTCGAAGCATTGCGCCAGCAAACCGCCCGAGCCCACGGACATCTTGTACCAGTAGAGCTTGTTGTCGGGATCCATCAGAACCTTGGTGGGGTCGTCCGAGCGCGCCGCTTCCGCGAGCATGATGGGTAAGGCTTCATATTGTTCTGACATCTCCGCACACGCGGCCATGTCGTAATGCATTTCGGTCTGGTTCCCGTTCTCGTCGATGGTGCCGCTTAGGCACTGCACGGGACAGAATTTCATGCACGGCGTGCGTCCGACTTGCCGGTACATCTTCACGCAAGAGGGCGCGGGGCATGGATTGTCGGCGAGTGGCGCGTCCGGGGGCAGCTCGAGCTCGGTAAACACCGACGCGAAATACATATATCCGAATTCTGGGTGAAGCAGAATATCGCCGGCGAGCGACCGGGCGCCGATGCCTGCGACCTCCGCATGGAGCTTGAGGCTTTGCAGCGGAACTCGGGTTCCGAATTCATTGTCCATATCGGGAGGACAGTAGATCGCGGGAACGCCGAACCGGTTTTCAATGAAAAACGAAGTGCCGTACGCGACGGTATAAGCTCGCCCCTCAGTGCTTCCGAAGTAGCCCATCGCTTTGGCCGGCACCGACCAGGCGCCCCGCGTCTGCCCGCCGACCCCGAGGGATATCACCGACTTGACTCGAGGCATAAGGTCGCTCGGCCGATGGCCGGGCGGCGCAACGCGTTCGACCACTGCGAGATCGGCGACGCCCACCGCGAGCGCCCCTTTGCGCTTGCAGTACTCGATGATGCTTTGTTTCGCCTCTTCGGGATCAATCTGCGATCGCTTGCGCATCTGCTCCTCCCGGCCGATTTGCCTCGGGGATCGTAACCGCAACCAGCCCCTTTGATGAACAGGGCGTTCTCGAAAACTGGCTGTACCTCTAGGAAGGGAGGATGGGGTGTGCCACGATATAGCGTTTGGAACGGGAGACTTCCTATGGACCGCCCCGATGTCATCGATAACGAAAATACTTCGACTCCGTCGTTATATGTGCCGACCCTCGAGCTGACCGACGGCCAGCCGGCCCCGGTTGCTGCGAACGGCGGTCTTTCTTATATGTCGCTCGATCGTGACGGCGACGCAGGCACCGTTGCCGCTACCGAAGATGCGCTCGCACAGCTCTCGAGCGGAGAAGGGGCAGCGGTCATCGACATGCTCGAGAATGCGCCCCCGGGGGCCATCGATACGCAATGGGGACTGGGGTTTCGCACCTATGAGGAGTGCCTGGCGCACATCGAGGCGAATCCGAACGAATACGACGTCCCAGAGGGCGCTGTTGCGCTGCCGTTGCGTTACACCATTTACGAGCAGCCGTCCTATTCCATCGTACCGTCGAATGTCCTGTGGCGTGACCCTGCGCGCACGGCTGAGGCCACTGCGCTGCGCAAGGACGAGGAAGATTATAAGCGTCGGGCCCTTTACTTCCCGCACGTGCTGCGCGACGCCCGCCGCATCGAGGAATACCACCCCGGGGTTTCTCCGAATAGCCCCGAGTGCATGGACAAGCTGGGCGTCTCCCTCGCCCATCTCGAGTCGCAGTGCAAGAACTTCTATGACGCGCACGAAGTCGAAGCGGTGTTCTATCCGGAGATAGAGAAGCTCCTGCTCGACTTCTTCCCCGGTGCGACTGATGCGCTCGTCTACAACCACGATGTCTTTAACAAGGACTACGAGGGCGACCGGACCGAGAATCAAGACGACAAAATCCCCGGCGTCAATGCCAACTATGCGTTCCTCGTGCACAACGATCTGAACGACAACAGCGGGCGGGTTCGCTGCCGGGAGTTGCTTTTGCAGAACCTGCGGAACTTCGGTCGGGAACAGCGCTACACCGAAGCGGAGGTCGAGGCGAAGATGTCCCGCCGCTTCATGTCGATTAATCTCGCCAAGCCAATGGAAACCGTGGAGCAGTACCCCTTCGTACTCTGCGCCTGGCCGTCGTTTGCAGACCAACCCTATATCACCAACTACCGGGTATATGACGATCGTGTGGGTGAGACCACGCGCTTCACGCATCGCTCCGGCCACGAGTGGTATTGGTTTCCCCAGCAGGCTTCGACCGAGGTCTCCATGCTCAAGTGCTACGACTCAATCACCGATGGCTCCGTGTCTCGCTGGTCGTTCCACAGCGCTTGCATTGACCCAACCGCTCCTGCGGACGCGCGCTGCCGGAAAAACGTGGTCGTGCGCTCCTACGTCTTCTTTTAGGCGAAGCTCCCACGCCCGTCGTTTTGAGGCCCGTCTCCTGACGGGCCTCTACCCGCCGAAACGCCGGGCTGTCCGAGGCTCGCTCTGCCCGCTATGAAGGTTCGCTACGTATCGGTTGAAGTGCTCCGGACACCCGTTGCAGATCCATACGTTGCCGCGGGTCATGCGGTCGACGCGAATTGGCAGGTGGTCTCGATCGTAGAGACCGATACTGGCATCACGGGGTTCGGTTACGTGGTGCAGCCGCGCGCGGAGCTCGTGGCGGCCATTGCCGCGGCTACCAGAGAGCTTGGAGGCTGGCTCGTCGGGTGTCGTGCCGATGAGCCCGAGGCTGCCTGGGCTTCGCTCTATCGCCGCGCGAGCTGGGTTGGGCCGGGCGGATTGCTTCACTGGGCGCTCGCGTCTTTGGACATTGCGATGTGGGATGCGGCAGCCCGCGCGGCAGGCTTGCCGCTGTACCGGATGCTCGGCGGGGGCCGAAGCAGTGTCCCAGCTTATGCGAGCGATCGGCTGTGGTATTCACTCGAGCGCGATGCATTGCAAACCTCTGTGCGCGCCCACGCGGGTGCAGGGTTCCGGGCGGCAAAGCTTCGCTTGAGCCACCATGGCTCGCCCGATGCACAAGCTGAACGGGTTGCCAGCGCGAGGGCCGCGGTCCATCCCCCACTCGACATTATGGTTGACGCGACCGAAGGCTGGAGCGAGCGGACTGCGCTTGCCGCTGGGCGGGCGATTGGGGAGGTGGGAGGAACGTGGCTAGAAGACCCTTTGCACCACACCAATCTTGCCGGCCTGCGCCGTTTGCGGGAGCGGCTGGATATCCAGGTGGCCGGGGGCGAGCACTACTACACACTCGACCAGTTTCGAACGTGCCTCGCTCACGAGGCGCTCGATGTCGTGATCCTGGATCTGGCCCGAGTCGGCGGCATTACTCCGTGGCGAAAGATTGCGGCGTTGGCTGAAGCCCATCACGTGCCAGTCTGTGGGCATGTAGTGCCGGAGGTTCATGCCCATTTGGTGGCATCGGCGCCGAATGGCCTCATGGTCGAGTACATGCCGCGCTCTCTCGAGATGCTCACGCCGCTCCTCCCCCCCCACAATGGTGAAGTCATTTTGTCTGATGCCCCGGGGCACGGCCTTGCGTTGGCCGCGGACGCGCTCGATCGTTACCGGCAGGTGCCATGACGGGGCAGCGGGTCGTTGTGATCGGCGCGGGGATCGTTGGGGTCGGTGCGGCGATCTGGCTTGCCCGGGACGGCCGTCAGGTGACGGTGCTTGACCCCAATGGTCCGGCTGGTGGAACGTCTTACGGTAACGCGGGCATCCTGGCCGCGAGCTCCATCGTGCCCGTCACCGTGCCGGGATTGCTCGGGAAAGCGCCGAAGCTGCTCTTCGGCCGGTCCGGCCCGTTGTTTCTCAAGTGGCGCTACCTGCCGCGCCTTCTGCCTTGGCTCGTACGTTACCTAAGGCACTGCAACCTCGCCGACGTCGATCGGATCGCGGCAGCGCTTACACCGATCATCGGAGATAGCTTAGAGCAGCACCTGGCGCTCGCGCGAGGGACTCCGGCAGAGCGATTCATTCAGCCGGTCTCCTACACTTACGCGTATGCCGACCGAGCAGCTTATGAGTCCGACGGTCTTGCGTGGCGGGTGCGAGCTGCGCACGGGTTCGTGGCCGAGGAGCTCGAGGAGCCTCGCCTGCGGGCGCTCGAGCCCTCGCTCGGTCCGGAAGTTCGGTTCGGGGCGCAAGTACGGGGACATGCGTGGGTGCGCGACCCCGGTGCCTATGTGAAAGCGCTGGCTCGTTACGCGGAATCACTGGGGGTCACCTTCGAGGTGGCGGCTGCTGAAGGGTTCGAACGCGACGCGTCCACAGTCGTCGGCGTTCGTACGAGTGCCGGTGTCATACCGTGTGATCACGCGGTGTTGACCGCCGGCGTATGGTCGGCGCAGCTGCTCGAACCGCTTGGGTTTCGTGTGCCGCTCGAATCCGAGCGTGGCTATCATCTCGAGCTCGTTGATGCCGAGGGCGGACCCAGCATTCCAATGGCACTTGCCGCGTACAAATTCATTGCTACGCCCATGGAGGGCCGCCTGCGGCTTGCCGGTATCGTGGAATTTGGCGGGCTCGATGCACCGGCAAGCGAAGCGCCCTACCGGCTTTTAAGACAGCAAGCGCAGGCGGCGTTCCCGGATTTAAAATGGACATCGGAAAAACGTTGGCTCGGGCACCGTCCCGCGACCCCGGATTCGATTCCGGTCATTGGCGCGGTGCCGGGATTGCAGGGGCTGCACGTTGGTTTCGGCCACCAGCACGTCGGCCTGACCGGTGGCCCGAAGACCGGTCGGCTGATTGCCGATCTGATTGCAGGGCGTGCGCCGAACTTCGATCTGCGCCCGTACGCGATCGAGCGATTCGGCAGATAAGGGAAGGCGAGCATGGCGGAGAGAGAGGCACTTCGACGTCAAGGTGGTGTGGTCCGAGCTCGGCTCGGCTTACCTCCTGTCAGTGAAGACCTTGCACCGGGCCTATCAGCCTTGGTCGACGAGGTGGCGTTTGGTCGGCTGTGGTCCCGGCCAGGCTTGTCGATAGAGCTACGTATGCTCGCCACGCTGGCTGCGCTTACCTCGCGACAGTACCTCCCGCAGTTGGAAGCTTATGCGGGCGCAGCTCGCGAGATCGGACTCACCGCACGTGGGATCCAAGAAGTCATGATCCACTGCGCGATCTACGCTGGGCTCCCGAGTGCAGAAAACTCCCTAGCGGCGGTCGCCCGAGCGCTTCGGGCGCGGGGAGAGGAGACGCCGGAGGATGATTTGTCGCCGCTGGCGTTGGAAGTCTTGGAGCAGCTTGGCTTCGAGACCATGGACGAGCTGCACCGGGACCGCGCCGCCGGTGGCTATGCCGCTGCCGACTCCGCGGCAGCCGCCCTCTACGCGACAGCGCGCCAGTACGGGTATGGCGAGATCTGGAACCGGCCGGGCTTGGACTATCGTCAGCGCATGGTGTGCAGTATTGCTTCGTTCACCGCGCTCGAGCTCGAATCGCAACAGCGGAAGTTCTTTCGCTCTGCGCTGAACGTCGGTCTCACTCGCGAGGAGATCCTCGAGACGATCAACCAAACGGGCCCTTATTCGGGGTTCCCTCCCGCGCTCAACGCATTGGTCGTCGCTGAGTCCGTACTCGCGACTTAGGGCTCAGAGCGTATACTCCGCGCCCCCCGAGGAAAACGGAGCGGCGCCATGAGCAAAGCGCGCAAGCAACGCGGCGTCAAACGCCGTAACCCGCTGCACGATCATCCCTTACTTCGAAAAGGCGGTGCGCACCGCAAAACCACGAAGGCCAGGCGACCTGCAGACCGAGTCGACCTCCGGCGGGAGTGGCCTCCTCTTTGCTTAGCACAGCTGTGCAAAGAGAAGGCTGTTCTCCGAGAAGGGTTGCTTGCCGGTACGCGTGCGGCGTTTACCAGAGATCGTATTTCCGCAGCTCCGCGCGGCCGACCACCATGTGGTGCACCTCGTCGGGGCCGTCGGCAAAACGCAAATGCCGCATATCGGTGTACATGGAGGCGAGCGGGGTCCACTGGGAAACGCCGGTTGCCCCGTGCATCTGCATCGCTTGGTCGATGATCAGGCACACTTTCTCAGGAACCATGGCTTTCACCGCGCTCACGTAAATTCGCGCTTCCTTGTTCCCCAGCACGTCCATCGCTTTGGCGGCTTGAAGAACCGAGAGGCGCATGGCATTGATATCGATGCGGGCGCGCGAGATGACCTCGAGGTTCTTGCCGAGCTTCGCGATCGGACGTCCGAACGCGACGCGTGTGCTCGCGCGCTTGACCATGAGTTCGAGCGCCTTTTCTGCCTTGCCGATCGAGCGCATGCAATGATGGATCCGGCCCGGTCCGAGCCGGACCTGTGAGATCTCGAATCCACGCCCTTCGCCGAGCAAGATGTTTTCTTTGGGAACCCGCACGTCATTGAATCGGATGTGCATATGGCCTCGGGGGGCGTGATCGTCTCCGAACACGTGCATCGGGCCGAGGATTTCGACTCCTGGGGTGTCTTTGGGCACCAGGATCTGGGACTGTTGGCGACTTGACGGTGCCTCAGGATTGGTTTTCACCATCGTGATCATGATCTTGCATCGCGGATCGCCAGCGCCAGAAATATAGTACTTCTCGCCGTTTATCACCCACTCGTCGCCGTCGAGCACCGCGCTTGTGCTGATGTTTTTGGCGTCGGATGAGGGTAATGCGGGCTCGGTCATGGCATAAGCAGAGCGGATCTCGCCGTTCAGCAGAGGCGTAAGCCACTGCTCCTTCTGCTCTGAGGTGCCAACTCGCTCGAGCACCTCCATGTTGCCGGTGTCCGGTGCGCTGCAGTTGAGCGATTCGGACGCGAGCGGCGATTTCCCGAGTTCCGTTGCGATATAAGCGTAGTCAAGGTTGGTCAACCCTTCGCCGAGCTCGGAATCGGGCAAGAAGAAGTTCCAAAGTCCGTTGTCCTTTGCCTTTCGCTTGGCACCGTCGATCAGCTCGAGCTGACGGGGATGCC
>Ga0310344_10001702_pt1 | contig 16745 bp, 17 predicted proteins | sample HC15DNA20200_MG_FD_203801 | JGI IMG/M metagenome (GOLD analysis project Ga0310344, IMG submission 203801) | Marine microbial communities from station ALOHA, North Pacific Subtropical Gyre - HC15-DNA-20-200_MG | ecosystem: Environmental > Aquatic > Marine > Oceanic | place: Pacific Ocean: North... | reverse complement strand
AAGCGTAATATCATAATAGTGAGCATAATTGCGTGAAAGCAAAGTTGAAGTAATATCATGGATAGAAAAATCAAAATGGGTATGGTAGGTGGCGGGAGAGATGCCTTCATAGGGCCAGTTCATAGAATTGCCGCTCAAATGGATAATAAGATAGAACTGGTGGCAGGAGCATTTAGTAGTACGCCAGAAAAATCTCGTTTGAGTGGGCGGGATTTATTACTGCTGGAAAATCGAGTTTATGATAATTACTGCCAAATGTTCCAACGTGAAAAAGCTCTGCCTGAAGGTGAAAGAATTGATTTTGTGTCGATTGTTACACCCAATAACTCCCATTACCCTATTGCGAAAGAGGCCTTGTCATCCGGATTTCATGTAGTTTGCGATAAACCAATGACGATGAATCTTGAGGAAGCAATAGCTCTTAACAAAGAAGTGAATAGTTCCGGTCTGATTTTTTGTTTAACGCACAACTACACAGGCTATCCTATGGTAAAGGAAGCACGTCAAATTGTGATGACCGAGGGTATAGGTATGATTCGTAAGGCGATTGTTGAATATCCTCAAGGTTGGCTAGCTGACGAATTGGAGACTAAAGGAAATAAGCAGGCTGCGTGGCGTTCAGATCCCGTTTTTGCCGGGGCTTCTTCATGCATGGGGGACATCGGAACTCACTGTGCCAATTTAGTTGAATACATAACCAATCTTTCTATCACTGAAATTTGCGGTGACTTAACAACATTTGTACCTGGAAGAAAGTTGGATGATGATGGAAGCGTCTTGTTGCGATTCGACAATGGTGCTAAAGGTATATTATGGGCCAGTCAAGTAGCAATCGGTATGGAAAATGGTTTGAACATAAGAATTTATGGAGAAAAAGGGACATTGGAATGGGCACAAGAAGAACCCAACACCCTCTGGGTAAGATGGTCAGATAAGCCAGTCGAAATGCGTAGGACCGCAACTGATTTTGTAGGCACCGCCGCCTCTTCAAACGCACGCCTGCCCGCTGGACACCCTGAAGGGTATATAGAAGCCTTTGCAAACATTTATCGGGCCTTTGCTGAAGATCTATCGGAAGTTATTGATGGGAAGAACGATCGCAGTACTTTAAAGGACTATCCAGGATCAAAGGATGGCCTACGCGGAATGTCTTTTTTGGATGCTGTTGTCAGAAGTAGAAGCAGTGATGACAAATGGATTTCCTTAAACTCAGCGTATTGATACCATTGGAATTAACTAACCAGAAGAAAAGTGGGACATCAAGTGATTACGCTCCTGTACCACTTCCCGCTTGGTATGTAGTATATTTTGCACAAAAATTTCCTCACTTATCGTCAACCAAACCTGATTAGTAGTCAATAACATTCTGACAATAAGTCGACTAAATTATCAGACAGGAGGACCAACCGAATGCCTATTGTAAACAATGATGAAATACCGGAAATTCCTTGGAGAAATAATTATCGGAAATGGAATATCGTATCCGATGGTGACGGTACTACAAGCACTAGTCTCTCTTTGAGTAAAGTCGGAACGGGTGCAGGTGCACCACTTCACAAACATGCAGATGATGAAATTATAGTAATACTGGAAGGACAGCTAGAAGTCAAAATAGGAAACGAGACCACTTTGGTTGATTCAAATCACACTCTAGTAGTCCCACCCAACATACCACATGCATTTAGAAACCTTGGCCCTGGAGAGGCAAAGTTATTAACCTTTTTCCCTGTACGAAATCCCTTCGATAACACTTTGTTTCTAGAAGGACTCCCCCCCTCATCTATCACATAGATCAATATTGGCATTTCACCCTGATGTCCCTTTTTCAAAACTCTCCGGCAGTCAAAACATTGTCTTGATGAAGGTGGTCTATATCGTCTAAGGCATACCCGATATCTGAGAGTATTTCGTAATTATTTTCACCCAAATTTGGTGTTGCCTTACCATCCACGGGCTCAGTATTACCAAATTTGATTCCAGGAGAAGAATATTTGATAGCTCCGTAAAAGGAATGTGTGTATTCTTCGACAAGAGAATTACAAAGAACATGACTATCGTTAAAATACTCGGTATTATAGTTTTCTGACACCAATGCTATTTCAACACCACATTTTTTAAGTTTGTAAATCCAATATTCAGCTTCATTACGATTGAAAATGTTTTCTAATGCCTTTGAAAGTATTTGATCATTATCTTCCCTGCTGCTCTGAGTTTCAAATTGAGAATTTCCAGTTATTTCTTTTTCACCAAGCGCAGCACAAAAATTCTTCCATTTCACGTCCCCTTCGGCAATTAAATAAATCCACCCTCTCTTTGTCTCATACAACCGATGTAGCGCACTAAGCCCATTTTGATCTTTATCAGCAGATCTTTGCGGCTTTACGCCTTCATATTGCATAAATGCATCGGTCCTCAAAAGAGCTCCTGCATTCAATAAATTACAATCCACTTTCTGGGATACTCCGGTTTTTTCTCTATGATAAAGGGCCATAATCGCCCCAAGAGCTACGAGCCCCCCTGAGGTGTAGTCTGTAGGTGCTAAAGAAGCCAAAAAGACTGGAGGATTGCCATGACCGGCCTGTGCCATCTGAAGACCCATCCATCCTTGAGCAAGTGGATCAACTCCAGGGCGATGTGAGAACGGACCTGACCAGCCGAAAGCGGTGGTGTGAGCTTCTATAATAGTAGGATTGTAGCTATCAAGGTCAGCTCTGCTCAATCCCATTCGATCCGTCGCACCCGGTCGCATATTAGCTAACATGACATCCGAAACTGCAGCAAGTCTTTGAGCAATTTCCCTTCCTGCGTCGGTTTTAGTGTTTACTGAAATGGATCTCTTATTCGAATTTAAATGGAGAAAATAGGGGGAATTTGTAGCTCTGGAAATATCGCCATAAGGGGGTTCCATCTTAACCATATCCGCCCCTAAGTCACCAAGACATCTTCCTGCTACAGGGCCAGCTATAACATTGGTCATCTCAAGCACTCTAACACCCGATAATGGCGGCTTATGTTGGGATTGAACTTTATTTGTATCAGAGGGAACAGGAACATCTACCACATCGTACTCTTTTAAAACACTCTCAGTATCCTGCCCGAGTAAATGGCGATCGAAGGCCACTCGACCTGAGGTATTTGTAAATTTGATAAGAGTTCCCATCTGTCTTACCGGGCCTACAACTGGATCAATACCATCCAAAACTAGACCATTTGCTAACACCTGTGGATTATCAAATGCTTCATGAGTGAGAGCAGCCCGAGCAAAAGGAACGTCTGAATCGTCGAATATTTCTACCCACTCATCAGACGATTTGGCCAGGAAAGCTTTGGCCACAATTTCTTCAAGTTCTTGTCGTGCTTTATCTTCAGTTGGTCTTCCGCCTTCAAACCGAGGATCAGTTACAATCTCTGCGATACCTAATACCGCTGCTGCTATGTCAACAAATCCGCTATGAATACATCCAATCTGAACCCAATTGCCGTCCGCACATTCGTAAACACTGTAGAAAGCTGCTGCTCCCCGGGTGGACATTTGATAAGCCCTCGGAATCAACGAATCCGCCACTACCTTTGGGGCATATAGCAGAGCTCCGGCCATTACGGATGTTTCCACCTGCCTGCCACGTCCTGATTTTTCTCTTGCGTAGAGAGACGCCACTATTCCTTGGCATGCCAAGATAGCAGCGCCAGTAATAGGAACAGGATGTGCTACATGAACCGGTCCTGGTCTAAACCCCGGTTGCTGAGCAAGAATACCCATACGAGCCATTATCAGATTCTCATCAGGAGAATCGTCTTTGAGAGGGCCTTCCTTACCATACGCTGTAATAGAGCAACAGATCAACTTAGGATTTATATTCATGAGCTCGTCGTAAATTAGCTCTTTACCTCTCCGATCTGAAGGAGAAAAATCCTCTATCAACACATCTGCGGTGGAAACCATTTTGAGGAAAATATCTTTCTGTCTTTCAATGTCTAAAAAAACGCTCTCTTTGCCCCGGTCCCACACCATGAATATCGGATCATCTCTTTCTATTCTGTCTGGCAATTCCAAGCGTATAGTTCTTGCCCCATTGTCGGACAGGAGCATAGACGCCAAAGCGCCGCTCTTGCCACGTGTGAGATCAAGAACCTTAATACCTGCTAGTGCTGTGGCCAATGTATAACCTCAAGTCAGACAAATGATGCGTGGGAGTATCTTAAAAATTGTACCACGAATTCGCTGTTATACTACTCAGCCCAAAAACTCTAGCCTTTTTTCCGAAAGAGTACACGGACTTGACAAGGACCTCTGTGCATAACACAATTCCATCTACGCTAGTAGAAATGAATTAGATAAATGAAAATATATCAGGAGCTTGTGAATGGCAATATCTAATACGGCCGTCACTGAAGAAACTATCCAAGTCGCAAACACGAACATCCACCTGACTAAAGGCGGGTCCGGTGAACCATTGTTGGTCCTGCATGGAGAACTAGGATTCACAGGCTGGTTATCGTACCACGAACGTTTATCTCAATCACACAGCCTCTATATACCGTCGCATCCAGGATATGGAGAATCTCCTGCACTGGACTGGATCATGAATATGAGAGACATGGCTGGCTGGTACCTGCATGCACTCGACGATATGAATCTAGGTCCAGTTAACGTCTTGGGGCTGTCTCTAGGAGGATGGCTCGCTGCTGAAATGGCCAGTATGAGTCCGCAATCGTTTAAGAAATTGGCCATCGTCTCGGCCCCCGGGATTAAACCTCCAGAAGGCGAGATATTTGACATGTTTCTCGTAGTTGCTAAAGAGTATATGAGTGAATCTGTACTGAATAAAGACGATGTCACAGAATTCAAGACAATATGTCCAGATGAGCCAACACCTGAGCAAGTTGAAGCTTGGGAAATGGCTAGAGAGGAATCATGTCGTCTTGGCTGGAAACCTTACATGTACTATCCTGCATTACCCAAATTACTCAACCGAGTCAACGTGCCTACACATATTATTTGGGGAAAAGAAGATCCTATAGTCCCACTAAGCACAGGAAGAGTCTATAAAGAATCCATCCCGGGTTCCAACCTCAGCATTATAGATAACTGCGGCCATCATCCTGAAATAGAAAAACCCGACCAATTTGTCAAAATAATACAAAACTTCCTGTCTGAATGAATTCAATAAGAAATTGAGATCTATAGAATAAGTAGTTACATGTAGTAGAAAGAAAAGGAAAGATTATGTTTATAGGACACTTTACTGAGCGACCCTATCAAGATCCTAAATCTGGATATTTTGGATCTACTGGTAAGTCTATAAAGGATCTCGATCTAAGTAACGAGATCTACGATCCGCAGCTAGGATCAGATCTCTATAATCGTTATTTAGACGAAAAAATGTACGCCGAAGAAATGGGCTTTGATGGCCTGATGCTCAACGAGCATCACAGCACTCCATTTTGCATGGGTGGCTCTATGAATATAGAAGCCGGCATATTAGCAAGAATGACGAAAAAGGCAAAAATCGTACTTCTTGGGAACATTCTCCCCATTTGGGAAGATCCACTGTGGTTAGTGGAACAGCTAGCCATCATTGACATGATATCTAAGGGAAGACTTGTATCCGGATGGGTAAGAGGAACAGGTAGGGAAAGTGTTGCTCATAACGCCCCTCCGCCGTATAACTGGGAACGATTTCAAGAGGCTCATGATTTTATTGTTAAGGCATGGACAACCCCTGGGCCTTTCCGATGGGAGGGGAAACACTACCAATACAGATATGTAAACCCCTGGGCACGCCCATACCAAGATCCTCATCCTCCGATATGGCTACCTGGTGTAGTTAGTAAGGATTCATTAATGTGGGCTGCGAAGAATAGGATCCCATACATAATGCTGGCTACCGATATGGAACCGACCCAGCAAGCCTTCCAGCTTTATCACGACACGGCTAAAGAGGAAGGATATGAATCAGGCCCTCAAAATATCGGGTACCTTTGGAAAGTCCATGTTGACGAAACTGAAGAACTGGCTCAAGAAACTGCCAAGAAATACGTCCAAGGGCCAAGCAATCCGTTCCTTGCTGGCAACGAAGGCACAACAAACGAAGCACTGATGAGACTGCCTGGGCTTACCTCACGCAAAAGAGTCCTCCCAACAACTCAGTTTGCAACTGCCAACCGAGGGGGCATGGCTAGTGCACGACCGTTTGAAGAACAACAGGAAAAGTACACTATCATAACCGGTACGCCTGACTCCGTCATACCTAAAATTCGTCACGTGTTGGAAGTTCTCAGACCTGGGAGTGTTATCTTTTGGGATGGGGATGGAGCTATGACGCATGATGACCAGATGCGAAGCTTAAGACTTATGGGAGAATACGTTATACCAGCAGTTAGAGAAATAGGTAAAGAACTCGAACTCCATAGCCCATTTGAGATCAGCCCTTCAACTGGACAAGCTATGACTCAAAATGGCGTAAAAGTCTAGATTTATACTCAAAATCGAGAATGGTAAACTCACGTCAGGCTTCGTAGGGAACGCCAAGTTGTCCATTATGAGCTATCTCAGATAGTGCTTTCCTATTTTTGGCCCGCTTGCTACCAAGATCCTTATCCAAGCGGTAGCCAAATGGCAACACGGTTATCAGTTGCATCCCACTTGGAATATTTAGAAGATCTTTAATATCTTCCATTTGTTCTTCCAGTCGAAATCCCACAAAGCATGTCCCTAACCCTGCCTCCCAAGCCACCAATTCCATTTGCTGCAAAGCTCGACCTGCGTCTAAGTCTGGACGCCCAGATTCATCCATTACTATAGCGATAACCAAAGGAGCTTGGGCAATAAATGGACCTTGTGTTGCAATTTGTCCCAATTTCCCAATTATTTCCACATCAGAAACCACTATAAAATGCCATGGCTGACTATTTTGGGAACTCGGAGAAACTCGACCTGCCTCTAATATTTTCAAGACTACTTCGTGGGGAATTTTATCCGTTTTGTACTCACGAACAGTTAAACGTGACACTACTGCTTCATACACACTCATAGAGACCTCCAAAGCTACATATCTACCTACATTTTTCAGACCAAATTGTTCTTCTCCACATATGAATCCAACAGGGACAAGTAAAAATCTTTTTCATCTCTAGGCAACCAGCTTCCCTCAAAGGAGTTTCGTGACAATTGAATTAGTTGGTCAAATGGTAGCGAAAGTTCCCGTTGAACATTGGAAAAAACCTCATTCATGTAATAACTGAGCATATAAGCCGGGTCATCAGTGTTTACGGACACGGATATGCCTCGTGCTAACGCTTCTTTCAATTCGACAGCTCGACGTGGATACCCGGGAGTGCTAGGGTTAGACGTTAAGCAAAAAGTCAGTGGGATACCAAGTCGAACTATTTCATTAGAAATGTTTTCCTCTTCCAACGAATTATATCCATGATCAATCCTATCTACTCCAATGTCTTCTATACACTGTCTTATATGTTCAATACTATCGTCCTGATCGTGATCGCAGTGCATAGTAATTCTATAGCCTTCATCCCTGGCTCTTTTAAACACATGCTTGAACTTAATAGGCGGGTTGTCTTTCTCAGTAGAATCAAGACCCACACCTATAATCCAATCTTTGTAATTTGTAGCCTCATCTAACGTTGCCATGGCGGATGCAGGACTCATATCTCTCACTATTCCGAGAATTAGTTCGGACCGGATACCAAATGCTTTACGAGCTTTTAATTGAGCGTCATGAATTCCAGAAATCACCTCTTTAAATCCCACTCCTCTGACTGTATGGGCCTGCGGATCAAAATGCATTTCGCAGTACACGACATTGTCTTTACTCACTCGCTCAAGATACGCATAGGTGACATCGAAAAAATCCCTTGACGTTTGGAGGACCTCTATCCCTCCAAAATAAAGACGTAGGAACCCTGCAAGATCCTTGAATTGATAAGAAGATGCTAGGGATTCCACGGTATCAAACTCTTGTGCAATCCCATTACGCCGGGCTATGTCCAATCTCATTTGAGGCTCTAGGGTTCCCTCAATATGAATATGAAGTTCGGCTTTAGGCATATTATTTATAAACGCTTCTGTATCACTCATAAATTGTTTCCTTTCCATAAATTGATACGTCCAATTACAAGTCAATTTACACTCACTCTACAGCGTTAGACACGCCGTGTTCTTCTTGGTACAATGCCGCGAAGTTTGGCACATAGAAGTGACTCACCAAGATTATACCTAAACCAATGATATTTGACTTGGATTATTAATTGAGGAGACGAACCAATGAAGGCAGTAGTATATAAAGGACCTTTTAGTGTTGCAGTGGAGAATGTTCCTGATCCTGAAATACTTCATCCTAACGATGCTATAGTGAAAGTTACTTCCACTTGTATATGCGGGTCAGACCTTCATATGTACGAGGGCCGTACTGCCGCGGAACCTGGCATTATATTTGGACATGAAAATATGGGAATCATCCAAGAAATAGGTTCCGCTGTAAAGGAACGTAAGGTGGGAGACCGGGTTGTAATGCCATTTAATGTGGGATGCGGATTTTGCAAGAACTGCCAGAGAGGATTCACTGGATTCTGCGTGACAGTGAACCCAGGATTCGCAGGAGGGGCATATGGATACGTGGCTATGGGCCCCTGGAGGGGTGGTCAAGCGGAATACCTCCAAGTGCCATTCGCAGACTTCAACTGCCTTCCACTTCCTGAAGGAACCCAAAACGAGGCCGATTACGCCCTATTGGCAGACATATTTCCAACGGGTTATCACGGTGCAGAATTAGCAGATGTTAGACCCGGTGAAACAGTGGCCGTATTCGGTGCAGGACCCGTAGGATTGATGGCGGCATACAGTTGCACTATCCGAGGTGCCTCGGAGACGTATGTGATAGACCATGTGAAAGAAAGATTAGATAAAGCAGAAGAGATTGGTTGTATTCCGATTAACTTCGACTCCGGAAATCCTGTCGAGCAAATCAGGGATAGACGTAATGGAGACGGAGTCGATAAAACTATAGATGCTGTAGGCTATCAGGCCGCAGCTCAAGGTTCTTCTGCTGCAGGCGGAGAACAAAAGGAAATTCCTAACGTTGTTTTGAATCAGATGATTGACTTAATCAATCCCACAGGCATAATGGGAATACCTGGTCTATACGTTCCATCTGATCCGGGCGGTGTAGATGAAGGGGCCAAAAGAGGAGCCCTCTCAATCAATTTTGGACAACTTTTTGAAAAAGGCTTGCGACTGGGTACAGGGCAATGTAATGTGAAGCGTTACAATGCATACTTACGTGATTTGATTGCCTCTGGAAGGGCGAATCCGAGCTTTGTCGTATCTCATGAGATCCCTCTAGATGACGCTGTAGACGCATATGACAAATTTGATAAACGAGTGGACGGATACACTAAGGTCATATTGAATCCATAACTATTTGAACGTTTAAAGCTTAAACGAATCCAAAAATAAGAAGATCAAGGGTCCTCCGCGACTCGTGAGTGTGAAAGTGTAGACCTGTTACTATGCTTATTGAGTGCAACAATTCAAGATACAAATGGATTGACGAATGGGCGATCATGCCATCATCAGAGAGCGCGGATGTCGGATGGGCTCATTCAGGTCTTACAATCACAAAATCCGGAGACATAGTAACTTGTCATTCTGGCGATCCAACTATTTTACTGTTCGACTCGGAAGGCAAACTTAAAACTTCTTGGACAGGTGACTTTGTAGATGGACATGGTATAACGGCCGTGACAGAAGGTGAGTCTGAATATCTGTGGATTGCTGACAACGGTTCCAAACGCATTCAGAAACATCGATACAGCTCTGCTCCTGGAGATGAACATAGATCCGGCAAAGTTTTCAAGACTTCACTTCAGGGAAAAACACTTCTCACTCTAGAGCAACCTCCAATAAATGCCTATCAGACCAGTCGGTACGCTCCTACGTCCATTGCTGTAAATGAACACCAATATGGTGGGAATGGGGATATTTGGGTTGCTGATGGCTATGGTGCTAGTTATGTCCATAGATTCAACGAGAAAGGAATATATTTATCGAGTATAAGTGGGGAGGAGGGAGCAGGCAGGTTCAATTGCCCCCACGGTATATTCATAGATAGACGTGCTCCAGATCCCGAGTTATACATAGCCGACCGATCCAACTCTCGTGTCCAGGTTTATACTCTTGAAGGTGAATTTAAACGATCCTTTGGCGAAAATTTCCTTACCACACCGAGTGCATTCGCCACCTACGGGGATCAGATGATTATTGCCGAATTACGGGCGCGACTTGCCATAGTTGACATGACAAACGAATTAATTTGCTATTTAGGGGACAATGAGGAAGTTTGCGAAACAGAAGGTTGGCCCAATGTTTCCGACGAGGACGGACACATTTCACGAACCAACTCACTTCACCCTGGTAAATTTAACAGCCCTCATGGAATGGCATGCGATTCAAACGGGAATATATACGTAAGTGAATGGTTAATTGGTGGAAGAATCACGAAATTAATAAAATCATAGCTGTAAAGCAATAACGAGGTCATTAAAGATAATCATAAGGGATGATGTTCGTCTATCCAATCCCAAACTTCTTGTTCTGAAAGCTGCCACCCGTTCCAAGGAAACCTAGATACTATCTCTAGCTTGAACCACTGGTGATGTCTCAAGGCATAATTATCACTTCTGGTGACATTCGCCAATATTGCAAGTGCCAACTGTGCAGCGCCACCAGTGCCATAACCCCATTCCAGCGTCATGCTGTATTCCTCTAAATCTATACGGGAAGGAAGAGGTGTTGCCTTATCAGCCAACAATACATCAACAGTGAGCGTATTAATACTTTCAATACCTTGTTGAGCATTGCGTTGACCTACAAATATTTTCCCGCTGGTTCGGTCCACTACGACCTCCTAAAAATCTCAAACAAATATGCATTGAATGATTAGTCTACAAAATGCAGAGAATGTTAGTTTCCTCATTAACAATATCTTGCTTACAGTACAAAATTAAATAATTTTATGATTAATCGTTCGTAGATAGAAGGGCGTATTTCTAAGTTCTAAACCCAATGTGCCGGTAATATTGAGTTGCCAAAACCAAAAGCCTCAGACAACCAATTTTCACTGTAGAGTCCATCCTTGTAACTAGAATTTACGGATTCGTAAATCGTATAATCCCCAGCAAATTCACTAGCAACATCTCCCAGGGCTTCTGCGTCTAACAACGTGCCTCTAGGGCCAGCCATTATCAAAGTTTTACCTGTTACCATGGGCGCAAACCATCGGAGATCAAAATAAGATAGAGTCTCTTCTACACTATTTTTCTTTGACGGAAATAAATTTAAGTAATCATTTATCTCTTCCATCGGATATGAGTTACTTTTACCGGACCTGCTAATCGAATCTACAAATAAGGACGGGGTACAGATCACATAAGGACTACCATCCAATAATGCCGTAGTCATGAGAGCAACATCGTTACCTACTACTGCAATTCTTTTTCTATCCACTTCCGGTCTAGCGAAGAGAAATTCTAGGCCTCTGATTCCATCCGCAACAATGTTTCGGAAAACATAATTGTCTAAGTCTCCTATATTCTCAGTGAATTGGCCCGGAAACATAGCTGAATATGGCTGATCAGAATTTCTTTGGCCTCTCCCTGCAAGGGACATCACCACATATCGACTTCGAAGGTAATTGGATGATCCTTGAGGAATTATTTCCAACACGCTCTTGTATTGCGGAGGATAATATATGGCAGGGAAATTCCCTTCACCTTTCGGGATGCTTAAATATGCAAATAATCTGTACGGACCTGCACTAGTAATCTTGACACTAAAACATTCCGCATAGGGTGTACTCCTAAGTGGTAGCGGTCTGATTTCAGGAGCAGTAGGATACTTTGCAAGGTTTCTCAATGTCGCTTGCCAGTATTCTTGAAAGCCTACTGGTTTAATTGTGTTCATACATCGATCTCATCATTTTTCAAGTGTTTGTCAAAAAACTCGCATATAACCTTAGTTTGCAAATATCTTCCGGCCTCATGACCATGGCCTTCATATACAAAAAGCTCTTTATCTTTACTCCCTATAGAATTAAAAACTGCGTACCCAGTTTCGGGCGGACAAACATTATCTTGAAGCCCTATATTCATAATAATAGGGCAAGCTATTTCCTCTGCGAAATTTATTCCATCAAAATAGGATAGAGTGTCACGCACTAGGTCGTAATGTTCAGGATGTACTCTCAAATAATCGTTAATTTCTTCGTACGGATAAGTATCTTCCAGCTTAATAGCGTCCATAAAACCACACAAGTACGGAGCCCCTGACGACGCTGCCTTTATTTCCTTTCTCATGGCTGCGGTTGTGATAGCCAATCCGCCGCCTTGGCTACTCCCTAACACTCCGATGTTTTTGCAATCAACCTCGTCTTGTGCCAAAAGAACATCGATCGTTCTCCAAGTATCCACGTAAAACCCACGATAGCTATACGTATTCTTGTCTGTGATATTTGTAGTCAATAAATTGGGATAACCCGGGTTAAATTGTCCCATACTCCTCAGTTTACCCCTAGGAGCCACGGCTAACGTAGCAAATCCTCTGCGAGCCCACTCCTTAGGGATCGGAGGGTCCATTTGATAACCCGGTAGAAAAACTAGCGCGGGTAGTTTTCCCTTTTTCCCTTTTGGAACGCAATACCAAGAAGATACTCTCACACCATCTAGGCTATCGTAAAAAACCTGATAGGTGTCGATGCCGTCTGAACTTCTAAGTGGATCTAGGATCATCTCTATATTTAAGGGAATATCTGCAGCCAGACACATGATCTCCGACCAAAACATCCCAAAATCATCTGGTTTACTCACATCACAAACATAATCTTCAATTGATGCCGGATTGACACTCATAAATATCCTAACTTATATCTGGTCAAACCAGCGTGATAACCACATACAGCACATCTAAAATTTGAGATACGATTTATGTATTCTTCTGATGATATTCGCCACAAGCCTACTATCATCCCGAGAAACAGGTGAATTCATATACTGCTGGAGATCTCTCAATGCGTCGCGAAAATTTCCCAAATAGTAATTTATTAATCCTCTATCTCTTATATGGAAATCATGCTCTGGGAACATAAGTAAAAGGCAATCCGAAACCTCGAGGGCAACATTGTAATTCCCCTGCCCCATGTAGCTTGATTTCAAGTTCCGTAAGATTCTTGCAATTATTTGTCGCTTCCCCACAGATTTTAGATAGTTTGCATCCCATGGCACTTCACCGTTTGCTATGTTCGCTAATTTTATTTTACATTCTTCTTCGTCAATCATTATCCCTTTTTGAAAAGGATCTATCAACAATGCGTCTATTCCATTATGTCTCACAAGAAAGTGTCCTGGCATAGACACACCTTCAAGTGGCATGCCGACTCGCCTGCCTACTTCCATGTATAGAACCGAAAGAGTAATCGGATTCCCTTTATGAGTCTTAAGAACTTCGTTGAGAAAACTATTCTTGGGGTCGTAATAGTTTTCTTGGTTGCCTTGAAATCCCTTTTCATCAAACAAATACTCACTCAAGACGTTTACATCAAAGAGCGCATTATCTTCATCTGATAGTCGATGGGCAACTCCATCGGCTAAAAGGTTAATACGAAACAAGTCTTCATCTACATCTACTTCACTACTCCATATTTCGGCCAACAGTAGTGCAGTGTGAGCTAAATCAAATTCTTCATGAGAGGAACACAATATCTTGTAAAGTTCTTCTTTGCACTTGAATTGACTCATTACACATTTGCTCTTATAAAAGAGTATTACCTACATTTGAATATAACACATAATGGCAAAAAAAGAGTCCGTGGACTTATGTCCACGGACTCTTTTTTAGACCCATTTATCCAGATTAGTCACCTACCACCGGAACAGGAGAATCTATCCTATGTCGAAGTTGTGCCCTGATCTCTTTCATGCGAGGTAGATCAGGATGCTGGCCACCCTCCTCTATTTTATCAAACAGCTTATCGCCATCTAAGAAAATCTGAAACACTCCTGCTACTCCCGGAGTAATCCTAACTGCCACATCTTTTCCCCCTTCAGCAAATAATTCGCTGGCCGTCCAGACCGCGATACCGTGATGCTGTCAAGGTACACAATATATTATCTCTGCGTCTACTTTTGCTTCGCCTGCCATGTTGTCCTCCTGACTCTCAGTAACTATAACCTTGGCGCCTACGACCGACCATAGACCTACATAAGACACATTCGCCTCACGTTAGACCGAAGCTAACACATCATCCGGATAAGTGTCAATTGCAATCTTCGTACGAATCCTTATTGAAATTCTGGGTTACCTTTATGGTAATTCAACGTCATTTCCTTTATTTTAGTGCTATTGAATAGTAATCATATTTATACTAGAGGCATCAGCTAAACCTGAAATATCCAGTATTGAGAATGAATCTTTATGGACTACGAACTCCAAAATTATTCCGGGGCCAACAACCCGGTAACTTATGAACTTTGGAATGAATGTGCGGACCCTGACTACAAAGTGGAATCACTTATGTGGGGAATGGCGCCAATTGACGGCAAATTGTTACTAGACGTGGGCGCAGGTTCAGGATTTCAAGCAGTTCGATACGCTGAAAAAGCCTTTAGAGTATTTGCTCTTGAGCCAGACCCCAAAATGTTGCGACAGATATACCTTAGGTTAGGTAAACATGATGTCAGCAATGTAAGTGTTTTAACCGCCTCAGTGGAGGAAATTACTCTACCCAGACAATCTATTGATGTCGCCTATGCTCGGTTTGCCTATTTTGACGGCACCGAAAATTGTCTACCTGGGCTGCGAGAGATTCAGCGCCTACTAAAGCCTGAAGGACATCTGTTTGTAATAGCGGCTGACCCGGACAAGAGTGCATATGGAGAAATGGCTCGCACAACATATCCGAACGTATTTCATAAGGACCATACCAAGGAGCATACCGCATTTTATTCAAAACACGGTTTTCAAAGACACAGTGTTGATACCGTCATTCGAGCGCCGGATATCCAAACCCTTAAGGAGATACTAGCAATGGACTTCCCAGACGGCCTGAACAATGTCAAGGATAAAGAGATCACTTACAGCTTATCCGTATATCATTACCAGTCCGAACCGGCATAACATTATTCCGCCAAATCCATACCCATATCGACTATTTTCACCTGTCTGTTAGATGACTTTTCAATAGCCTCTCGGTAGCTAGACCATAATTTTTCTTGCTGCTCCGGTTTATCAACACTGCGCAGATCACGAGCATGCTTTCTGCTTAAATATTCTTCGCTTCTTCCAAGGGGCATATCAAAAAATTCGCTAGTGAAGACTGGTAATTTACCTACCCTAAAATATCCCTTATCCCCTAGTTCATAATTTTCTAGATTGGGTGTACCTTTGCCAAGTACTTCCCCTGTTTCAATATAGTGTTCCATAACCTCAGGCAAGCCATATTTCTGTATAGGACATACTTTCATACAAACTCCACAACCGTCATACCTTGCCATAATCGGCCTACAACGCTTGAATATGAGCTTCGATTTTTCGACACCTCTAAACCATATTCTCTGCCCCTGTATCGCCCGACCAGGACACCTAGTAAAACAAACTTGGCATATCTCACAAAACTTTGGAATACCAAAATCGACTGGTTTGTCATACTTTACATTTGCGTCAGTTAGAATAATTTGCAACCTAGCCCTAGATCCGAAATGAGGTGAAAGAAGCTGCCCATTGACACCTAGTTGGCCCAACCCCGCTTCAACAAAAAGCGGAATCATGGGGCCGAAATGCCAAGCCGGACCAAACACCTGTGTTCTAAAACCCAAACGACTGATAAATCCAACCAAATCCTTAGCAAAAACAATTTGTTTTTTGTATGCATCTCCTTGTGCACGTTCGGAATCTAAACCCGGAATACCCTGTGTGGCACTATACTCCTGTTCAACTGCTAAGCATATTGCATTTGGAAGATCATTTTTTACGTCTCCGCGTCTCGACTCATAAATAAATCGCCTATCAAACCTTGTAAAACCAATTTCTCCGTACCCAATTTCATAAGCTTTTTGCCTTATGACATCAGTAACATCAGCGGCTGTTGGTATTCCAACAGCCGCTATATCCCCTGACTCTCTCACCCAAGAGATACCGCTTTCAATTTCCTGTTGGAACTGTTCGTAAAGGGCACTTGTCTCAGGCGCAACTTTCTCTCTAATATCTGCAGCCCACTCTGCAGAAGCGCTTTCAGACACAGCAAAGCTTTCTAGAGGATATTCTCTGCTATAAAAAGAAATCTCATCCTCACGACGCATCGTTTGAGGAGATTTCTCCAGATCCTTGGCAATTTTTATTTCTACTGACGCCTGTCCGTACTTTCTTCCGTTGCGTCGTATAATATGACCAACTCGTCGCCTAGCCAATTTTTGTAACCTTTTGTGACAATGCTAAATTTAGACATTCATGTGGCTCATGATAGCACTAAGAATTAATAAAGTATTGATACGATTTACCACCACAAGGCCCAATAGTTTACTCGCCAACTAACATATGGCGTAATATTGCGATAGCCAGGTCCTTGTCAAGAGCGTTATTATCACTACTACATGTCGAAGATTGTATGCATGCAGGACACCCCAAATCGCAGGAGCACTCCTCGACTACATCACGCGCCACCTTCAAAAGTTCTTCC
>Ga0310344_10001701_pt1 | contig 16748 bp, 17 predicted proteins | sample HC15DNA20200_MG_FD_203801 | JGI IMG/M metagenome (GOLD analysis project Ga0310344, IMG submission 203801) | Marine microbial communities from station ALOHA, North Pacific Subtropical Gyre - HC15-DNA-20-200_MG | ecosystem: Environmental > Aquatic > Marine > Oceanic | place: Pacific Ocean: North... | reverse complement strand
ATGGAAGAATTAAAAAATGGTTGCTCGTCTGAAGAAATTATACGCAAATATCGTAAATTACATTTGGATCTTTTCAATTTCTTAAATGTATGTTTCAAGGGAATCAAGAATTAATTCTATAACAGCCAATGAATGCCCAGTCTTTTTTGCAACTTCTTCTTTCTTAGAAATCTCCGCCTTTAAAGTTTTTTTGCAATATTTCTTACCAGATGTTTCAAAATCTTTATCAAATAATTCTACACTCTGTCCATAAGTAACACTAACCTTTTTTAATTCCTCATTTGCATAAATGCGAATACGATGACAATTCTTAATACATTGCAAACACATTTCACGATGTTTTTCAATTTCCACCTCTCTTGCTTGCCATATTTCACGAATATTTTCAGTAATAATAGTGTTTACCAATTCATATATATGCAACATTGCAGTTTTCTTTTCTTTGGACATTGCCCGACGAATAACCATGGATGAAAGTTTTTTCTCGTCAATTTGTCCCAAAATAAACTGAATACGAATATCGCGATTATTATCCATGCTTTGAACGTCAAGTCTCATATTTCTTACAATTACGTGTTGAAGATGGAGAGCATTCCGATGAAGATCCATCAATTGTGCCCATAAATCATCTCCATTTCGGTCACGTCCAACAGGTCTCCGCACCCGATATACATTCTTAGGAGCAAATCTTTTAACAACCGCATTATAAAATTGATAATGATAAGGAATACCCCCACAAGGAACATCTCCAACAGCCCGAGCGGGACCCATTTTTCCCTGTTTTGCAAGTTCTTTTTGCCACGCAACAAAATGAGGATTGTGAATAATTCCATTAGTAACAATATCTCCAGTGCTCCATTTAAAAGCTATATGACATTGAGTGCACCACATTTGATCACAGCCATTAATCTTATGAATTCGTGTAGCACATTTAGGACACTTTTTAGTATCTCTTTTCAGAAATTTTACGGTATCAATATTCTCTTGTTTGCAAATATGAGGTGCACCCCCTCCCCCCGCTGGATTTTCTTTAATTTCATGACATTTTGGACATACAACCAACTCACAAATCTTACACTTCCACGAATTAGAAAGAAATCCATTACAATTATCAGCTGGGCATTTATGAACAAATTCGCGTGGTTTCTTTTTAACAATTTCTTCACCCCTCATAATACGCTGCACTTCCCACAATTTACCTTCAACTCCCCTATGTTGTTCCTGAAGTTTTCGGATTTGGTTGCGAATTTCTGCTTTTCTTTGTCTAAGTGCATCCCGTTGTTTTACTTGGGCGGCATTTTCAACATCATCAACTAGCCTCGCTTTCTCTGTTTCCAACAAAAGACCCTCTTTATAACGCTTCCATTCTCCATAAACAAAGCTTCTACATAGATTATCTACCAGAAATTCTCTACTCCACACATCCTTGCAGCTCATACAATGAGCTTCGGAAGGCTTTGACAAAAGATATTTCCTAGTACAAGTTCTGCAAGCTTTAAAAGAACATTTGATGCATTCAACCGCTGTATGAGTAGAACGATTAAAAGCTTCACAGCAAATTTGGCAGTCTTCTGTGGTCATTTTTTGTATAACTATAGGCTTATTTGGCAAATCAATTTTTTTATCTACACTTTTAATCATTCCCATTTCTACACAATCCTTTTCCCTTTTTTTAAATCAATTTTAAGGAGAGGAAGGAGCTTTGAAAACGAACACCTGTTTCTTTTTTAATTCATGATTTTCTTTTTTTAATTTTTCTATTTGTGATAAAAAAATCTTTATTTTTTCATCCTTCTTAGCTAACTCAATATAAATAGATTTTTCTTCCTCATGACAACTACAATTACAACTACAATTGCATTCCTCCAAATCTCCACAACAACAAGAACAATCTGTCAACCCCTCAATTGTTGATTCTGAATTCTCCGTTTTTTTTTCTGACCACAATAATCGGTTCTCCTTCTCAAGATCATTATTAAGTTCAGTCAAATCGTCAATAATAACAGAAAGATTTTGATTAGTTGAAGTTAATTCAGAAATCTCTTTAGTTTTTTCCTCTGAAGTTTCTCTTAACTCTTTATTCAATTTATGATGTGAATTCAATAAATCAATACATTCGTCAAATCTGTTAAGCATTCTTTTATCCCTCTCTCTCAATCTTTTATTTTCATCTTTAATTTTTTTTATAGCAATTAAAACCATTTCAAAAGGTAAATCTCCCAAAGTATCTAATGCCAAATCAATATTCATATATAATCACAAGAAAAAATTGATTTAAAATTGCATTATTTAATATAATCAAAGTGTATCTACTAATATTTATAATAGTAGTTATAATACCAGGTTTGTGCGCTGCGTTCCAATCAATGGGGAGAATTTTCCCCAAAAAATATTCTATTACCCGTGTAGAAAGATATAGAATGAAATATAATGGAAAAACAATAAAAGTTCTTGAAGAATTCAAAAAAAAAAATAATTTAACTTTGATGTATTTTGAAGATTTCATGAGAATTTATAATAGTGATGAAAGCAAATTCACATTGAATGAATTGATAGAAAAACTAGAAAGGATATGTTCAAAAATTCTTCCAAATGGACATCTAGATCATCATGTTTCTGCCGATTGTATTGAAGAAAAACTATCAAGACATCATAATGAAAAAAAATATGATATAATTATGGCTATAGATGAAAGAAATATTTCCCATTATGCCTGCGATACTGAACTCATTAAAATCAAACGAGCGGGCGGAAAAAAACGAAGAAATCGTTTAATGAAGAGATATACTTATGAAAATCCATTAAATAGAATACACGGATTTGTCATTTATAATAATAATCCAGGCCCAGATCATCATTTCTTTGGAATAAGAGCATTTTCAATTGATATCATAGGTGCAAATCCTTATTCTTCACAAAATGGTTTTAAAGCTATAGGAGCAAATCTACTACTCTACATAATAATGCTTGCAAAAATTCATAAATTTGATAAGGTTATATTAGAAATATCAAACGATAAGGCAGAAATTGAAGACGAGTGTAATATTAATGAAACAGGAGAAAATGATACTCCTGAAAAAGCTGTTGCTCGGAAAGGATTAGAAAAGATGACTAGAAAACAACTAAAAAAAATAGCAAAATATTATTTTCTACCACTTGGAGGTTTAAAGTTACATATTATAAACCAAATACTTTGGCATGAATATGATGCAGAATGGGATGAAGACGACTTTGCTTTGTGGGGAGAAGAAAGTGATGAGGAAAGTGATGAGGAAAGTGATGAGGAAAGTGATGAGGAAAGTGACGATGAAAGTGATGAGGAAAGTGATGAGGAAAGTGATGAGGAAAGTGATGAGGAAAATGATGAGGAAAGCGAAGAGGAAAGCGATGATGGGGACGAAAATAGAGCAGTTTACGGCATTGATAGCGATAGCGATAGTGACAGTGAAGATGGTTGGTATTATCCAGTATTTGAACCTTTATACAAGAATGTAGATATTTTTCAAGATTGGGATTATGATGGAAAAGATCCAGAAATATATGGATATGGTGGAAAACGCTATTTAGAAGGGAAGAAGAGTATGATGAAATTATATTCTTGGTATGTGAAACGAGGATTCATAGAAAATATGTATCTGAATACTCATTATAAATATTTTGATATGACACCTCTTCCTTCAATGGAATTTCAGTTAGATAAATGGTCAATGAAAAAAATATGTCTGGGATTTTTAGATAATAAAAATATAGGAGATTAAATATATATGACAAGTTTAAATATAAAAGATTATACAATTGAAGAACTTCTTCAGTTTGCAAATATTTATGATAAAAGAATAGAAGAAGTTCAGAAAAAAGAAATAAAAGCGGGCATAAATCAAAGAATTGTAAGATCAATGCAGCTTCAAAAAACAGACTATACAAATTTTTTTCATAAGGTAAAAGAAGTTTTATTTAAAATGGTTGAAATGTTGGAAAAACGTGATAATGAATCGGAAGATGAAGATGAGCATGATGATGGTTGGACAGAACCATATAAAGAAAAGGTAGAAATGCCATTAGAAGAGGCAAAAACTCGTTCAGCATCAACAAAATTACTAGATAACGAACGTGCAACACAAATAAAATTGCCATTTTCTCCAGAAATGGAGGTTTCAAAATTAGATTTTTCAACTGGTAACTTAAATAAACTTTTTCGTCAAAAATCATATTATAACTTAGTAATTAATAGTCAACACAGAAAATTCATTGATTATCCAGATCCTGAAATAGATTTGCAAAAGGAGGGCGAGATAGGAAGATGTGCAACACTTGAAGAAGTTTTTGCCGAAAATCCAAAGGCATATATAGAATCCGAAAATAATTTTACAATTACATTATCAACACCTATGAAAAGAGTTATAAAATTAAAAGCTTTACAAATAGAAATACCAATAAGTTGGTATACATTTCGTAAATGTAATGGTACAACATGTTTTAAAATGGGTCCAGCGACATTAGAAGGTCAAACATATTATCCAATTGATGCAGTTGCAGATTACACAAAATTAGTTAGAATAGAAGAGGGAAATTACGCAGAACAAGAATTAATTGAAAACTTACAGCAACAAATGATCGGATTGTTTGGATTAGATCCAAGTAATAACGCAAACTATAAAATCACATATTCTGTTTCAACAAAAAAAACTACAATATCTGCCACCAATCATCCAGATAGTCCTTTTAATAAAAATTTTAATTTATTTTTTTATCTAGAAAAAACACCAGCAATTGCAGCAAATTATAGTCCGGGTTCTCCCGAAATTCCAGCTATTAGAGAAATGATTTTAGATCCTACATGTAATTCTTGTACCCCAAATAACGTAATGCCGAAGGTAGATTATAATTTAGGATGGTTATTAGGATTTCGTGGAACTAGATATACAGGAAATACGTCTTATACGTCAGAAGCAACGATTGATACCTATGGACCTAAAACAATAGGAGTAGAAATTAATGATTTTACAAACAATTCAACATCAAATACAGTTATAACAATAAAAGAAGAAGGTGAAAAATTTGGAAGACCTGGTGGTATAGAAGATTGTGAAGCAGCAATTCCAGTTGGTGGAGCGGAAGATCTAAGTCAAGCAGATCAGGGTCTAAGAAGTCTTTCTTGTAGACCCCCAAGAAATGCCGAACATCCAGATAGCACTTCAAGCGGTGATCTGATACAAAGTACAACAAAACAATTATTTTTTGCAAAACAACAAGAAAAGCGTGTATGGAAACCAGCAATTAACAAAAGTCGTCCATATGGAAATAGTTTTGCACGTTTACAAGTAAAAAAATTAGATGGTGATATAATTTTTGCCGAACTTTCAGATAAACGTTCAGAAAAAAACTACTTTGGCCCAGTAACAATAAGCCGTCTAAATTTAAAATTATTAGATGATAGAGGAGAATTTTTAGATTTAAATGGACAACAATGGTCCATAAAAATAGAAGCAGAATCAATATATCAATATTAACTTTTATAGAAGGTATATATATGAAACTGGAGGAAATAGAGAACTATAATCCTATAACAGATCCTTCTTTAAAATCTTTGGGATCACATATTGATTTTTTAATTTTAAAAACAGCAGATGCTGGAGGGAAACCCGATTATTTTGATAAATCATATGATAAAAAGATCATAAAAAAATTTATTCTTTGGTATAAAAGAAATCAATTACTAAAACTAGATGAAGAATTAAAAAAAAAAGATGTTTCTTCATTAAAAAAAATAATATCTTTTTTGGGTGTAAAAAAGTCGTCAAATAAGGAAAAAACAATAATTAAAATAAAAGAAAAAATAATGGGAAAAAATTGGAAAAGCATAGATAAAATTTATGAAAAGATAAAGAATAACGAATGAGAAATTTTCATCTTATTGAGATTTCTCTCTTTAATGGATTTTCAATTCTCTGAAATGTAAAATCCAAAAGTACTTGTTTAACCCTTACATTTTTATATTTGCTCTCTGGAGAATTGAAAATCCATTAAAGAGAGAAATTTGGAGTTTTTGAAAAAAACGTATTTTTTTTTATAATACTTTTTCTAAAAGTATTATATAAAATGAGTATATTATTAGGGTCAGAATATAAATATAATAAGAAATTTTGTAAACCTCTAAAATATAAAAGGACAATTCCCTTATCAAAAATTTTAAATCAAATAAAAAAAGAATTAGAAAAATTAGGGATTTCTGTTTTAAGACCCAAAAAAAAGAAAATGCCATTTTGTACCTCTCTATGGACCCGTGATTCATTTATCAATATAAATAATAAATTAATAATGCTTCCTCTTCAGTCATTAGCAACAAGACATCCGGACGAATGGAAAACAATACCAGCTGCCTCAAAAAGAAGAAAGATTTTTCCAGATTCTCCAGAGAATTTAGAAGGCGGTGATGTTATACAAGATGGTAATAGAATTTTAGTTGGATTAGGAATGAGAACAAACAATGATGGTGTTTCTAGATTAAGAAAGATGTTTCCAAAAAAAAGAATAATTGTAATAAATCATTGTGCTCTCCACCTAGATTGTTGTTTAATGGTTCTTCCTGGTAAAAGACTTATATATTCAACCCGATATATATCAAATCTTCCAAAAATATTAAAATCTACCTATGAATGCACAACAGTAGAGAGCATAATAGGAAAGGATATTGATCCATTATTAGCAACGAATGGTTTACTGATAGATAATAATATAATTACTACAGATCAGATAAAATTCAAAAAATTCCGAAATTTTTTAAGGAGTTTAGGTTTCAATGTGATAGAAATAAAATATGGAACATTATGGAGAGAAGAGGGTGGTATAAGATGTTTAACACAATGGTTAGATAAACCTAGAGAACAAAAGATATGTTAATTTTGCTCGGCTAAAACATTTTCTTCTTCTGGAACTTGCAAATATACAGGATGGGCAGCTGCCAGATATTCATTAATGGTTCCCAACTGCATAACACGCTTACTATGCTCAACAAGAGTTGGGTAATTGCTAAGCGGACATTGAATTCCAGCCCTTTCAGCAACATTAAGTACGGAAAACACCGCAACATCACCAGCGTTGGGTCGTTCTCCACCAAAATAATCATTATCTCCCAACATTTTTACCAACCAATCAACATGTTCGGGATACTTCTTCTCGGCAATTTCTTTCCAAGCCTTTCTCTGAGCAGGAACATCGCCAGCATATTTAGCCTTAGCCATCATGTTAAAAATATCTCTACAGTGTTCAATTAACATATCCGCTCTAAGCCAAGCATCCTCGGTTGTTGGCCAAAGTCCAGCCACACGAGCACAATATCGTGCAATAGTTCCAGATTGAGCGAGACGGCGACCATTATGAAGAAGAACAGGCAACTGACCAAAAGGTTGATCATTTTTGGCGGCAGGCCAAGCATTAGCAGTAGCATCATCCCAAGTGTAAGAAACATTTCCAGCGTGCAACAAAAGCATAGGCAATTGCCCGCGAGCAACAAGTTTCCAGTAGATAAAGGTAGGTTTATCAGCCATTTATAATTAGTATAAGCAATTTTCTTTAATATTTTACAGTGATTAATTCAAATAACTGTATGATATGTTGTTCAAGATTTAAAACATTCTCTTCCATATTTTTTTTAAATTTATCAAGCATTTTCTTTTGAGATCGGAAAGCGCGCTTAACAGTGGGGGCAATATTTTTAATCTTAGCCAGTGTTTCTTGACAATTAAGATCCAGACTTTCCGAAGACATAATCAATTTGAAGAACCTAACTGCCAATAGAAGATTATGAATATTCTGACTGATTTTATGGAGAAACAAAATAGGCTTCCCATCTCGGACCTCAAAATGAAAATCGGATTTTGCACATATTCCCGATTTTAAGGATACAAGGACAGCGCATTTAATATCGTTGTTAGTATCTACATCTCTATAAAATTTGTCAACCTCAGGTTTTAACACATTTTTCTTATAATTTTTGCATTCAATCATCATCACAAAATCTCCCTCTGTCATAATAAAATCTCCGCGCCCACTTTGCTTTCTACAATCTTCAATCTCAGCACTAGGAAATGCTTTATTTAATTCACAATAAGTATAATTTTCGCCATCTTGACCCAAAATAGTACTATTTTGTGTATGGACAAAGGTCGCCTCATATTTTTTTCTTTCGGCGGCAAGCAATAAATCATATTGTGCTCTTAAATCAGATTCGCGGTTTAACCAATAATCGCGCATTTTATCTTTTTCTTCACATAACAATCTTTCCAATCGCTCCTTATCATCGCGAAAAATTTTAACAGATTGAGCTATTTTAGTTTCTCCCTCCTTTTCAATTTGAATTATTTTTTCTTCATGTTGTATTCTTTCATCTTTCAATAATTCTTGTATTTTTTCATTATCCCATTCGCCCCTTCTTTTTTCAAGCCAGTTATAAAAGATCATACCAAGTTTAATAATCTCTTTTTTCGCCTCATTATCATAATTGCATTTAAATTCAAGTATTTTATCATTTTTAGGTAAAATCAAAGTAATATTTTCCATATAGTTTTGATGACAAAAGATGTTTAAATTGTTTTTTAACTGTAAAAAGTGCACCCAAAAAAAAGCACTATATAAAAACATCACTAATTGTTCCAGTCTCATACTCAATATTACATAATGTGCAAAGATTAAGACCTTGTTTTGGAACTAAATCAACAACATTGCATAAGGAACAACACACATCACATTGAGCTAATTTAACACGTTTTTTTCCAAAAAGATTAGAACATGATAACCCCATTATAAGTTATGTTAGAATAAACTTTTTAAACCGATAATATATGCAAAATAGTCCAACCACATTAAAAAGTCTTCTAATGAGACATTCAAAAGAAAAAATAGATATGATTTTAGAACCAATGCAGGTAATGGTTCAATTAGCACTACTTTCTTTCTCTCCAACCGGAACAAAAATAAGTATTCATGATAATATTATAATTTTACAACCTCCCACAACAACCCAGGGATTAGTAAGATGGTATAATAATGATTCAAAAGATGATATTTATTATCTTTTTAAAGCGGTAATAAGATTTTATAAACTTTATAGAAATAAGAATGATGCAATTTTTAATTATATTTTAGAATTAGCAAAAAACGGCTTGGATCAATTATCATTAACATATTCAAATACAGATAAATCAGCAATAATACACACATTATCAATGTATAAAGCAGTATTAAATTCAGATCCACATAAAATTTTTAATTCAGAGGATGATAAAATAGATCAAATGTTCCAAAGTATAACAGAAATTTATGATAGTAAACGAATGAATATTATATATAATTTTTTAAAGATAATAAAAGAAGAAAGTAATGAAAATTTTAGAAAACATTTTATATTAGCTTTAACAATATTTTTCAAACCAATAAATTTTCAAATAAAGTCATGGATACAAGATAAAATTTCGTGTTAAGCAACAAATCTATGACCAGCCAATTTTAATGCACGTCTTTCTTGTGGATCATCAGGCAAATCTTTCCATCTAATTTCAGATTGTTTTTCCTTCTTATGTTTAACATTTTGGAAATGAATATTTTCAACACTAAGACCAAATTTAATCATAAATTCGCGATAAGTAAGAGCAGGATTTCTTTTAAGAACAAGTTTAATATCATCTAATTTGTCCATATCAAAAGCATCAAATTCTTGTGGAGGACCATATAAAGAACAGTAAATTTGATATTCTGGTAAAAATTCTACAGCTTTAGTATGGAACTCAAGGCGTGTTTCAGATGATTGACCATATACAATTTCATTTAATCTATCATTTTCATCTGTAATTTCCATAGTAGCTTTAATAGTTTCAATTAATTGTAGAAAAATCTCAGCATCTTTATACATTAATGCAAAAGCCTTTAATTTTTTAATTAAATATTCAAAGTTAAAAGCATTTAGCTTAATAAGGCGCATATTCTTTTTTACAAGAGGTTTCATAAAGTTTTCATCAATAAATTCTTTTAATTCCGAATATTCTTCTGTATAAAGTTTCATCCTACCATCTTTTTCAACCTTATAGTGAATACCGCTCATCGATCTTCCTGCGCGACTTGCTTCACCACCAAATAATGTAATTCCTGGTCTTCTACAGTACATGATATATAACTTTTAGAAAAAAACTTATATATCAACGTCTTCTATTATAAAAAAACATACCACATCCGGCACGATAATTCATATTAAAATAAAATTTAGTAGGAGGATTACGTCTATTACTACTAAAACTTCTGATAGTATTTCTTCCACAACACATTTATATTATATTTCTATTTTTTTCTATTAATTTTAAGTTTAAAAGAAAAATTAGTATTTTTCTTCTTCCTTTGGTTTTCAATAAACTTCTTATAAGTCTTTTGTTTGAATAACATATTTCCAGAAACATTACTTTTTTTTTCTTGACATGCGTGACACCAAGCCATTATATATAGATTTATCTTATTTTATATTTAAAAATACGATTATTAAGATCATTTCGTGCATCGTCGCGAACTTTTTTACAATTAATATGATCTCTTGAATTACATACCTGACAATGTTGATTAAGGGGAGGACGATAAGATAGATATGGATGATTAATCATATCACCTATTTTAACCTTGGGTTTTCGCCCTTCCTCTGTTAAATCCAAAACTCTTCTTTTACCCTTTTCAGACATATCACCCTGTAATTGGGCATTTTTTTGATATGTTGGAAGAGCTCTTCTCTTTTCAGATCCCGCATGGCGAGGATGTGGAGGTGGGCGAAATTTAATAAAAGTATTTCTTGTAGGAACCCAACGAATATGTTTTTCATTTGATGTTAAATTAACAGGTTCATGAGACATTTTGTCAACCCCATTAGAACAAAAATGTGTCTTTTTTATTGTTAACGGAAACTTAAATATACGTTCTGTTTTAAGCTTTGGAAGAACCGTTGCTCTAAGATTTAATAAACCCTTTTCTTTCCTTGATTTATCAACTTTAAAATCCTTATATAATACCTTATTTTCACAAATACCTTTCGGATATTCAAAACCATTTTCTTCATATAAACAATCCTTGCCCATATCTATTACAGAATATCTTCCTTCTGATATATTTTCAACTAATTTCCCATTATTAATATTCAAACAATCATTTTGGTATGTATTTTCACAAAAAGGTTCTGTTAAATGAAAACCTTTTGCTAAATCTAAATATTCTTCATAACTTTTAATGCATTTCAAAGAAGGAGCACACCTTCTCATACCTTCTATTTTTTCTTTCAACATTATTTGAGCTTCCATTTCTATTCTTTCTTGAATTTCAATATCACTTGGTTTATATTCGCCTTCATCCTCCTCCTCCTTTTCACACGGTTCGCAATATAATGTTTTATTTTTCTTTCCAATTGAAATATAACATTTCTCGCACAATATCCAATTACAATGCTCAACATTCGGACAACAATATGCTTTATCAGTCTTACCCAATTTAATATTATTTCCACCAACGCAGTGTGTATTTGGAGGATCCCAACCATCACAATACCATTCTTCAGGTGGTTCTTTCATTTCAGCAAGATCATTAGAACATTTTTTACATTTTGGATTAAAAAAATTAGTATATTTTTCAGGACATTTTTCAGAAATATCATTAATATTAGGTTTATTAAGTTTATCATATTGACCATCATATAATTCATTATATGAAGGAGATTCATAAGATAATTTATCATAATTATCAAATGATTTTGATGAAACTTTAAAATCACCATATTGTTGCAAGTTTAAATGATGCACCTCAATAGGATTAAAACTAAGAATGGGATTAGGAACAAATTTAGGTTCTTGAGGATATATACCTTTTTTTAACATAGTTGGTTTGTAATTATTAGATGTAACATGATATGTTGAAGTTTTATAATTTGCATATTTAGAACTTTTTAAATGTTCTATTTTTGCTAACCTTTTCTTTTTTAGTATATAATCACTTGAATCTACACAAACGCGATTTGAGAATGGATTTTTCATATATAATATAAACAATATAATATATGCAAAATATTCAATTCAATCATCCAATGGTAATTCCCGCTCCAAAAAGATGTCCAAATACCGTTAATCAGGTAGACCGAAAAACAATACAAAAAATAGTACATTTTAACACCAAATTTAGAGACAACTTTTATAATACTAGTTCCTCTGATTTTAAATATAACTTTCCTATACCTATTAATAATGTTGTTTCAATGAGATTACGCTCAATAGATATACCAAATACATGGTATACCTTCTCAGAACGTCTAGGTAATAATAAATTTATTATTGAAACCAAAACAAGAAGAACTGATTTGGTTGTTTTTGAAATAGTTATACCTGATGGTAATTATAACGCTATTCAATTATCTAATTATCTTAATGAAACTTATTTCTTTCAATCCGGAGTTACTAATGATCTTAATTTTATTAAAATGACTATTTCTGAAATTAATTTAAAAACACAATTTCAAATTGTAAGAAAACCGCCTATTGGTTTTTATTTTAATCTTAAATTTGTTACACCAAATGTTCCTCATCTTATGTATTCTACTGGATGGTTATTGGGATTTAGAATGGGACAATATTTAAATCTAAAACAAGATATTGAATCTGAAGGACTTTTTGATGCTGGTGGCGATAGATATATTTATATTTCTTTAGAAGACTTCAATAAAAACAGAAATGATAATAATATCATATTTCTTGATAATACATTTATTGACAAAGATATAATTGCAAAAATGTATTTACATAATGGAAAATTTAATATTAATATTGATGATAATGACGGTGATGCTAATCTTAAAAAAAGAGAATTTATGGGACCTGTTGATATGAAAACTATTAAAATTAAATTGCTTGATGAATATGGGAATCTTATTCATTTAAATAATATGGATTGGTCCTTCGCTATTGAATATGAAATATTATACAGAAAATGTTCTAATAATTTAACTAGATAATCAGTATATATGGAAGAAAAAAGAAAAAAATGTTGTAAAATTGTTCATCTTAATTCAAAATTCAGAGATAATTATTATAATACACGTTCTACCGATTATTCCTATAAATTTCCTAATATTATAAAAGATGTTCTTTCCATGAAATTACGTTCTATTGAAATACCTAATTCTTGGTATACTATCTCTGAAAAATTTGGAAATAACAAATTTTTTATTGTAACTCATAAACGGAAAATTAATAAAATAGATTATCCTGATCTTGTTAAAGAACATTTCGCAACTAAAAATGAAAAAATAAATAAGGAAGATGATAAAAATAACACACAAGTTAAAAAAACATTTGAAATAAACATACCCGAAGGAATTTGGACATCAAAAAATCTTGAAAAATACATTAATGAAAACTATTTTATAGATAAACAAAATGAAATTTCTTATTTACGATTTTATATTGATGATTTTAATCATTCGGTTTTTGAAACTATGTTTGAAACCCCAGAAGATTATAGATTTTCTTTAATTTTTGCGGGAAAAAAATTTGATAAAGAATTTGATAAAAATAGATTAATTACAAAAGAATTAGGCTGGACACTTGGATTTAGATATGCCAGATATGACAATATCAAAAAAGCTATTATTTCTGAAACACCTTATGATCCCATTAGATTTAAATATGTTTACTTTAGCTTAGAAGATTTTCAATATAATAGAGCCGATAATCATACCATATTTCTTATGCAAAATTCTATAGATAAAGATATTTTAGGAAAAATTTATCTTGATGAAAATAGATTTTATCTTTCAATTTCTGATGATAGAAGTAAAAAAAATGAAAGAAAAAGAAAATATTTCAGTCCCGTTAATATATCTAGAATTAATATCAAAATTTTAGATGAATATGGTAATATCATTGATCTTAATAATATGGATTTTTCATTCTCATTAGAGTTTATTTGTCTAGTAACAAATTAAAATCTACAATTATTACATATAATGGGAAAAGTTATGGAAACTTTAATCAACGGTCACCAACCTATCGGCGACGGAACACATAAAAGATCACAAGCTAGAGCTACTGTTGCTGAACTTCGTATTAAAATTGATAAAAAAGTTGAACCTAGATTACCTGATCATAAAGGAGGACCACACGTTATTCACGTTCATGCTAGAAAAGTTTTAAGTTTAACCGAATTTAAGCAAATGTTTTATGCTAGAGGAGATGATCATTTCTGTCTTGCACAGGTTTACGATTGTCCTGGAAATACTAATAGTATACTCGCGTCTGTATGGGGAAAAAGACACGACAACGATCCTTGTAATCCCTATTCTAAAGTATTAAATTTTAATAGATTAGGAGGAAGACACGATTGTCCACCTGGTGTAGAAATGGCTTACGGTTATCCCCACGATATTAATAGAACATTCTTTGCACAATTTGAAATTATGGGAAATATTGAAAGAGATTTATGCATTAAAAGAGAAAAATGGACTGCTCATTCACGAAAAGAAATTGAAGATCAATTATATGCTCTTGCTCTTGTTCCTGAAAATACATCTGATTTATGTTCAACTGTAACATGTGGAAGAGATTGGAGTGAAGTTGAAGATGCTCTTGTTGAATCTCACGAAGCTGCTGATAATGTTCTTGAATTAACTGAATATGTCGATCTTTATATTAATGTTGAAGTTGTACCTAATGACAACTTGACTGCCCAAGGAAGAAAAGCTAAACCCACTATTATTAAAATTAGATATACTGTATCCATGAGAAGAGGACCTGACGATCTTGGACACTGGAATGTTAGAGCACCCGACACCGCTAGTAATGTTATTAAACACGGAATTGCGCACGATGGACCTGAAGGCGGTAAAGGTCACGCTGAAGATACCTCTGTTATAACTCACTGCCCTGTTGGATCTCAAGACCACGTATCTGATCCTTGTCCACCACCCAAATATCCACCCTATACACAATGCCCACCTAACCAATACCCACCTAACCAATGCCCACCTAACCAATACCCACCACAACAATACCCACAACAACAATACCCACAACAACAATACCCACCACAACAATACCCACCAACATACCCTCTTTATCCACCTGGTCAAAATTATATTTTACCTAATAATAAATAACTGCGTTTATAATATTTTGAAAAAGTTTTTTAAAAATATTATATATAATGGCAGACCAAGATTACCAAGAATATTTAGCTTGTGTTAGTCAAGCACAAGCTGAAGCTAATGAAGCTAAAAATGCTTACGATGCTGAGGTTAAAGCTGCGCGCGAAGCCTTTCTTCAGAAACAATCCACTGAAACTGAATATTATAATAGCGATGACGAAGATGAACCTTTATGCACTGCTGCACCACCCTATCCAAATCAACAGTATAATCAAAACCCTATTAACTATAATAGCATTGCTCAAAACAATCAGTATTTATCTAAACAACAAAAATGTTATACAAAATGTGCGCCAAAATCTACCACATCTTATACTCCTACAACATACACACCTGAAAAAGCCACCTATACTTATTCACAAAATATTTGTAATTTAAAATATATACCCCCACCTGCTAAAAAAACATTCACACTTGCTTATAAAAAACCTATTGCAAAAGTTTATGTATATAATAATTATATTCAAAATCTTGATAATTGCAATAAAGGACCATATTATGAAAAAAAAGAATGTTGTATACCTTCCACAACAAAGGCAACCTATAAATGTTAATTTATTAAATATTTAGGAAATTTTTAATATTCCAATATTATATAACATGTCACGAGTTCGTAGTGTAGCTAAAGCAGATGTTGCTGAATTAGCAGCAGTCTTAGATGCGTCTGTTGAACAAGAACCAGATCATCATCTTGTTATTGTAGCGACCAAACAGTCGCTTACAACAACACAATTTAAACAAATGTTCTATTCCAGAGGCGATGATTTCTTCCAGATCGCCAATGTTTATGAATGCCCAGACAGTGGCGACAGCGTAAGATCTAGCGTTTGGGGAATTGATCCCGCCGGATACAGACACTCTGTCCCGCACGGCGATGGCACCTCCGACGCCGCCGCCGCTCACCAGTTCCAAGGTGATGATGGCACCACCGAAGCCGCGGCCGCCGCGGGCGTGGGCGGCATGACCGCGCTCACCACCGACGGCCAGACGAGGGTGCCCGTTTACAATTTCAATAAATTAGGAGGACGTCATAACGACCCTGTAGGAACACAACACGCTTATGGTTACGCACACGATCCCTCCAGATCCTTCTTCGCTCAACACGAAGTTATGGGATTTTTGGAACAGGATACATGCGTTAAAAGAGATAATTGGACGGCTTGCTCCAGAATGAGCATTGAGGACCAGCTTTACAGTCTTGCCTTTGCTTCGGAAACTGACCAAGATTTATGCTTGAAAGTAACATGTGCGCGTAGATGGAGCGAAGTTGAAGATGCTTTAGCGGAATCTTGTACCGCAGCTGACCAGAAGATCGGAATTGTGGGCACCAACGATGGTGATGGAGCCACTGACTCCGACCCCACGAAACAGTATGTTGACTTATTCATTAATGTTCGCGTTACAAACGGACACCCCAAAGCCCTTGACACCATTTTGCGTGTGCGTTTCCACGTTCATTACAAGGGACACGAACCATCGGTTCGTAATACCTGGAATACACGCGCCTCTGAAGCTGCTTCTGGTGTTATTAACT
>Ga0310344_10001700_pt1 | contig 16749 bp, 16 predicted proteins | sample HC15DNA20200_MG_FD_203801 | JGI IMG/M metagenome (GOLD analysis project Ga0310344, IMG submission 203801) | Marine microbial communities from station ALOHA, North Pacific Subtropical Gyre - HC15-DNA-20-200_MG | ecosystem: Environmental > Aquatic > Marine > Oceanic | place: Pacific Ocean: North... | reverse complement strand
GGATTTCTTTGAAGCTTTAGGATTTAAGCATTACCAAGGTTCACAATTTCAAGATGATACTCAGTTAAGGGAAAATTATATAGATAGAATATATGATACATACATCGATGAGGAAGAGCTTCAAGCTTGTGATAAAATAATTTGTGATATTGCAGACAATTTAGAACCAAAACCATACACTTCAAGAGAATTTATAAAGGAAATAGGAAAGTATTTAAAATCTAATTCCAAAAAAAAGAATTCTCTAATTGAAACCGCTTACGACAATAATGTTCCTATATTTTGTCCAGCATTTACAGATTCTAGCGCAGGATTTGGTTTGGTTTTGCATCAAGAAAAAAATCCGAAAAAGTGTATTACTATTGATTCTATTAGGGAATTTAGAGAATTAACTGAAATTAAAATAAAATCTAAATCTTCTGGACTTTTTATGATTGGGGGAGGGGTTCCCAAAAACTTCGTTCAAGATACAGTTGTTTGTGCAGAACTTTTAGGAAAAAATGTTGATATGCATAAATATGCAGTACAAATTACTGTAGCTGATACTAGAGATGGCGCCTGCAGCAGTTCTACGCTTAAAGAAGCTAGCTCATGGGGAAAAGTTGATGTTTCAAAAGAACAAATGGTTTTTGCAGAAGCGACTAGTATTCTACCTTTAATAGCTAGTGATGCATATCACCGTAGGCATTGGAAAGAAAGACAGCGTAAAAATTTTTCTAATATTTTTGGTTAAAAAAATTGAAATATTTATCAAATAAAAAAGGATTTCTTGGTATAGATAATAATAGCACTAAAGAAAATGTTGTTGTAGTTCCTTTCGGACTTGAAAAAACTGTAAGTTACGGCGGAGGAACAAAAAAAGGCCCTATAGAAATTATTAAAGCATCTCACCAAGTGGAACTTTTTGACGAAGATTTAAATAAAGAACCTCATAAATCAATTGGAATAAAAACTATAAAACCATTTCCTATTAAAAAAAATATAATCGATGCTCTTAAACAAATTGAAAATATAAATAAAATTATACTAAATGATAATAAATTTCCTTTAGTATTGGGGGGAGAACATTCTTTAACACCTGGTGCAATTAGACCTTTTGTAAAAAAATTTGGTAAAATCTGTTTATTACATTTTGATGCTCATGCAGACTTAAGAAATAGTTACAATAATAATAAATTTTCTCACGCTTCTGCTATAAGAAGATGCCTGGATAACCCAAATGTTAGCGTAATATCTTTTGGAATAAGAAATATTTCATCGACTGAAATTCCTTTTTTAAAAAAAAATAAAAATAGAATAAAAATTTTCTGGGCAAAAGATAAAAATCAGTGGAATCTTAAACAATTTAAAAAAATAATAAGAAACAAAAAATTATACTTAACATTTGATGTAGATGGATTAGATTCCAGTTTGATGCCTGCAACAGGTACTCCAGAACCTGGTGGTCTATTTTGGGATGAAACAATTGATATAATTAAAACAGCAGCAAGATTTTCTAAAATAGTAGGGGCAGATATAAATGAACTTTCTCCTATAAAGGGATTTGATTGTTATAATTTTCTAGTTGCTAAATTAGCTTATAAAATAATTTCTTATACTTTCGAATATAGAAAAATTAAATAGAAAGAAGATTTTTTGTTTCCCATTCAATGGTAACCATTGCTCCTTTTCTTTTAGGACATTTTCCAAATTTTACCTTTGCTTTCATTCTTTCTAATAATGTTTTACCTATAAATGTTCCAAGTCCCAAACCGGACTTAGAGCTAATTATTTTATTCTTAGAGCGTATATAAGGTTCACCTAATACACTGAATATATCATCTGAAAATCCGGGTCCATCATCACATATTTTTACCTCGGTAATCTTATTATCACTTTCTAAAACTACCTCGATATTTGACTTGCTATATTTAACTGCATTTCCTATAAAATTTCTTAATCCATATGTTATTTCTAACGTTCTAGAAATTTTTGGATTGGTTATATTTTTATCAAATAAAAACAATATTTTTTTATTTGAAATTTCATCAAATGATCTGATTATTTCATTTAATAAATCTTTAATTTTTATATCATTTAAAAAAAAATCTTCATCAAGCTGATCTTTAGATAAATTTTTTAAAATTTCTGAACATCTTTTTGTTTGTGATATTAACAAATTTACATCTTTTTTATATTTTGGATTAGTGCCTATGTCTTTTTCTAATTCTTTAGCTACAACAGAAATAGTTGATAAAGGAGTGCCAAGAGAATGAGCAGCTGCAGCCGCTTGTAAGCCTATAGATTCTAATTCATGTTCTTTTGCCAAGATTAATTCGAGTTTATTTAATGCCTCGGATCTTTTCTTTGCTTCTAAACCAAATCTAGCTCCAAAATATGTTAAAAAAATTAAGCCTATAATTATTGCCAAAGGAATTGCATATAAATAATAATTTGGTACATGAAAATGCAAATCCCCTTTATGCGGTAAAGGTAAATGGTAAACTGTGATTATAGTCAAAGAAAATATTGTAATAATTGTAAGATTAATTGTACTTTTTAAACTTAAAAATGTTGATGATACAATTGCTGGTACAATTAATAAAATTGTAAAAGGATTAGTAATTCCTCCTGTTAAATATAGTAAAATGGAAAGTTGTAGAATATCATAAAATAAAAAAGATGTAGATGTAAAATTATTCAATTGACTGGTTTTAACTTTAAATTGTAAATAAAAATTTGTTAACGCACCAATTAATATAATGATTGAACAATAAAAAAAATGTAATTGAAAATCCAATATAAAATAAACAACACTAATTGTAAAATATTGACCAATTAATGCTAGCCATCTTAAAATGACTAAAGTCTTTTTATCTAATCTTGTTTTATCCTGTGAGGTAAAAAAATCCGAAAACTTCATTCGGAAATTATATATCTAAATTAGAAACTTCCAAAGCTCCATTAATGATAAAATCTTTTCTTGGTCCAACTTCATCACCCATAAGAATTTGTATTAAATCTTGATCTTTTTTTGACTTATCTTTTGTATTATTTGTATATTTCACTCTTAACAAAGTACGTTCTTCAGGATTCAAGGTTGTTTGCCATAATTCTTCGGGGTTCATCTCTCCTAAACCTTTAAATCTTTGTATATTAATTTTACTTTTTTCATTTTCTAAAAATTTTGAAAATTCCTTTGTATTTTTCTTTAATGAATTTTTTCTTTTTTCTGAAGATTCAATCAAAAATGCTTCGAGCTCTTTATCATCCTTTATATAATAATTCTTTGATCCTTTAGTAATTTTATAAAGTGGAGGTTGAGCTAAATAAATATGATTTTTTTCTATAAGTTCATTAAAAGGATAATTATTAAAAAATGTTAGTAAAAGAGTTCGTATATGAGATCCGTCTACATCGGCATCTGTCATAATTACAATTTTTTCATATCTCAAATTTTCTATGTTAAAATCTTTAGAGCCTGTTCCTAATGCATTGATTAAAGTAACAATTTCATTTGAAGACATCATTTTTGAAAAAGTTTTAGTTTGTAAATCTTGTCCATTACCATTTTTTCTCTTCGAACCATTAACATCTATATAAGTATTAAGGATCTTTCCTCTCAGGGGAAGTACGGCCTGAAATTCCCTATTTCTCCCCTGTTTTGCAGAACCCCCTGCTGAATCACCCTCAACAATAAATAATTCTGTTCCTTCAGCTTTACCTATTTGACAATCAGCAAGTTTACCAGGTAGTCCTGATAGCTCTAATGATCCCTTTCTTCTCACTCCTTCTCTTGCTTTTCGGGCAACATCTCTTGCTATAGCAGCTTGAACTATTTTTAATAATACTGTTTTTCTAACTCCTGGATTTTGGTCAAACCAGGTTGATAATTTATCATTCACTATAGATTCTACGATAAATCTAACTTCTGAAGAAACTAGTTTATCTTTTGTTTGTGAAGAAAATTTTGGATCAGGAATTTTTACTGACAAAACTCCAGTTAAACCTTCTCTGGTATCATAACCTTCTATTGTAACTTTATTCTTTTTTAATAGATTTCCATCAGAAGCATATTTGTTAATTACTCTGGTTATAGCACTTCTGAAACCCAGCAAATGTGTACCTCCATCTTTTTGATGAATATTGTTTGCAAAAGGTAACATGTCTTCAGAATATCCCGCATTCCATTTTAGTGAGCACTCTACTTCGACATTATCTTTTGTTCCAGAAATATAAATTGGTTTTTTAAATAAGTTTTGATCATTATTATTAACTAACGCTGATTTATTTTTGTCCAGAAATTCAACAAACTCCTGAATTCCTCCATCATATTTATTTTTATATTCTTTTTCTTTTTTTCCTGTTTTATCTAATAAATTAATTGATAAACCTTTATTCAAAAAGGCAAGTTCTCTCATTCTTTTTTGCAAAATTGCAGAACTAAATTTAGTGTCAGAAAATACTTCTCTTGATGGTAAAAAATTTATTAAAGTACCGTTTTTATTAGTTTTTCCTTTTGCTTTTAAGGGAGATAAAGCCTTACCATCTTTGAATTCAACAAAATATTCCTTTTTATCTCTAAATATTTTTAATGTTAATTTTTCAGACAAAGCATTAACTACTGAAACACCCACTCCATGTAGTCCTCCTGAAACCTTATATGAATCATGATCAAACTTACCTCCGGCATGAAGCTGTGTCATTATAACTTCTGCGGCAGATTTTTTTTCCCCTTTATGCATATCAATTGGTATTCCTCTTCCGTCATCCTCAACTGTAACAGATTGATCTGAATTAACTGTAACTTTAATATTTTTACAATAGCCTGCTAAAGCCTCATCGATAGAATTATCTACAACTTCATAAACCATATGATGCAATCCAGTACCATCATCGGTATCGCCAATATACATGCCTGGTCTTTTCCTAACAGCATCTAAGCCCTTAAGTACTTTTATTGAATCGGCGCTATATTTTTTTTTATTTTCTTGATTATTTTTAATCATATTTATGAAATTATTGTTCACATTTTAACATTTTTTTCATCCTAATTAAATCCGATGAAAAATCATCGGTTAAATTGTCCTTGGTATTGAATGATTACTTGATGAAAAAAAAAAAAATTATCTAGGATTTGCCTTAAACAAAATTAATCAAATTTTCATAGGCATAACTACATGAAAACTATTTTTATCTGAAAAATCCTTAATTAATACCGGTGATCCTGGATCTTTCAAATAAATAAAAACTGATTCACTTTCAATCTGAGAAGCTATATCTGTAAGATACCTGCTATTAAAACTTATATTTATACTTTCTGAATTAAATTTAGCAGGCACATTCACAACGCCTTCTCCGCTATTCGGATTATTAACCATTAACTGAACAGAATCCTTGGATATAATCATTTTTAAACCTTCTTTTTTGTCTATAGAAACTGTTGTTACTCTATCTATAGAATTTTTAAATTCATTTAATTTTATCTCTAATAGTTTATCATTATTTTTTGGAATTACTTTGTTATAATCTGGAAATCTTCCGTCAATAACTTTAGAAATTAAAACGCCTGCTTCCATTTGAAATTTAATTTTTGATTTATTAATTGATATAATTACTGGTTTACTGCTTTGCTCTAGTAAAGAAATTAATTGAAATATGGTTTTTTTTGGTAAAATAATAGATTCGATTTGAACACTTGGGTCAATTTCTATACTGCTTGAAGACAACCTGTGACTATCTGTTGCTACACCACAAAGAAAAGATTTATTTTCTAATTTTGTCTTATGTAAAAATATTCCATTCAAATAATGTCTTGTTTCATCGTTAGAAATTGAAATTTTTGTCTTGTTTAAAAGTCTTAATAACTTTTCTGGCAAAATTTCAAAGTCTTTTTGATTTTTATCTTCTTCTGATAAAGGAAAATTATCAGAAGGAATACATAATAAATTAAACTTAGAATTTCCTGAAACAACTTTAAGTTTATTTGGTGAAACTAAGTTAACTTCCACTTTGGAATTAGATTGTAATTTTCTGAGGATATCATAAAGAACACTCGCGGAAGTAGTTGTTGAACCTTCTGTTTTAATTTGTTCGGGAACTATTTCCTCAAAATAAATGATATCTAAATCGGTTGATGTAATCTTAATTTTTGATTCTTTTGCTTCTATCAGGATATTTGATAAAATTGGTAAAGTCGTCTTTTTTTCTATAATACCATTAGCATGTCCCAATGATTTTAAAAAAATATCTCTATCAATTATAAATTCCATTTCACGTTTTAAATCAACTTCTTCTTTAACTCAATTACGCTTTGTCTTATCTCGTTGTCTTTTTTTATTAATTCATCAATTTTTTTAACCGCATGAATCACGGTAGTATGATCTCTGTTTGAAAATTTTCTACCAATATCAGGTAAAGAATTTGTTGTATGTTGTTTTGCTAAGTACATTGCTATTTGTCTAGGTCTGGCTAAAGATCTAGATCTTCTTGGGGATAACAATTCTTGAATGTTCAAATTAAAATGTGACGCAACAAGATTTTGAATAAATTCTACATTTATTGATTTGTTGTTGTTGCTAATAAAATCTTTTAGTATTTTTTTACATTCATAAATATTTGGTGATTTGGTATTAATCTTGCTAAAAGCTAAAATTCTATTTAATGCTCCAACCATTTCTCTAATGCTAGATGTTACTTCTGAAGCCAAAAATTTAACGACTTCTTCATCCAAATCATAATTTTCTTTAAAATTTTTCTTAATTTCTTCAATCTTGCTTTTTAAAATTCTAATTCTCAAATCTAAATCTGGAGGCTGAATATCTATAACTAATCCTCCTGACATTCGTGATCTAATTCTTTCCTGTATTTTATCAAGATTTGATGGAGGTCTATCTGAAGAAATAACAACTTGTGAACCTCTTTCAATTAAAGCATTAAAAGTATGAAAAAATTCTTCTTGCATAGCTTCCTTTCCATTTACAAACTGAATATCATCAATAATAAAAATATTAGATCCTCTAAAAAAATCTTTAAATTTAACCATTTCATTATTTTTTATTGATTTTATAAAATGATACATGAATCTTTCTGCTGAAATAAACATGACTTTTTTTTCATTACCAGCTTCCAATCCAATAGCATTTAATAAATGGGTTTTCCCCATTCCAACAGGACTATATATAAACAAAGGATTATAATGGGCAGATTCGACACAAACTTTTTTTGCTGCTGTATAGGCAAGCTCATTACTCTCACCAACTATGAAATTATCAAATCTATTATTAGGAGCAAATCTATTATAATTTAATAAAGAGCTTTCAATTGAAGTTATTTTACTTTTCTTTTGAGAATTAAATTCAATATTTTTTTCTTGTGTTTCTTCAATTAAAAATTCAAGTCTTTGGATACTTTGCTTAAAAGTTTTAATTATATCTAATATTTTGTCTGCATATCTTGATACTATCCAATCTCTTACAAACCTTGTAGGGACTGACAAAACAACATAATGATTAAATTCTTTTTTTAGATTTATATTTTTTATCCAGCTTTCAAATACATCATTTCCAAAAGTTTTTTTAAATTTTTCAAGAACTTCATTCCATTGAAGAAAATTTTCTTCTTTTGCAACAAGAACTCCCGTATTTTTTTTTGTCAATAAATCTGTCATAAAGAATTTAATTTAGAACGAGTATTAGTAATTTTTTTTTTACTAATTTTCAATATTCACAGGTTGTATTAAAAAATAAATATTTCTTTGAATAGTTGTATTTAAAAAAAAATTTTAAATACAACCAAGAGAAATAAAAAAAATTAACTAAAAAATTGAAGAAATTTTTTTTTAATACAACTTTAAATATATTAACTAGATCTTGATTTTTTATATTTAATTTTTCTTTATGTAGTTAATGAAAAAAATTAACATAATAATTATCAACTATTAATTGACTAATTATTATTTTTTTAAATTTTTAATTTTTTTAGAAATTCTAGAAATTTTTCTTGAAGCAGTTTTTTTATTAATTGTTCCTGTTTTGGCTACTTTCATCAATTGTGAGTGGAATTTTGGGAAAAATTTTTTAGCTTCTTCTGATTTTCCCGAATTAATGTAGCCCATCATTTTTTTAACTGCTGATCTATACTTACTTCTTCTAGCTCTATTAATTGCAGATTTTGAGCGAGTTATTTTAGTACGTCTTATGGCGGATTTAGTGTTTGGCATAAAAAGCTGAGTTTATATCTTTTTGGGTTATTTGGGTCAATACCAAACTAGATTAAACAAATTTCACTATATTGTGAAAAAACCTAACATATGATCTATTTATTTAAATGAAAACCGATCATACAAACAATGAAAGACTTGTAAAAAGAGTTTTTGAAGATGTTTCTGGAAAATATGATTTAATGAACGATTTAATGTCTTTTGGAATACATAGAATATGGAAACAAAGTTTTATTACTTGGTTAAATCCTCAAAAAAATACGAAATTAATTGATGTTGCTTCAGGAACTGGAGATATAGCAAAATTATTTTTAGAAAAAACAAATTTTCAAAGTCATGCTTATTGTGTTGATGAAAACAAAGAAATGTTAAATTTAAGTAAAAAAAAATTTAATAATGATAAAAATATAAAATGGTTTTATAACAATGCGGAAAAACTATCTTTCAAAAATAATTATTTTGATTATTATACAATAAGTTTTGGTATAAGAAATGTTCAGAATATAAATCTTGCTCTTCAAGAAGCTTATCGAGTCTTAAAACCCGGTGGAAGATTTTTATGTTTAGAATTTTCAAAAATTAATAATAAATTATTAAATAAAATTTACAAAACTTATTCAAAGTCGATACCAATAATTGGAAAATTTATTGTTGGTAAATCTGAACCCTACGAATATCTTATAAATAGTATTGAAAAATTTTATAATCAAGATGAACTGTCTCGGAAAATAGAAAAGCAAAATTTTTCAAACATATCATTTAGAAATTTAAGTGGAGGAATAGCTACTATTCACTCCGCATGGAAAATATAAAAAATGTTAAAAAAAATATTTATGTTATTCAAAATTGGAAGGAAGCTAGCTACTTCAGGAGCAATATCTTCAATTTTTGAAATATACCATCCTCCTATAACAATAAAATTTCTTTTTTTTATAATTGGTTTAAATTTTGAAAATAAAAAAAGAAAAAATAATTTAGAACCGGGTAAAAAATTATGTGATGCTCTTCAAGAAATGGGTACAACGTTTATTAAGTTAGGACAGTTTTTAGCAACTCGACCTGATATTATTGGAGAAAATGTTTCTAAAGAATTAGAAAGACTTCAAGATAAACTTCCTCCTTTCCCTCTTTCTGAGGCTAAAAATATATTACAAAATCAGCTTGAAAAAGAAAATTTTCAACAAATTTCAAACTTAACAGAACCTATAGCAGCCGCCTCTATTGCTCAAGTTCACTTTGCTACAATTAATAAATCTGAAGAGAAAAAAAATGTAGCTATAAAAATATTAAGACCCAATATAGAAAAAATATTCAACGAAGAATTAGATGCCTTAATGCTCTTGGCTTATATTGTGGAAAGCATATCTACAAAAACAAAAAGATTAAAATTAGTTGAAATTGTCCAATTCTTAAGAGAAATAACAAATATCGAAATGGATTTAAGATTTGAGGCATCAGCTGCAAACGAACTTTTTGAAAATACAAAAAATGATATTGGATTCAATGTGCCAAAAATTTATTGGAATCAAACAAGCAAAAAAACATTATGCTTAGATAGAATAGATGGAATTTCAATAAGGGAAGTTGAAAATTTAAAATCACTTAATATTGATGTAAAAAAATTAGCAAAAGACATTATACAACATTTTTTACGCCATGCTGTTCGCGATGGTTTTTTTCACGCAGACATGCATCAAGGAAATTTATTTGTTGGAAAAAATGGAATTATTATTCCTGTTGATTTTGGAATAATGGGAAGACTAGACAAAAATAACAGAAAATATTTGGCTGAAATACTATATGGATTTATCAAAAGAGATTATAAAAAAGTTGCTGAGATTCATTTTTTAGCTGGATTAGTTCCAAAAGAAACTTCCAAAGAAGATTTTGCACAAGCTCTAAGATCAATAGGAGAGCCCATATTTGGTCAATCTGTTAAAAATATATCTGGAGGGAAGTTGCTAAGTCAGCTTTTTGAAATTACGGAAAAATTTAATATGCAAACCCAAATACAATTGCTGTTATTACAAAAAACTATGGTTGTTGTTGAGGGAGTTGCTAGAAAACTAGATCCCGAAACAAACATCTGGGATATTTCGCGCCCTGTGTTGGAAGAGTGGATAAATGAAATTAAAGATCCAATTAGCAAAACGACCGAAGTTATAAACGAAGCTTCCGAAGTTTTTAAAAGATTGCCTGATTTACCAATAATTATGGATAAAGCAAATGATGTTATGACTTTAATAGCAGAAGGAAAATTTAATCCTAATACTTTAGCTTATCAAGGTTTAAGAGAAGAAGAATTAAAGCTCAAATTAATACGTAATAAGATGATTGGTGGAGTATTATTGCTTGTAATTATAGGGCTCTTAGTATTCTAATAAAGATATTATGCTTAATAAAAAAATTATAATTATAATCGGTGGAGGAATAGCTGCATACAAATCTCTTGATTTAATTCGAATATTAAAAAAAAAAGGTTGTGAAATAAAAGTTGTTCTTACAGAATCTGGAAAAAAATTTGTAACACCCTTGTCAATCGCTTCATTATCACAAAATAAAGTTTATGAAAATATGTTTGATATTGAAAATGAAGCAAAGATGGATCATATTTCTTTATCAAGATGGTGTGATATAATTTTATTTGTTCCAATAACGGCTAATTCAATTGCCAAACTGGCATTAGGCAAAGCTGATGATTTAGCTTCAAATTTAATATTAGCATCAAACAAACAGGTAGTACTTGTTCCGGCAATGAATGTTAGAATGTGGCTCCATAAAGCTACACAAAATAATATAAATAAATTGTTAGATTTTGGATATTTATCAATTGGTCCTGCTACTGGAGAAATGGCTTGTGGAGAATTTGGAGAAGGAAAAATGTCATCTCCTGAAGAAATATATAGTTTTTTGGAAAACTATTTTTCTAATAGAGATGTGGTTAAAAATAAAAATTTGAAAGCTTTGGTTACTGCTGGGCCTACAAAAGAATATATAGATCCTGTAAGATTTATTACAAACAATGCTAGTGGAAAGCAGGGATATGAAATTGCCGCATGCTTAGCAAAATTTGGAGTTAAAACAACTTTAATATCAGGACCATCAATTTTAAAAAAACCAGAAAATGTAAATTTGGTAAAAGTAGAAACGGCAGAACAGATGTATGAAGAGGTTAAAAAAACTTTACCTGTAGACATAGCTGTTTGCTCAGCTGCTATAACTGATTTCAAACCAGATTCTTATAAAAATAAAAAAATAAAAGAAAAGAAATTAAATATAAATTTTAAAAGAAATATAGATATATTAGAATTCTTAGCAAAAAATAATTCTCATAGACCAAAGTTAGTAGTTGGATTTGCCGCAGAGACAAATGATGTTTTAAAATTTGCTAAAGAAAAGAAAAATCAAAAACACTGTGATTGGATTATTGCAAACGATATATCAAATAAAGAAATTGGATTTAATTCTGACTATAATGCTGTTTCAATAATTTATGATGAAAAAATTGAAAAAATTAGCAAAAATTTAAAATCTTATATAGCAAACAAAATAGCAAAAAAAATAATTAATAATTTTATTCAATAACATACAATACTAAGATAGTAAAAAATAAAGTTGTATAATCAAATTAATGAAATTTAATAAAAAAAAAATAGAAAGATACTCAAGACAAATAATATTAAAAAAAATAGGTGTAATAGGCCAAAAAAAACTTTTAAGATCTAGCATTTTAATAGTTGGTGCAGGCGGCCTAGGATCTCCTGTAGCAATTTATTTAGCTGCGTTAGGTGTGGGTAAAATTGGAGTTATTGATAAAGATAATGTTGAATTGTCTAATCTAACTAGACAAATCATTTTCCAAACCAATGATATTAAAAAAAGCAAAGCATCAACAGCAATAAAAAAGATGAAAAAAATTAACCCTGATATAAAACTCAAACATTTTAAAAGTGAATTAACAAAAAAAAATATTAACTTTGTAGCCAAAAAATATAATTTAATTATAGATGGAAGTGATAATTTCCGTACAAGGTTTTTGATAAATGATTACTGTGTTAGAAATAAAAAAATACTAATATCTGGAGCAATTAGTAAATTTGAAGGCCAGGTTTATACTTTCAATTTTCATAAAAGAAACTCTCCATGCCTTAGATGTTTTATTCCAACCGTGCCACGGAACCCGGATATTGATAATTGTGAATATGAGGGCATCTTAGGCTCTTTAGGAGGCATAATTGGCACTATTCTGGCAAATGAAACAGTAAAAGAAATTCTAGAAATAGGAGATTCTCTTTGTGGTCATATACTGATAGTTGATTCTTTAAAACTCACATTTAGAAAAGTAAAACTTAATAAACGAAACAACTGTTTTTGCAATGATAAGAAAATCTAGCTATTTATTATTTTTTTTAATTTTATTTTTTCCATCACAATCTTTTACAAATGAAAATTTTCAATTTTTATCTTTAAAAAATAATGAAGTAAATTTAAGAGTAGGACCATCTTTTGAACATCCTATTAAATTAGTTTATAAAAAAAAATATCTACCTGTAATAATACTTAATAAATCTGAAACTTGGAGAAAAATAAAAGATTTTGAAAACAACTCGGGATGGATTCACATTTCTCAATTATCCAAAAAAAAAACAGCAATGAATATAAAAGATAATTCCATTCTTTATAAAAAATCTACAATCTATTCAGAACCTTTTGCCAGACTTGAAATTGGAAGATTGGTTATAATAAAAAAGTGTAAAATAAAATGGTGTAAAATTACTTCTGGTAACTTTAATGGCTGGATTAATAAAAGTTCTTTGTGGGGTAATGTTAAATAAAATCTTTAGATAAAGCTATTCTTGTTTCCTCAGAAATTTTTGACATATGATTATATAATTTATGATCTATACCAACTACGATCTCATTATTAATATCCTTAAAATTTTTAATTTGTTGTTCAGAAAAATTAAAATGTATAAATTGTACTGACGAAGCTTTTCCTTCAGCTGAAGTTCTGTCTAGATCTTTTTCAGGAATTGCAGAAATTTTCTCTTTTCCAACCTTGATATAAACTTTGTTTTCAATTCCCCCTACTTTATTTAAAAAATTTAATCTTGAAGTGGGGTTATCTATTTCAAACATTAGTGTTGCAACAAGCTCCTTACCATTTGGAATTAAAGGATTATAAGCAGCTAATTCATCTTTTAGCTGTTCGTCTCCACCTTTTTCGATATAAAGCATTTCTTGTATTTGAGCCTTCATTGTTTCGTATGATTCAAAATAAAAATTAGCATATGGACCTAGAGGGATCCTTCTATTTTTTTTGTAATTAACTATTTCTTTTCTTATGACTTTTCTTTTCTTAGAATATTCATCTAATGGCATTAGATCAGATTTTGTTACTTCTCTATGTTGTTTATTCATAATTATAATCTATAAGCTTTTGCTAAAATTTCTATAGGATGTAATGCCTCATTATGTTCAATATTTGTATCCTCGGATAATTGTTTTAAATGTTTTCCTGCTAAGGGACAGTCCGAGGCCATATATTTATTTTTTTTATTTTTTATTTGTCTAGCAGTTACATTGCCAACTTTTAAGGCATGTTGATATGTTGCTTTCATAACACCGAAAGTTCCTCCGTGACCAGCGCATCTTTCAACAACATCAATTTTTATGTTAGGGATTAATTTAAGCATATCTCTTGCTTTAATACCCATATTTTGAGCTCTAGCATGGCATGCATTATGAACGGTAACTCCTCCATCGATTTCTTGTATTCCTTTTGCTAACCCCTCATTATCAGCTATATCAACTACATATTCATCAATATCACTTACATTCTTTGATAATTTTTTAATATTTTCATCATTGGGTAATAGCAAAGGCCATTCGAACTTTAACATCAGTCCACAGCTTGCTGTCAAGGTTACAACTCTATAACCTTTGTCAATCCATTTTAATAAATCTGATGAAACCTTTTTTGCTTGAACAACAACTCTTTCTAAATCAGCCTGTTCTAGAAAAGGCATACCACAACAACCTGGATAAGCATGTTCAACTTCCACTCCGTTCTTTTTTAAAACTTTTAAAGCTGCTACGCCAGTATTTTTCTTATTAAAGTTAACAAAGCAAGTTGAATAAATTACTACTTTGCGTTTTTTATTTGAAGGTTCAATTTCGATGAAATTGTGATTTTTAATAAAATAATTAGTGAAGGTTTCTGAATTATATTTTGGCAAATGAACCTTTATATCTATGCCTGCTATCAGTTCTAGTATTTTTCTAAAAAATTTATTTTTAACATTTAAAAGCCAATTTATAACTTTTGAAAACACGATTCCTATTTTGGCATTTCTATCTATTTCAGCTAATTGGGGTGGGATTTTGGATAATTTTTTTTGTTTTTTTTGTAATGTTCTATACCTCAACATTAAATGTGGAAAATCTATATTAAATTCATGAGGAGGAACATAAGGACATTTGGTCATAAAACACATATCACATAATGTGCACGCATCAACGACTTTTGGAAATTCTTTACTTGATAAACTTTCTACATCTTCATTTTTTGATTCATCAATCATCTCAAATAATTTTGGAAATGAATCACACAAATTAAAACATCTTCTGCAACCATGACATATATCAAAAACTCTTCTCATTTCATCATCCAATTTTTTTGGATCGAGAAAATCTGGATGGTTAAAATCGACAGGATGTCTTGTAGGTGCCTGTGTGCTGCCTTCTTTATTCATTGTGATTTTTAATTTTTTTAGTGGGGAAAAGCCCCACTAAAATAATTTTTATTATATTGAATCTAATGTTTTTTGAAATTTTCCTGCATGAGATTTTTCAGCTTTTGCTAAAGTCTCAAACCAGTCAGCAATTTCATCAAAACCTTCTTCTCTTGCCGTTTTTGCCATTCCAGGATACATGTCTGTGTATTCATGCGTCTCACCAGCGACAGCAGAGGCCAGATTAGCTTTTGTTTCACCAATTGGCTTTCCAGTTGCTGGATCTCCAACTTCTTCTAAAAACTCTAAATGACCATGAGCATGTCCAGTCTCACCTTCTGCAGTTGATCTGAATACTGTAGCAACGTCGTTATAACCTTCTACGTCAGCTTTTTGTGCAAAATATAAATATCTACGGTTTGCCTGACTTTCTCCTGCAAATGCAGCTTTTAGATTTCCTTCTGTCTTACTTCCTTTTAATGCCATATTATTTCTCCTTTAAATATAGTTTATAATGATTCTAAACTATAAGTCAAACTAAATTTATTTGCTTTTAATTATTACTCGCAACTTTAATTGTGACTTCTATATCCCGAATCTTTTTTCCATTTGGAGCTTTTGGTAAATTACTTATAGAAATATTTTCATTTTTTATATCAGTCAATTGTGATGTTTCTTCATCATAAAAATGATGGTGGCTTTTTATGTTGGTGTCAAAAAAAGTTTTATTACCTTTTAAAGAAATTTCTTTTATATACCCTTTTTTTTCAAAAGCATGCACAGTATTATATAATGTTCCAACTGAAATTTTTTTTTTAATATTTTTTTCTACAATTTTTTTTAATTGATCAATTGTAAAATGAAATGTTTCCTTTCTATTAAATAGAATCTTAGAAATAGCTAGCCTTTGCTTTGTTGGTCTTAGACCTGATGCTCTAAGTTTATCTGTATGAAATTTTAAATGGTCCATTATCTCAAAAAATAGTGATTTTACTGGCTTTTTAATTTATAATCATTCTAAACTAAATATATGTAATAAAGTATTTTAATCAAGTATTAATTTATCTCTATGACAAAAAAAAACAGTTTTAAATATGAAGAATTAATAGAGTGCGCCAATGGAAAACTATTTGGTCCAGGAAATGCTAAGTTGCCATCACCACCAATGTTAATGTTTGATAGAATTACAAATATACAAGATAATAAAGGAATTTATAATAAAGGATTAATCGAGGCAGAACTTGATATAAAAGAAAAAATGTGGTTTTTTGATTGCCACTTTAAGGAAGATCCTGTCATGCCTGGCTGTCTTGGTTTAGATGCTATGTGGCAATTGGTTGGTTTTTTTTTAGGCTGGAAAGGAGAGCCAGGAAAAGGACGTGCTTTAGGAGTAAATTCTGTGAAATTTACAGGTGAAGTGCTTATTGATGCCAAAATTGCTAGATATAAAGTTAATATGAAAAGAATTTTAAAAAAAGAAGGAGCTGTTGTAGGATTGGCTGATGGCACTTTATATTCTGATGATAAGCCAATATACGTGGCGGAAAATTTAAAAGTAGGGTTGTTTAAATAATGAAAAGAGTAGTTGTAACAGGAATAGGAGTTGTTTCTTGCTTGGGAAATAATCAGGAAGAAGTTTATCAATCTTTATTAAATTCAAAATCAGGAATTACTTTCTCTGAAGAATATAAAGAATTTAATTTAAAAAGTCATGTTCACGGAATGCCAAATATTAAAATTGAAGATCATGTTGATAGAAAAATAATTAGATTTATGGGACCAGGTTCTGCATATAATTATATTGCAATGAAAGAA
>Ga0310344_10001699_pt1 | contig 16750 bp, 17 predicted proteins | sample HC15DNA20200_MG_FD_203801 | JGI IMG/M metagenome (GOLD analysis project Ga0310344, IMG submission 203801) | Marine microbial communities from station ALOHA, North Pacific Subtropical Gyre - HC15-DNA-20-200_MG | ecosystem: Environmental > Aquatic > Marine > Oceanic | place: Pacific Ocean: North... | reverse complement strand
AATGGGGTTGGGTTCCAGAAGCACATACCGATTTTGTTTTTGCTGTAGTGGGGGAACAGCTTGGATTCATTGGGGCGATGGCAGTGCTAATTCTTCTGGGCACCATCATCCTTACCGGATTTCGAACTGCCCAAATAGCACCTGATGTTTTCGGGTCACTTCTTGCGGCGGGCATATCAATCTGGTTTTTGGTTCAAGTTATGGTGAATCTGTTGGGTGTGTTGCGACTCGCGCCGATCACAGGCGTCACGCTGCCTTTCATCTCATACGGCGGAACCTCGTTAATTATCAACGCGTTGGCGGCGGGCTTACTTCTAAATATCGCCCGTCAATCACAATGAAGCGTTCCAAATCTTCTAGTGCCCTGTGCTCGCAGGGAGGTTTGATTATCGCAGGTGGAGGCACAGCAGGACATCTCTTGCCGGGTCTAGCGGTAGCAGGTGAGTTAGTGAAGCGAGGATGGGGCAAAGAAGCGATCGGCTTTGTCGGCAGCGCACGCGGAATCGAAGTAGATATGGTCCCCGCAGCCGGATATGAGCTCAGAGCTCTTTCTGGGCGTGGCCTCAACGGCAGGCGAGTGTCGATTCAGAACTTTTGGAATCTCCTAACAATTATCTGGGGAATCCTCAGGGGGATTTTCATCGTTGCCCGGCACCGCCCTGGCATTGTCTTGTCACTCGGCGGTTATGCAGCGTTACCAGCAGCGGCGGGCGCAATCATTCTGAGAATTCCTTTGGTGCTGGCCGAACAAAACTTAGTTGCCTCGGGGGTGAATCGGTTGTTGACCCGATACGCACGAGCAGCTGCAGTCCCACACTTTGGAACAGGACTTAAGAATGAAGTCAGAACAGGTAACCCGGTACGCGAATCGGTTATCGAGGCACACGAGTTAGGTAGGTCAAACAGGGTTGAACTGAAATGGCCGACCGAGGAGCCGATAGTCGTTGTTTTTGGTGGCTCTCTGGGATCAAGACGAATTAACGAAGCTTTATGGGACGCGGCCGAAATATCGGATTTACCAACGGTCCACCACGTCGTCGGTAAAAGAGACTGGCAGATGCTACCTAAGTCTCTCCCCCGAACTATAAGGGCAATTGAATATGACGAGGAACTACCCAAAGCGATGGCAGCCGCAGATTTGATCGTTTGTAGGCCAGGGGGATCAACGGTCGCAGAGATCGCTTTATTAGGGGTGCCAGCAATTCTCATACCCTTGCCACATGCTCCTAATGATCATCAACGCCGAAATGCAGAATGGCTTGTCGACTCCGGGTTGGCGATTGTCGTTGCTGACGAAGAGCTAGATGGAATACGGCTGTCCACTGAAATAAATATGATGCTGGACAAGATTCAGAGAGAAGACGATCCAGAACTCGCACGTCAAGAAAGAAGCATCGGACCCCGAGATGCGACACAAAGAGTCGCTGACCTTGTGGTAAATCATTGCTTAACTCCTGTACCCACCGATGACCGAAAAGACGGGACACTGTGAAGTTGCCCGATTCTCCTGAGAACGCTCTGCCTGATGGCGTTTCGGTTCATGTAGTTGGAGCTGGCGGTGCTGGAATGAACGCAATAGCTGCGGTTCTGTTGTCAATGGGTCATCAAATAAGCGGAAGCGACCTCCGTGAATCGGTAGGTGTTAATCGACTGCGCTCGCTTGGGGCAAGAATTGATATTGGGCACAGTGCAGCAAATATTGGAGATGCAGCGATTATTTGCCGGTCAACTGCGGTACCCGATAGCAACGCGGAAATCTTGGCAGCACGAGACTTGGGGCGTCCCGTGTGGAGTCGAGCTGACGTTCTGGCAGCGATTTGTGAGAAGAAGCAAACAATTGCGGTATCTGGTACCCACGGAAAGACGACGACTTCCTCGATGTTGGCGTTAGCCCTAACCTCATCGGGTCTCGACCCATCATTCATTGTCGGAGGGGACCTCAATGACATCGGGTCGGGGGCGGTGTGGAATGAAAATGGAAACCTTTTCGTGGTTGAGGCTGACGAATCTGACGGAACGTTCGTAAGGCTCGGCGCGGAGGCTGTAGTTGTGACCAATGTGGAGGCAGATCACCTTGACTTTTTTGGTTCCTACGAAACGTTGGTAGCAGCTTTCGAAAAGTTTGTCGGTTCTGCCAACGGGCCCCGTGTGGTCTGTATCGACGACCCGTGCGCCAAGAGCATCGCGTCGGCAGTCGGGCACTGCGTCACCTACGGAAGATCGGAACAGGCCGACTACCGAATTGCTGACGTAAAAAGCCGACGATACTCGTCCACTTTTGAAGTTTGGCGCGGGACTAAACATCTTGGTGGATGTGAACTTCCGATCCCAGGGGTTCACAACGTTCTCAATGCGACAGCGGCACTGGCTATGGCTGCAGAACTTGGAGCCCCAGTGGAGTTGGTATTGGCTGCGCTTGGCAGATTCGCCGGTGTCGCTAGAAGGTTTGAGTTTCGAGGAGAACAAGACGGAGTCGTCTATGTCGATGACTACGCACATCTTCCCAGCGAAGTTTCGTCGGTGCTCGCGGCTGCAAAGGCCGGCGATTGGGGAAGGGTGATAGCAGTATTTCAGCCTCATCGCTACAGTCGAACCGCCGAACTCTGGCGAGATTTTGAAAGTTCATTTTTGGACGCTGACCACGTAGTTCTGACTGGTGTCTACGGAGCAGGCGAGGACCCTCGCCCTGGCATAACTGGTGATTTGCTTGTTCGCGCAATTCTTGACGCTCATCCGAATTCTTCGATCACATATCTCCCAGGCCGAGATCAAGTGGCAAATTATTTGAGTTCGATCCTCAGGCCAGGTGACCTCTGTCTCACAATGGGTGCCGGGGATTTGACCTCTGTCCCCGATGAGGTCCAGGTACTTCGCGAAGTTGAAGAGCTATGAGCGTTGGTGGAGTCGACGCTGCAGCTATCCAGCAGGCGCTTGAGATTCTCGGACCACTTGCCCAGACAAATGTGAACCTTGGAGTTCTGACAACCTACAGAGTCGGTGGAGATACCGCCCTATACATAGAGGCACAAACTGAACAAGACTTAGAAGCGGTCTCTAGGGTCCGAAACGAGACTGATTTACCCACCCTGGTAATTGGCAAGGGCTCCAACTTGCTGGTTGCAGATAGTGGATTTCCTGGGGTAACCGTCGCTATAGGAAAGTTGTTCGAGACCATAACAATGGATCGAGAAACGGCAACCGTTTACGCAGGGAGCACCGTAGCTCTCCCTGCGTTAGCTCGACAGAGTGTCGCCTCGGGTCTAACTGGATTCGAATGGGCAGTCGGCGTTCCTGGCTCCATCGGAGGCGCGGTTCGAATGAACGCCGGAGGACATGGTGGTGACATGGCAGCCGTGGTCACTGAAGTCAATATGTTCGATTTGAGGACTTCCAGGAGCGAAACCAAAACTAAGGAAGACATGACGTTTAGTTACAGAAAGAGTGCTGTAACTCAGGACCTAATTGTTCTTGGCGCGACGCTGCAACTAGAGCGCGATGACACTGCTAGCGGAGCAAAAGTGTTGAGTGAGATCGTTCAATGGAGGCGAGCGAATCAACCGGGCGGCCAAAATGCTGGGTCTGTTTTCGTTAACCCTCAAGAAGAGACATCCGGCGAACTCCTCGACCGCCTTGGCTTCAAGGGTTTTCGTATCGGTTCAGCACAGGTTTCTGCTAAACACGCCAACTTCGTCCAAGCCGACCCTGGCGGTTCGGCGTCCGATGTTGATGCTGTAATCACCGCAATTGCCAGCCGGGTGCTCTCAGAAACCGGTATTTCGCTACGAACCGAAATCCAACGAATTGGATTTGAGGGCTAGCTGTGTCCCTTAATCGCAATAAACCTGGGCGCGTACATAAAGCTGGAACAATTTCTGCATGGGTGAGCAGCGCTATTGTTGCTGCCGTCGCGGGATACATCCTGCTAGGACACTCGCCGCTACTAGATGTTGAAGAGCTAGAGGTTTATGGACTGCATCAGGTCACCCTTGAAGAGGTAGAGGACCGACTGGGATTCCAAATTGGGGATCCGTTGCCCTGGGGCGTCGGTGAGAGTCAACGAAAGGTTGAAGAACTCTCGTGGGTCAAAACCGCACGCATTGACCGTTCCTGGAATGGCCGAATCACAGTCGATATTTCAGAGCACAAAGCGTTGGCCTTGGCCCTTACGGAACCTGAACGCTGGGCATTGGTAGCTGATGATGGCACTGTCCTAACTCGTGGATTGATAGCTCCGCCAGAACTGCCACGTTTAAGTGGAGTGCGCGCCGCTGGCTCCCCAGGTGTCTATTTAGCTGATGACAGTTCGGCTTTACTGTCACTCCTAGTGCTTATGCCCTCAGATCTGCACAGTAGATTCTCAAGCCTGCGGCGGGACTCCCGTGGAGAAATTCATGGCCGGCTCCGAAACACCCAAGAGGTGATCTTTGGTGACGATAAGCGACTCGGGGCGAAAATTATTTCCCTGTCCGCCATGCTCGATCATCTCAACAAAGAGAACCGAACTGATGACTATATAGACGTCTCATATCCAGAAAAACCAATTGTAAGAAACGGGTAAGAAATCGATGCGGAGCCGCAAATCGAATTAGCTCCGACGGGGCGGACCTTAAAGGGCTGAAACTTGCGCTACCTTCAGGGTTGCGTTCCTAGCGGGCAAATTTGGCGAGATACCGGGAGGCCCAGTGGCCAGTCCTCAGAATTATCAGGCCGTGATTAAAGTTGTTGGCGTAGGTGGTGGCGGCTGCAACGCCGTTAATCGCATGATCGAGTCAGGTTTGACTGGCGTCGAGTTCATCGCGGTCAACACAGATGCACAAGCTCTCCTTATGAGCGACGCGGATATCAAGCTTGATATCGGGCGAGAATTGACCCGTGGCCTCGGAGCTGGAAGCGACCCCGACGTGGGACGCCAGGCAGCCGAAGAGCACACTGACGAGATTCATGAAACGCTAACGGGGGCCGATATGGTCTTCATAACAGCCGGTGAAGGCGGTGGCACGGGAACCGGCGCAGCGCCAGTGATAGCCGATATCGCGAGAGAATGCGGTGCGCTAACCATCGGTGTCGTTACTCGACCATTTATGTTCGAAGGTCGACGACGCGCAGTTCAGGCGGACGCGGGAATTTCTGATCTCCGAGAAAGAGTTGACACTCAAATCGTGGTCCCCAATGACCGCCTTCTCAGCGTTACGAACGAAAACACAACCATGGTTGATGCATTTCAAATGGCTGACGATGTGCTCAGGGAAGGGGTTCAAGGCATAACGACTTTGATCACGACACCAGGGCTAATTAACACTGATTTCGCTGACGTTAAAATGATTATGTCGAATGCTGGTTCTGCTTTGATGGGGATAGGTCGAGCTCACGGAGATAACCGAGCCGAGAACGCCGCACGACAGGCGGTGTCTAGTCCTTTGTTGGAAGCTTCTATCGAAGGGGCGCGAGGTATCTTGCTGAACGTAACTGCATCGAATGCGCTTGGTTTACACGAGGTGCGGGATGCAGCGGACGTCATACATGACGTCGCTCACCCTGACGCAAACATCATTTTTGGCACAGTGATCGACGATTCGATGGGTGAAGAAATTCGTATCACGGTCATCGCAGCTGGCTTTGACCGTTGGGATGATGGCACTGCGGGCTCGACTCGTTCTAGTACTTCGACCCCAATCGGTGAGATGGCTGACATCTTTGACGCCGATGAGAGCGATGAGATCCACGGAGATGTCCTGATCAACGATGACGATGACGATGATGACGAATTCGATGTGCCCTCATTTCTCAAATGACGAAGACCACGCGTCCGACATTTTGTAGTTAAGGAATGTTGAGCTTTTACCGTCGAGTAGGGGAACAGCATTCGGTGCGAGTCGGGTTTTCGGACTGCGGCGACGGTGATGCCCGTGAAAATTCGTTTTCCTCTGCAGAACAACGCACACCTGTGTTTCCTCACCAAGTTCATGGCTCAGACGTGGCGATAGTCGAGAACCTAGAGGGTCATGATCCCCATAAATGTGACGCACTGATAACTCTGCTACCAGGTATCCCGATTGGGGTTCGCATCGCTGACTGCGTGCCAATAGCTCTATACGGAAACTCACTTTCAGGTCCAGCGCTAGCAGTTGTGCACGCCGGGTGGCGCGGAATTCGCGACGGCGTAATTGGAAATGCCGCCGAACTTATGACCCAATACGGCTGCTATGAACTGAGGGCGATCATCGGACCGCATATATCTGCAGATGAATACGAGTTCGGTACCGAGGACCTTGCTCAAATGGTCACTCTCATTGGAGAGAGAGCTGCGAGTTGGACAAAAGACGGACTACCAGCATTAGACCTGCGAGCTGCGGTTGAGGAAACACTTTCCAGAAGCTCAGTAATCATCGATCACCAAGTCGCACGATGCACCGCCCAGGATCCCCGATACTGGTCATACAGGGCTAGCGGTGATGATCAACGGTTCGCCCTCGTCGCCGAAATTAGACTTTTGTCATGAATCTCGACAACGAACTGAGTCGCGAACAACTGGTAGATCGAGCTGGCATGCTACGAGAACGAATCTCCGCTCTCAGTGGTGACCGAGTTGAAATAGTTGCTGTTACGAAGGGCTTTGGTTCCTGGGCATTGAGGCTTGCCGCAGAATGTGGATTTCAAAATGTCGGTGAAAATTACGCCCAAGAACTGAAAGCTAAATGGAGTGACCTTAACGAAGCCCAACGCGAGGCCGTGGACGTGCACTTCATCGGAGGCATGCAGACAAACAAGGTTCGTCAGGTCGCAGAAATTGTGAATGTTTGGCAAACGGTAGATCGGGCGTCGCTGGTGCACGAATTAAGTAAGCGATGTCCAGGTTCTTCGGTCATGGTTCAGGTGAATTTGACGCAAAATGAAGCCCAAGGTGGGTGCCATATGACGGAGGCTGATCAACTAATTTCGCTTGCTGCCTCGGCTGGACTGGAAGTAACGGGTTTGATGGCAATCGGACCCCAAGGTGATGACGCTTCTATTCGGTCGGCATATCGAGAACTCGTGTCATTGGCTGACGACCAAGGCCTCCATCATCGATCGATCGGGATGAGTAACGATCTGGAGATTGCTATCGAATCTGGAAGCACGATGGTAAGAATAGGAACTGCTTTGTTTGGTGATCGCCCCACTCGCTAAGAGCGCGGTACCCTCGGCGTCTAGGAGGAGGCGAATGGCTTCGATGTGGCGACAAGCGATGCTCTATCTCGGGTTAGGACCTGACGAGCAATATGACGAGTTGGATGGGCTCCAACATCCAGATGACACACCGGGTGCTACCGCGTCCAAGAGCGATCAAGTATCGGTTGTGACTAGTCCCACTTCGTCACCAACGATGCCAGATCAAGGTCAGGGCTCAGTGGCAGAAAGCGCTGCATTGACATCCAGCGGTTCAGTAAGGACGATCCCGATAACCAGCGCCAAACCGCATGTAGTAGCGCCACGAACATTTAACGATGCTCAACAGTTGGCAGACCGCTTCAAAGCAGACCAGCCGGTGATAGTGAATCTGCAGACAGCTAACAGGGATCTGGCTCGACGAATCATCGATTTCGTGAGTGGGCTTTGTTACGCCCTTGGAGGAAAAATGGAGAAAGTGGCTGATCAGGTTTATCTCCTCGCCCCATCACACGTGAACCTTGCTGAGGAGGAGCGCCAGCGCCTCCAAGAGCGCGGTTTGCATTACTGATCAAGGGTTCGACAATGACTCAGGTCCTCTGCACTCTCTGCGACATCTATGTTCTGGCTATCTTCGGCCGCATTATCTTTAGCTGGATCCCGATCGCCCAAGACAGTCCCGTTGCTATTGTGCGAACTTTCCTTGTCCGTGTTACTGAGCCTTTAATGGGCCCGTTGCGTCGCGCTCTGCCACCGCTTCGCCTTGGAGGCTTCGGACTCGACCTCTCGCCGATTCTTGTTCTAATTCTCATCCAATGGGTGCTCGCTGGCGTAATTCTGAACTGCGGATAGCGAAGTTCGACCCTTCTCAGTTTCGGTCTCGGTCCCTTGTTGTTAGTGTCATCTCATGGAGTTGACCCCGAAGTTGCTTGAAACTCAGCATTTCCCGGAGCGTTTCAGAGGATACGACCCGGATGCGGTTGATGATTTTCTTGAACGAGTGGCCGCTGGATTAGGTGAAATGCAGGCGCGACTAGATGATGTAGCCGACCGCCTCATCGACGAAGAAACACGAACATCTTCGAGTGGTGAAGACGGTGAAGTTCACGTCCACGATGGTCGACGCAGCGCGGTTGAAAGTATCCAAGAAGCCTTAGAAACTGCTCCAAGACTTGAGTCAGTACCGACTGCATCCGCTGGAGAGGCTCCGAACCAAGGTTCTGTCGCCATTGGCGCCACCAAAATTGAGATAGACCGCATAGCGCAATTGATTTCCTTAGCGCAGGAAACCGCCGACGATGTTGTGGAAGATGCAATCGTGACGGCTCGAGAACAGATTGCCGATCTCTTGGCAGATGTCCTTGTGGCTTCATCCTCGGAACTAGCTGCTACCGGTGCCATGGAGCGAAAGGCTGAACTTGAGTCAGAGTTATTGGAATTAGACGCCCGAATAAGTGCTAGACGAAACGATGCTGATCAACTGGCCGAGCTAATCGAGACTAGGCGGCGAGCCTTAGGGGAAATCGCTCGGGACCTTAGCGGACGGCCAGATGGTCCACCCGATCAGCATCCAGCGACAAGCACTATTGAAGGGGTGGCAGTCATCGACGGACCAACGACGATCGCTCCCGACCCAGTAGCAACACAACGCCCCGCTCGCGAAATTCGCTCAGGTGACGATATCGAAGACCCATTCTTCTCTGCTCTGCAACGCCGAGAGTCGCTAGAAGGCGAATAGCTGCGTGCTCAAGAACTGATGAGCCTTACATACGGCTGAGATTCGCCTGGTATCCAAGAAATACGGTGCGCAAGTACCGCAGCCATGATGACAGCCTCATGAGCCTGTACTGCTTCGACATTTGGTGGAGACCAATTGATCTCAACTTCGATTCGGTCAGTTACCTGAAGATCTGCGTCTTTTCGCGCTTGTTGAATAGTTCTTATGAGATCCCTAGCGGCACCTTCCGCCTCGAGCTCAGGAGTCACTTCCATATCGAGAACCACCACCGCTTCATTCGAACGTAATGAGGCGGTACTTATGGGGTCGTTCGGTTCGAGCGCAAGTTCGTACTCGTCTGGGTCGAGGGTATGTCCAGCTACCTCAATTCTCCCATCGGCGATAAGAGTCCACTCACCTTTCTTGGCTGCCCCGAAAACCTTTTGGACATCGCCTCCGAGGCGTGGGCCGAGGACGTTTCCGTTAGGGCGAAGACTCAAGTTAGCGAGCTCACCTATATCCTCAGTCAAAATGACGTCATGGACGTTGATCTCTTCCGCCAGCAGCTGCGCGACCTCGGTTAAATCAGAGGCGTGTTTGCCGGCGATTGTGGCTGACGACAGCGGCAGCCTTACGCGAAGCCCGGCGTCTTCTCTAAGTCGGAGCGCCATTGAGGCGGCTTCCCGTATCTGATCCATCCTGGAGACCAAGTCATGATCTTCGGGTAGTTCATCGGGGGCGGGCCATCCCTGGAGGTGAACGCTATCTCCGCCGGTTAAGCCCCCGTAAATTTCTTCCATAATCATCGGCAGGAAGGGCGCTGCGACGCGGGTGAAAGTTGTGAGCACCGTGTACAAGGTGTCGTATGCGTCAGCGTCTCCTTGACCCCCTCCTTCCGGACCCCAGAATCGATCGCGAGATCTGCGGATATACCAGTTATTCAACGCATCAATAAATGCTTGAATTTCTGATGCCGCGCCAGGAAGGTCGTATGCGTTGAGAGCGCTAGTTGTCTGTTCAACTAGTGATCGTGTTTTGGCCAGCAGATAACGATCCAGCAGATGTTGAGAATTAGTTCGGCTGACCGCTTTGTGACCGTCCACGTTGGCGTAAAGAGTGAAGAAAGAGTAGGCGTTCCATACAGGAATCAGGACCTGTCGAGTGACGTCATCGATACCGGTGTCAGAGATACGAGTATCTCCACCTCTGACGATGTTTGTGGACATCAGATACCAACGCAGAGCGTCAGAACCTTGAGAGTTGAAGATCTCATTCGGCTCGGTGTAGTTCCGTAGCCTTTTGGAGAGCTTATTTCCGTCTTCGGCTAACAGAATTCCATGGCAGATGACATTTTGAAAAGCGGGACGATCAAATAGTGCTCCTGCCAGTACATGCAATGTGTAAAACCAACCGCGAGTTTGATTGATGTACTCAACAATGAAATCGGCGGGGAAATGCTCTTCAAACCACTGTTTATTCTCGAATGGGTAGTGGACTTGTGCAAAGGGCATCGATCCGGACTCGAACCAGCAGTCGAGAACTTCGGGGACCCGCCGCATCACGCTTTTGCCTGTCGGGTCGTCTGGATTTGGGCGAGTGAGGTCATCAATAAATGGTCGATGGAGATCGGTTGGTCGGACTCCAAAGTCTGCTTCTAATTCATCGAGGCTTCCGTATACGTCCGTTCGTGGGTAGTTGGGGTCATCACTAACCCAAATTGGTATCGGAGAGCCCCAAAAGCGGTTGCGGCTGATGGACCAATCTCGAGCTCCGGCAAGCCACTGGCCAAAGCGGCCGTCTCGGACGTGAGAAGGGACCCAGTTGATTTCCTGGTTGATCTCTTGAAGCCGGGATCGAATTTTGGTCACTTCGACGTACCAAGAAGAAATTGCCTTGTAAATGATTGGTGTATCGGTTCGCCAACAATGCGGGTAGTTATGTTCGTAGGTGTCGTGCCGCAAGACCCTATTCAAATCCTTCAAATGTTGAATTATTTTTGGGTTTGCATCGAACACGTTCTCGTCAGCCCAAGGTGTGACGGCACTCGTGAATCGTCCCTGGTCATCCACCGGAACCGCTTCGCCGATTTCGATCCCGTTCGCTTCACATACGATCTGGTCATCTTCACCAAAACCAGGCGCCATGTGAACGATCCCGGTTCCTTCGGTGGTGTCCACAAAATCGGCTGCTAGAACTCGAAAAGCGTCGGTTCGCTCATGAAAAAAATTGAACAGCGGCGTATAGCTGATGCCAACGAGGTCTGAGCCCGGCAAAGTCTGGAGTACTTCGTAGTCGCCTAGTTCTTCAGAGTATTTTTCGATGCAATCTGCACTTAGGACCCATTGTGCATCAGCTGTTTTGATAAGTGCGTAGTCAACTTTGGGGCCAACAGCGACAGCAAGGTTGGACGGCAGCGTCCAGGGTGTCGTCGTCCATGCCAATAGGCGAATGGGCATGTTCTCGTCAGCCTTATCGATGCCTTCGCCGTCTAGCTCAAACCAGACAGTGATCGCGGGGTCTTGTCGCGGTCGAGTTGCATCGTCAAGACGAATTTCGAAGTTAGATAATGGAGTTTCTGCGCCCCATGAGTAAGGCATCACACGAAAGGCCTTGTAGATCAGGTTTTGATCCCAAAGTTGTTTAAACGCCCACATCACTGATTCCATGTACGTCAGATCCATGGTTTTGTAGTCGTTCTCGAAGTCGACCCACCTAGCTTGGCGAGTAACTGTTTCCTGCCATTCACCGGTGTATCTGAGGACTGATTCTCTGCAGCTCGCGTTGAAGTTTTCGATCCCGTGTTCAGTGATGGCTACTCGACCACTCACGCCAAGTTCTTGTTCGGTTTCCATCTCGGCGGGCAGTCCGTGACAGTCCCACCCGAACCTCCTATCCACACGCTTACCGAGCATCGTTTGATATCGGGGAACTACATCTTTCACGTACCCCGTGAGGAGATGACCGTGGTGGGGGAGGCCATTAGCGAATGGAGGCCCGTCATAAAAGACGTATTCGTCATCTTCTGGTCGAGCGTCAATGGAATCTTGGAAAGTGTTGTTTTGGGCCCAACGATCTAGAACGGCGCGCTCAATGGCAGGGAAGTCGGCTCTGTTGGGCACTCGTGGGTAGGGAGTGTTATTTGAAGTGCTCATCGTTGATCCTGGTAAGACATGCAGTCATTCAAGTTACCGCCTGGAATTTGTTTGCCTGTTATTTCGAGCTTCTTGGGATAGTCCGCGTTGAAGCGTCGCTTCGGGGATATGATGCGTCACCTTTTCGAACCCGAGTATTCGGCAGGCGAGTTATGGCTAGGAAGAAGGCAATGGCTAAGAAAAAGGCAGTGGCTAAGAAGAAGGCAGTGGCTAAGAAGAAGGCAGTGGCTAAGAAGGCTCCTGCCAAGAAGAAGGCTCCTGCTAAGAAGAAGGCTCCTGCTAAGAAGAAGGCTCCTGCTAAGAAGAAGGCTCCTGCTAAGAAGAAGGCTCCTGCTAAGAAGAAGGCTCCTGCTAAGAAGAAGGCTCCTGCCAAGAAGGCTCCTGCCAAGAAGGCTCCTGCTAAGAAGAAGATTTCTGCTAAGGCGCGTTTTAACCCAGCATGGTTGAAGAAGCAACGAGAAGCTCTATTAGCGGAAAGAGATAGCTACACCCGACACGCTGAATTCCTCGAGGCTGAAGCTGATCAGTTAGCTAGAGATCGCGAACCGGGTGACGTTCAGTTTGACGAAGAATCAGGTGAAGGGGATTCAATAGCGGTTGAACGTGATCGAGATCTGCAGCTCTCAGCTCAAGCTCGTGCTGCGATCCAAGAAATCGACGATGCCCTTGAAAGAATTAAGAAAGATACATACGGAATAAGTGTGGTTTCGGGGCTCCCGATACCGAAGGAACGGCTAGAAGCGATCCCGCATGCTGACAAGCGCGTTGAGGAGAAAGCCACCGGCATGTCGTGGCGTTGACCCTGTGGCTATATATCAAAAAGCATCGACGTCGTTGTGGGTGGCCTTCACAGCGGTTTTTGTTATAGCTGCAGATCAGTGGAGTAAATACTGGGCGGTCGGCGCGTTAAGTGACCGTTCGATTGATGTTTTTTGGAAGCTTCGGTTTCATCTGACAGCGAACACTGGATTTGCTTTCAGCACGGGGCAAGGCCTCGGACCCATCTTAGGTTTGGTTGCCTTAGCAATTGCCATTGTTCTGTGGAGAATGAGAAGCAGATTTTCCAGCCGTGTTGGCACTTTTGCGCTTGGTTTCGTGCTGGGAGGCGCGTGTGGCAACCTCATCGACCGCGCGCTGCGAACTCCGGGTTGGGGCCGGGGGGCAGTAGTCGACTTTATTGATCTCCAGTTCTGGCCTGTATTTAACATCGCAGATATGGCAATCGTTATCGGCGTGTTGCTTTTGTCGGTAACGATGTGGATTGAACAACGGGGAGGGATGAATAGTGCGTGAAGAAATTCCGAACGCACTAGACGGTGAGCGCGTGGATCGTGTTGCAGCGTTGATGACTGGCCTTAGCCGCAGTGCTATTGCCAGGCTGATCTCTGATGGGAAGGTAACCCGGAACGAAGAAAGAGTCGTCGACGGCTCAGGTCGAGTAACGGAAGGAGACTATGTAGAGGTCGAGGTGCCTGTAGAGGAAGAGTTAACAAAGGCACTGGCTCCGGATGAAAGCGTTGAATTCGAGGTCATACACGAAGACGAAGCACTCATTGTGGTCAACAAACCTATTGGTTTAGTAGTGCACCCAGGAGCCGGACGAAACGACTCCACCTTGGCTCACGGTTTGTTGGCGAGGTATCCAGAAGTTGCTGAAGTAGGAGCACTCGAACGACCTGGCATAGTTCACCGCTTGGACCGTGACACAAGTGGGTTGTTGATTTGCGCAAGAACGAATGAGGCATTGACCTACCTGAGCGAAGCTCTTTCAAGTCGACAGATACATCGAAGCTATTTGACAATGGTTGCTGGTTGCCCTGAAGCCCCGACGGGCACTATCGAGGCCCCTATCGGTCGTAGCCGTCGATCCCGAACAAGAATGACCGTGACAGAAGATGGCCGCGAGGCTCGAACCCATTACGAGGTCCTAGAGACCTGGCAGTACCCCGATCCTGCATCTTTGCTTAGATGCACATTAGATACAGGGCGAACCCATCAGATTCGAGTTCATCTGAGAGCTATCAATTCTCCAGTTCTCGGAGATTCGACCTATGGAAAGAAAGACCCCTTTGGAGTTGGGAGACCCCTACTGCACGCGGCTGAAATCTCATTCGTCCACCCTGTCAGCGCTGAGGAGATGCATTTCACTTCTGAGCCACCAGCTGACTTTAGCGACGCATTGGATGCTTTCAGAGCACAGAACCCCGACGTTGCTCCTTCAAGTTGGCGCTGAGGAACACAGGTTTAGATAGAACTATTTTCTTTTATCTCGTTACCTTTGAGTTTCATTAACCTTCAACACATCTAGGGTGCGACTGTGGCTGATACCGAAGGGATGATCATTCCGTCTGATGGAGAGATGTCTGTCTCGTCTATCGTCCCAGCGATAGTTATGAGAAAACCAACATCTTTGGTGTCTGAAAAGATGTTGGCATCTCAATCCATAGTTCTATTCGTCGTTGACGGCTTGGGATGGCATCAAATTGACAGACACCGTGGTGACCTTCCTTGTCTTGGTGAAGCTTTGGGTACCCCTATAACTACTGTCGCACCAAGCACCACCGCCACGGCGTTGACATCAATTTGCACTGGAGTGCTACCAGGCGAACATGGCGTCGTCGGATACAAGGTCGACACTCCTCACGGGCTTTTGAACTGCTTGCGTTGGACTGCGGGATCAAAGTTAATGATGAAGGAGCTTCCTCCAATTGATTTTCAACCAGTCGAACCATTTCTGGGTGCGCGACCTCCAGTAGTTACTCGGGCTGAGTTCCAGTTGAGCGGTTTCACTCAAGCCCACCTGCGAAATGGAGAATTTTGTGGTTGGTGGTCACCAGCAACTTTGGTCACAGAGATTGCAGATCAAGTCAAATCCGAAGCTCCCCTTGTTTACGCCTATTACGACGGTTTAGACAAGGTTGCTCACGTACATGGCATGCAACGACATTATTTGGACGAACTCAAGTTTGTGGACGCGCTCGTTGAACGAATCATTGAGGAACTTCCAGAAGGCGCGACACTGCTCGTCACGGCCGACCACGGCATGGTCGAGGTCGGAGACCAAGTCTTTGATGTCGATGAGGAACTAATTCAGAAGACATCAGGCACCTCAGGAGAGGCACGATTTCTGTGGCTCCATGGCAAGGACGACAGCGCTGAGGGGTTACTCGAAGCTGCTCAGGTTCATTCTGATGTGGCTTGGATAGTAGGGATAGAACAGATCCTTGATGAGTGTTGGTTTGGCACCCATGTCACCCCTGAAGCGCGAATGCGTATGGGGGAGGTGGCAATCGTCGCTCGTGACCCGGTAGCGCTAATGGATCCGCGTCAGCCAGATGCTCCGCAGTTGGTAGCGCGGCACGGGTCGATGACTCCAGAAGAGATGCTGGTGCCCTTTATTAGCTTCTCCTAGTTATTTTGGGTTGTTCAGCCGCCTTCGCCGGTAGAATTTGGACATGGTTGAGCAGCAATCAGACTCTGCTGGCGCACATCCAGAGTCAGTTCAGGAGGACGTTGAACTGATCGAGCCCAATGGCGCCGTTGAAGTAGGAGAAGAGCCGCCTGCAATTTCAGAGCCCGCCAAAGTGATGCGTATCGGCTCGATGATCAGAACCTTGTTGGAAGAAGTCCGGGGAGCTGAACTCGATGAAGCGAGTCGCGACCGGATGAGAGAAATCTACGAGCAATCCGTCGCTGAATTATCAGAGTCACTAGCTCCCGAGCTGCGAGAAGAATTGGAGCGGTTGGCGTTGCCGTTTAGCTCAGATTCTCCATCAGAGGCAGAACTAAGGGTCGCGCAAGCGCAATTGGTTGGATGGCTTGAAGGCTTGTTCCACGGTATTCAGGCAGCCGTAGCGGCTCAGCAGATGATGGCCCAACGTCAACTAATGGAAATGCGTCAGGGTGCCCTCCCTCCTGGGGTCGGGGTGTCCGACGGTGCCGAGAGCGTTCAGTCAGACAGTCACCCGGGAGGCGTTTACCTATGATTCCGGATCTCATTTTGCTCAATTGCCGTTTATCGGCTGGACTATTGGGTCGACGCGCACTGATGGAGGAATCTTCCTGATGGCCCTGATGGTTGAAACTAAAGACTGCACCGCCCTAAGCGATGCTGAGATCGAAGAAATGGCTGACCTTATCGAGGATGAGCCAGTCGTCTTCGATGTGGGGGAGCTATCCAAACAAAGAGACGCATGGGTATTGGTAACTCAGGTTCGAGATGGAAACAAGCTGTCAGCTTATGGTTTTTGCACTCTCGAACGTGTGGGGGGTGACCCCACGGTATTGATTGGTCTTGCTGCAGTGAAAAGGACGAGTCGCAGAGAGGGCGCCTTGAAGGCGATGATTACCGATCAAATGCGGCGAGCGGTGCTGGCGTTTCCTGACGAAGATGTCCTTGTTGCAGCGCAGATGGCTGATCCTGCTGCCTTTGACGCGTATAAGCCGCTTAGCCGTGTCGTTCCCCGCCCGGGGTATGAAGCGAACGGCGAGGATCGAGCTTGGGGGCGTCGACTAGCTAAGCGTTTCGAAGTAAGAGGAGAATATAAGGCCAAGGAGTTCCGTGTTTATGGAGAAGGTCTACCTTCCTTGGTTCTGAGTCATAACTCATCGAAACCAGAAAGCATTAAGCCTGAGGTGATAGCCCTGTTCGAAGGCCATAACGTCTTGAACGGCGATGCATTGGTGACTTTTGGGTGGGCTACCCGCGAGAAGCTCGCCAAGTTGCTCTAATTCT
>Ga0310344_10001698_pt1 | contig 16751 bp, 17 predicted proteins | sample HC15DNA20200_MG_FD_203801 | JGI IMG/M metagenome (GOLD analysis project Ga0310344, IMG submission 203801) | Marine microbial communities from station ALOHA, North Pacific Subtropical Gyre - HC15-DNA-20-200_MG | ecosystem: Environmental > Aquatic > Marine > Oceanic | place: Pacific Ocean: North... | reverse complement strand
ATTCGTTTGTGAATTAAATGGATTGGGATAAATATCACTAATTTCAAAATGTGAAAGATGAACAATATTTGAGTTCTCTTCTTTTATTGTAACAGCGGGCATGGCATCAATTAATTCTTCAATTTTTGTTTTTATAGCACCTTCTCTAAAGCCATAAGATCTGTAACGAATTACCATATTATGATCATAAATGATATTCATTGGGACATAGTATTGATTCCCTGGACTATTTGAACCGTCCCAAGCAAACGTAAAAAAAAGGTCGTAGCTAGAATCATCCATTAAAGGATAGGTTAAGTCAAATGTATTGGACCACTGATTGCAAGTATATGGCTCTCCCCAATCTGAGCCTGATCCAAGAACAACTAAACCTTTATCTTTAAACTGTTGAAAGATTGATTCTGTAGCCGGAGCCTCCGCCTGACATGACCCTCACCAAGAAGTGAAAAAGTTTATCCAAATAATTTTATTTGTTCCACCATTGTTGCTTGCATTATAACTATAAAAAGAAAGAGAGTCTTCATCACTATTTGCGCAAACTTCCATAGAAAAATTCTCTACCGTATCACCTGTAGTATATTTCTGACTAAAAGCAACCTCAATAATTAAAACAAATAAGTAAGCATATTTCATATAAAAAATGATAGCTGAGTAGAATTAAATACTTTAAATAACCGCCAACTGAATTTTGCCAAATAGATTCAGTAAACTAACATCCTCATTCACATAATTAAAAAGTCGCGTTGAGGAATTTCTTCAGATTTGACTCAGGAACAAACTCAACTACGATCTCTGATAATTGACCAACTTCAGATCTTGACATTTCAATGGAATAATTGGCATTAATGTCAACAGCCTCCATTGTAACCTGAAGGGACCAACCGCTTAAGGTAAAAGCAACGAGAGGTGAAAAAATATTTTCAACTATTGCATTAGAAAAAAGCGAAGACTGTTGATTCCAATGTGGGTCACCGCTATCGATAATTGCAGTATGAATACCGCCAGATTGATTAAGTAATTGAACTACTGGAACAACCCTGTATTTCCCTTTTGTAATTCGATGGTTTAGACTTTCAGAAATAGGGAATTTGTTTCTAGCAAATTCAACAGAAGTCAGGGTTCCATCATGTTTTACACCTGTATAAGGCAAAGAACGAAGCATATCACTAATCAGATTTTCTTTTAGAGAATATTTAATAGGTATTGTAAGGAAAATTGATTTGCCTTTGCTCTTAGGGTCTACTTCAACTTTTGGTTCTTGAATAATAACAGTATAAGGATTACTGGCGATGGTCTCTAAAATTTCTTCTAGCATCATTGATTCTTTTGATATTGGTTCCGACATTGATTCTTTTGTGCCAAAATTTAACTGACGAGTATATTTCCCTTTGGAAGAAACCGTTTCTTCAGGAGTCCCACGTGCTCCAATATATACGTCCATTGCTTTTTCTAATCCAGAAAGTGCATTTTTTAAAGAGGATCCAACCTCTTTTGCCTGACGGTTTAACTCAGGAGATTCAGTATAACCTCCTAAGGATTGTAGCTCCCCTACTTTTAGTGAGGGTGGGATTCTATCTTTAATTTTTTCACTAATTTTTACAAATAACTCATCTCCAAACATTGTAATATTGTTCATTGATCCAATTAATCGAACGGAAGCAAGCTCATCCCAGTTCGCTACATCAATCAATTGTGCATTTACATTTACCTGATCTAGTTGACGAGAAAACGTTGCCATAATCAATATATTTTCAGTGCCTGGACGTTGAGTAAGAAATGATGATTTGTCTTGAAGAATTTTTTCCAAGGATGAGCGTCCATAAACGCGAACTCCGTCTATTTCCGTAAACTTTTTTGATAAAATGTCAACAAAACCTGAACTAAGCCAAGCAACAGAAGGATCATTTCGAATATTATCAAACTCAGGTATATATAGATTAAGCCACCTCGGCGCTGACCAAACAGAATTAGTAATTACAAGAAAAGATAGTATTAATATTGTTGAACGCTTCATAGGATCGCAATCTATTAGGATAGAGGCAAATTATCAATCGCATAATTTATACGGCGTAAAACACGTTCTCGGCCCAATAAAGTCATTAAATCGAATAGTGAAGGTCCTACTCCTTGACCCGAAATTGCTATTCTAGTCGGATGAATTAACTTCCCAGCCGATATTTCTTCAGATTCAGCAAAGTTTCTTAAATGTTCCTCAATAGATTCTGAGTCCCAACTCAATAATTCATGAAGCTTTTCCCAATAACGATTCATCAAATCGTTAACTTCTGAATCTCGCCAGCGCTTACGCACTACTTTTTCATCAAAATCTATCGGATCATTAAAAAAATAATTTGAGAAATACTGAAGTTCAGTAAGTGATTTAACTCTAGTCTTTACTATATCAATAACATCAAGAATATATTTTTCGTTCTCGTTCTCATTCCAATTTCCATAAAGCTCTCTCATCTCTGAAAGCAATTCATTAGATTTTTTATTTGATAAATGTTGACCACAGACCCAATTCAACTTCTTCTCATCAAATACAGCCCCTTTTTTGACTACCTTATCTATAGAAAACTCCTCAATTAATTCTTCAAATTTAAATATTTCCTTATCTTCGCCTGGAGACCAGCCTAGTAAAGCCATATAATTTAGCAGTCCCCCTGGTATGACCCCAGAGTCGCGATATTCTTGAATACCCGTTGCACTATCCCGCTTACTTAATCTCTGCCCATTTGGGCCTAGAATCATTGGGAGATGGCAAAAATTAGGGGGCTTTGAATCAAGAGCATTATAGACAATTATCTGTTTAGGAGTGTTGGCTAGATGATCCTCTCCCCTAATAACCCAATTTATCCCCATTTCTAAATCATCAAGGACAACAGTAAAATTGTATGTTGGAGTTGAATCAGTCCTCTGTATAATAAAATCATCAATCTCCTTATGGTCAACTTGTATAGGACCATAAACGGCATCATTAAATTCAGTTTTACCGATAGGAATTAAAATTCTTACACAAAATGGTTCAGCTCTATTTAATCTTAATTTTACTTCATCATTTGACAAATTCTTACATTTACCTGAATATCGGTATAGTTTCTTTGATTTTTGAGCTTGCTCTCGTTCAAGGGACAAATCTTCAATACTGCAAAAACACCTATAAGCCATACCTTCCTTCACTAGATTTTTAATAGCTTTTTGATATTGATCAAGCCTGCGAGATTGATAAACAATTGGTTCATCCCAATCAATTCCTAACCACCTTAAAGAATAAAGTATTTGATCAACGTATTTACTTTTTGACCTCTGTTGATCTGTGTCTTCAATTCTTATAAAAAATTTACCTTTCTGTCTCTTTGTAAAAAGATAATTAAAGAGAGCTGTACGAGCCCCACCTAGATGCAACTCCCCTGTTGGACTAGGTGCAAATCTCAGTATTGGAGTATTTGACATTGTTTAAGTTAGCAGTTATTAAATAATAATAGAAAGAGTCGAATTCTTTTAATTAAAAAATTTCGCGGAGGCGAGAGGATTCGAACCTCTGATCCGCGTAAGCGAACGCTGGTTTTCAAGACCAGTGCATTCAACCAGACTCTGCCACGCCTCCAAGTATACGCTAGATTACATATCTAAAACTTGCTAGACAAATCGTTTAAATAAATATTTTTTTCCAACTTGGAGTCTAATCCTAACAGAAAACTAGTTGCTTTCTAATCTTTACGTTAAACTTGGGAACTATACATACAATGTTTTTATACATTATCTATATAGTTTTCAACTTTTGTGTTTGATTTTTTTTTGGTAAAAAACTAGATTTAATCATAAAGAGGTGGTATGGAAAGTTATCTGGCAATAATTCAGTTAATCAAAACAAGCAGGATTAGTCAAAGTGAGATTGCACGTAAGTCTGGTCTAACCCCTACAGCTATCAATAGATGGTTAAACGGTCGAGTTACTTCAATTAGGCCAAGCAATGTTGAAGCTGTAGCTAATGCCCTAGATAAAAACGTCATTTGGATTAATAATAGTCGTTCAGATTGTGAATTTCAAGACAAAAAGGATGAAAAGATAGAGATTGATTATTCCAAAAAACAACATTCATCAAGGATTGAATGGCATATGGGTTTTCCAGGTTGGTTACAAATAAAATATTTGTTTGATTATGAAGAGGATCCTCTTGATTATACAATTACTAAGGCTTACGATGGAACAATGTACTCATGGGAAGAAATTATTGGCTATTCAACAAAAGACTTAATCGGAATTAATTATATTGACTTTATCCATAAAATAGAACGAGAGCATATAATTTCTAGGTCCAGAGAATTGGGAACATATTTTAGGCGAACTAATTCACCTATTCTTGAAAATGATTTAATATATAGGTTTAAACATCTTAATGGAAACTATAAGGCCCTATTCCTTCATTCAAGAGTAAATTTAGCAAGTAAACGTGGTAAAAGTTGGTGCATACCTCTTCCACGAACACCTCTAGTTATATAAAATTCCTCATTTATCAAATATTACCGCAAAAACACTAATAATTATGCTATTTACTATTCTTTAACTCGAATAGTAAAAGATTGTAATTGAAATTATAAAAAGCACCAAAGATGGCAATCTCTTTATTAGATCTGTCCTAAATCTAAAGTGGATGAATTGAGCAACGACCATTAGAAAAGCTATTCCGCTTGAACATAACAAAGTAATAATCGAGGAATCACTAACGATCATAGAGAATGAAAAGAAAAGTTTTAGGATTCCTACAAGGTCACGTAAAGAATCCGGTAAGTTAAATTTTTCAAATTCTTCTACAATATTTGAATATCTAGGTACCCAGACAAAGAATATTGATACAAATAAGAAAACTTTTAATACTTCTAAAGTGGTTTCAATAGTCATAACCAATCCTCAGTTAGTGAATAAAACATTCAAATAAATTCTAATATGCTGATATAAATACTACTTTTAAACTGAAATTGAAATTATACCATCCTCAATTGAAGCATTGTAAGCAAAAAGTGAAGAACTAGCTGGTCCTTTTAATACTTTTCCTTCTTTATCAAACTGACTACCATGACAATCACAATTTGCAATTTCATTTGAAAAAGGTTTTACAGTACACGATTTATGCGGACACCTTCTGCTTAAAGCACGAACCGACTCTTCTGATTCACGTATTAGTAATAGACCATATGAAGGCATATCTGGGAGATCATTTTCATTAAAGGCAAGAGTACCACCAATCTGAGCTAATGCACTATATTGAGAAAGTTTGGTGTCTATTGATATAGTAGCCCCCGTACTAGTTGGCTCATTTGGTGAATCAGAACATGCTTCAAGCCATATTGATCCGAGTATTATAGTCCCAGTTCCAGCAGTACTACGTTTAAGGAATTCTCTTCTACTACATTCATTACACTTATCATCAGTTTCTTTCATTATTTTAAATCCTACAATTAAATGGTTATAAAATACTATTTATATAAAACTGTTTATAAATACGAAAACTTAGTAAGAGTTTATTACTTTATAGAAATAACTGCAAAAATTGAATTTTAAGACATTAAGCTTTTAAAAAGATTTTTTACTAATTTTTTATCGGTTTTAATTTTTTATGCTCAACAAGGATTACTTTTACAGTATTTTTTCCAATATTTTTTACCTGATGAGTTGTTGTTGTATTCCTATGCCCTGTTCGGCCAGTAGGAAATACATTTTCTCTGATATTACCATCTGGAGAAGTAACTTGTAAACTACCACCCTGAACAGCATAAAAGGTCATAACATTGTGCTTATGTAAGTTGTCACTCTGCCCAGGTTTAAAAGTCACTTCTAACACCTTAACATCTTCATTCTCAAGTAACACTTTGTAAACGTCTGGAGAAACCTTTTCTGGGAGTTGTGCATTTATAGCTGAACCCATAACGGAAATGAACAAAAATACGTATAATTTATCTTTCATTATAATTCCCTTTCTATATGTCTTCCATTTTCAATTAGAACCCAAAAGTTTACACCCAAAAGATCAAGCTAAGGAATCTTATAATAAGATTCAACATTTTGATAAATACATTATACCTGTCTCCATTATTGTTAAACTGTTTCTTTAAAACATGACCTTCATACACATATATTCTGATGACACAACACTCTATTTTAACAAATGAGGGTTAATAATACCCACTTATACCAAAAGAGAAAAAACCTCGGGTATGAGGCTATATTTAGTCATTCTTAAATAACTTTATTTTTTTGAATTTTTATTGATAAAGTTCAAAATTAATGAAGAAACAGCATCATAATCCTCTTGAATTAACCAATGCCCCACATCTAACTCAATAAAACTATATTCACCTTTCATATAATCTTTAGTTAGCTCAGCACCTTTTCTGCCTAACGCTATATCTTTATTACCCCAAATGAATTGAGTTGTTTTGAATATTTTTCCAAGTTTTTCAATATCATCTCTATTTAGATTCGCTCTATACCAGTTTAATGCAGCCTTAAGTGCACCTTTTTGACTAAATACTTTCATATATTCTTCTTTTTGACTCTGGGAGTGTTTATTCCAGAGAGTTTTTAAATTTTTATGATTATTTATAGAAAAATATAGTTCGGGGAAAAAAGGTAAATTGAAGAATTTTAAGTATCTGCTTTTTTTCTGCTGATTTTTGTCAATTTCGCGAGCTTGATTTAACGCATCAATATGTGGGACTGATAATGCTGACCAAGATATTATTTTTTCAGGATTAAAATTTACTGCTCCCCATCCAACAACAGCACCCCAATCATGACCAACTAAATGAAATTCTTTGAAGCTAAATTCGTCAGCCAATAAGAATATGTCTTCGACAAGATATTCAATTTTATATTCATTCTTTGATTTAGGCCTTGCGTCTTTACTATAACCTCTTTGGTCTGGAGCTATAATTTTATAATTATTATCTGAAAGCAATCCCATAATTTCTTGGTACATATGAGAAGTTTGAGGAAAACCATGTAATAGAATAACGGCATCACCGGTGTTTGATAATCCAGCAACTCTTACATCAAACTCAAGATTATTGGCCTTTATTTTTTCCATGAATACCTACTTTGGAAATGTAATTACTTTAAACAGAATATAATCAACTAAAAATTTATACATATCCAAATATACTCATCCTTCCACAAACAAAAGACTCCCATGCCTGTCCTATTCTGGCTCTATAGTCGTAACTGGTAAAAGAATCGTCAAATTAATTACTCAAGCTCAGAGGACAATACAGTATCAAGACCCTCTGTGGTCATATAGTAAAGATTATGTGTCTCATAAGTTCAAAAAAGAGTAAAAAGATGAAAAGGTAGGCTGCTAACGTAGCCGTGTAGAGTTTTAGAAACTTGCGACCCCTTTTAATTATCTCAGGGTAGCATATGGGTAGCAGTTGAGTATAATTTAAAGGTAGTTTTTAATAATTAGGTCGGTATGCTTCCAAAGAGAAAACCCCTCGGCAAAAAGGGGTTTATTGGCGGAGAGGGAGGGATTCGAACCCTCGAATCGGTTTTACGCCGATTACTCACTTAGCAGGCGAGCGCCTTCAGCCAACTCGGCCACCTCTCCAATAGATTAAGTTATTATATTATTATACTTACTAAGTTTACCTAAAAACTACTTCACTCAAACAATTTAAAACGCATCTGAATTTGGTCTGAGTTCAACGAAATTTATCTAATTTTTATTGATTCTAAAAAGTAATTGGAAGAGATAAAAATAAATTTTTTAGAATTGTTAATAATTTCAATAATTTTGCACCGATTAATCTAAATTTCCTGTCAATATTTGAAACTCTTTTTTACTTATAAAACCATCAGCATTTTTATCAACATCTTCAAAAATTAATTCTTTACTATTCAGCTTATTATCTAAAGAATTGTCTACATCAGAACCTTTATGATCATTCCTTCCTTTTAAGTCTTTAAGGTTTGCTCCTGTAAAGTCTACTCTCATAAGATTTGTTGCTGTAAGGTCTGCTCCAGCAAGGTTTGCTCCTTTGAGATCAGCTCTTTCCAAGTTTGCTCCAGCAAGGTTTGCTCCTGTAAGGTTTGCTCCTGTAAGATCAGCTCCCATAAGGAATGCTCCTTGAAGGTCTGAATTGGAAAGATTAGACTCTTTAAGATTTGAACTATAAAGACTAGCAATATTAAGATTTGAACCTGAAAGATTTGCACCTTGAAGATTTGAGCCTGAAAGATTTGCTCCAGGACCAATTAAGTAACCATTTACTTTAAACCAACCTTCAGGTAAAGATCTCGGCTCCCCTTGCACATGTCCTGATCTCACACCTTCTAGATTTGCTCCTTGAAGATCAGCGCCTTGCAGATTTACCTCTTGGAGATTCAAACTTTTAAGATTCGTATTTTTCAGAATAGCATCTGAAAGGTCAGCTCTTGGACCAACTAGATATCCATTTATATTTATCCAACCCTCAGGCAAAGATGCTGGTGTACCTTTTATCCCACCAGATTTTACATAGTCCAGAATAGTACCATTGAGATCAACACCCTCCAGATTTGCACCTGAAAGATCTGCTTTAGGACCAACTAGATATCCATTTATCTTGGACCATCCTTTTGGCAAAGATTCCGGATCTCCCTTTATTCCGCCAGATGAAACATAATCAAGAATTGAGCCATCAAGCTTTGTACCTTTAAGGTTTACACCTTTAAGGCTTACATTTTCTAAGTTTGCACCAGAAAGATCTACTTTAGGACCAATTAGATACCCATTGAATAATTTCCATCCAAAAGGCATCTCTCGATTTTTAGGACTACCTTTAATACCACCAGAAACAACACTTTCAATTTTTGCCCCAAAAAGATTCGTTCTGGTAAGATTTGCATCTGTAAGGATAGCACCTTCGAGTTTTATACCCTCACAGTACGCATCAGTAAGGTTTACACCTTCAAGGTTCTCACCATTAAGATTTGCTCGATAGAGATATGCTCCAGGACCAACTAGATATCCATTTATCTTGGACCATCCTTTTGGCAAAGATTCCGGATTACCTTTTATGTCACCTGAAACTATCTTATTAAGGTTTGCATTACGTAAATTTGCTCTTGAAAGAATTGAACCTGTAAGGGTTGTACCTTCTAAATCTGTATCTGCTAGATTTACTCCTGCAAGGTTTGCATTCTCTAGTTTTTTGTATTTCAGACCAACCCCTTTAAGGTCAGCACCCTCAAGATTCACACCTGGCCCTATAATATATCCTTTTATTACATAAAATTTTCCCGATATTGGAGTGTTAGGATCTATATTTCCTTTTATTCCGCCTGATTTGACACCTTCAAGTTCAGAATTTAATAGGATTGCTCTTTCAAGGTTTACGCCTGCAAGGTTTGCACCTGCAAGTCTTGCATCAGTAAGATTTGCTCGTTGAAGATTTGCTCCTTCAAAATTTGCTCCTTCAAGATTTGCATCTTGAAAATTTGCACCTTCAAGGTCTGCCTGTTTAAGGTAACATCCTGACATATCCCTACTTTCAGATTTATAATAACCTTTCCAGTTCTTTTCATTACACTGTGAGTATAACGTCCCTGTAAAAAGGACTATGGTTATTAAATTTTTCATTATTCACTAATCCTTGATTTAGTTTAATTCAATTCTTCACTCTTATATATTACAAATTACAATATATGATTTTTTATTTTTGCAACTTTGTTAAACAAAGTTGTAATACAGGGAAAGAAAAACTATTTATAGTTAATTTATATGATGAATATGTCGCTACGGAATATTTATTTGATTGGCATGATGGGAGTTGGAAAATCAACTGTAGGTAGAATTCTTGCGAATCAATTAAAGTGGGCTTTTGTTGATGTAAATGAAATGCTTGAAGCTATTTATAATAGACCTCTATTAGAAATTTCAAACACATTTGGAGAAGAATCTCTCCGAAATATGGAAGGAACTATGTTGCAAGAACTATCACAAGGCGAACATCAGGTTTTTGCATGTAACAGTGATGCAGTTCTAGAAGAAAATAAATTAAGGACAATGGATTCTACTGGGGCAACAATTTGGCTTGATGCTCCCATAATAGATCTATTAGAAAGAATGGATTCTAAACAAATTATTATGGAAGCTGGCGGAGAAGCTGGAAATATTCTTCAAGAAATGCTTCTTGATAGACGTAGTTATTATGAGAAGGCAAATATAAGAGTTGCCACAGATGATCTTTCCCCAGAAATGACTGTTGCTGAAATAATAAAAGTTCTGAATCAGTTATAATCTCTATTCTTTTTGCCTTACAATATCAGCACCAAGAGATTGAAATTTTTTCTCAATATTTTCATAGCCTCTATCTATATGATATACTCTAGAAATCTCAGTTTTTCCTTCAGCAGCAAGGCCCGCTATAATTAACGAAGCACTAGCTCTTATATCTGTTGACATCACCCTGGCTCCCTTAAGAACAGGTTTTCCTTTAATTGTTGCAATATTTTGAAAAATATTAATTTCCGAACCTAATCGGTTTAATTCAGATATATGGGTAAACCTATCAATATATACCGTATCAGTAATTAAGGATTCACCATCTCCAATTGACATATATGCCATCCATTGAGCTTGAGCATCTGTCGGAAAGCCAGGATATATACCCGTCACCATATTCGATGACTTTGGCCGACCAATACTTTTTATCGACACTCTGTCTTTTTCAACAATAATTTTATTTCCTACTTCATTTAACTTTTCGAGAACTGAGGAAAGATGATCAGGATTAACCTGATCAACTGTAATCGCATTTCCAACCATTGCTCCAGCAATAAGAAAGGTTGCCGCTTCAATCCGGTCTGGAATAATTTCAACATTAGCAGGATTCATTGTTTCAGAACCCTCAATTCTAAGCTCATGTGAACCAATTCCCGAAATTCTCGCCCCCATTTTTTCTAAAAATTTACAAAGACAAACTATCTCTGGTTCCGTTGCAGCATTTGAAATTTTTGTTATGCCAAAGGCACGGACCGCAGCCATTAAAGCATTCCCAGTTGCACCAACTGAAGAAACCTTAAAATCAATATCACCGCCATTCAGTTTTTCACCTTTAGCTATAATGTAACCATCTTCTAGTTCTATCTCAGCCCCAATCATGCGCATGGCATCTATATGGAAATTAATTGGTCTTGGACCCCATGCACAGCCACCTGGCATTGAAACTTTCGCATAACCAAATCGTGCAAGAAGAGGGCCTAAAACATAAAAAGATGCCCTCATAGTTTTAACAAGATCGTATGGAGCTTCTGGGTTATTACATTGCGTTGAGTCAATAATTAAATTTGTTCCCTTATATTCAATATCGCACCCTATTATCTCAAGTAATTTGATCATAGTTCGGGTGTCCTTTAGGTTCGGAACTCTATTTATTCTATACACCCCGGGGACGATTATCGTCGCAGCCATTAATGGTAAAACTGCATTCTTGGCTCCACTTATTTTCACAGTACCGTTTAAAGGTCTTCCGCCATTTATCAAAAACTTATCCATAGTTTTATTTTAACTCATAGCCAGCCAAAACTGAAGGAACTTTAGAGATCAAATCAGAAGCAATTAAACCACGATAGCCTTTTTCATGCAATAGAGTATCAGCACATTTCCCATGAATGAAGACAGCTAATTTTGCCGCGGATTCAGTTGGAAATCCCTGACAAAGAAAACTTCCCATTATTCCGGATAAAACATCTCCACTTCCAGCGGTAGCGAGTCCTTGATGACCCGTAGTATTTACAACAGTTTCCTGTTTAGAGGCGATAATAGTTGGCGACCCTTTTAAAACTACTACACACCCAGATTCATCAGCCACGTTTCTGATAAAGCTAAAGGGGTCTTTTCGTATTTGCTTCAAATCAATATTGAAAATTCTAGAAGCCTCACCGTAATGTGGCGTTAGAATAAGTTGAGTATTAGTTTTTTTCAAGTCTTTTTGACAATTACTTATATGGGTAAGAGCATCAGCATCAATGAGGACTGGTTTAGTTGCCTCATTAATTACAAATTTCACTATTTTAAGGACCGCAGGATTAGTACCCAATCCAGGTCCCATTAATACGGCATCACACCAATCAAGCTTTTCACTTATTGATGAAATTGCATTTTCATCTAGGAATCCTTTACCATCGTCTTGTAATGGAAAAGTAATTGGTTCTATTAGGCATTTTTCCAAAGTTCCATTTATTGATTCAGGTATTATTGATAGGACTAGCCCGGCTCCACTTCGCATTGCAGCATTACCTGCAAGAATAGCGGCCCCTGTAAATCCACGAGAACCCGCAAGCAAAAGAAGTTTTCCCTGTTTATGTTTATATGTATTGATTTTAGGAGATTTAATACAATCATCTATTAAAGATTCATCAATAAAATTTTTATTATCACCCAAACCATTATAAACTTCTTCAGGATATCCAAGGTCAGCTATTTCAACCTCACCAGCCAGAGACTTACCTGGCTGAATTACTAACCCTTGTTTCAAAAAACCCATGGTGACTGTTCTATCCGCATTCACAGCCAAACCACAAACATCTCCACTTGTAGCATTTATACCTGAAGGAATATCTATAGAAATTTTTATTGCCCCAGAATTATTTATTAATTCTATCCATCTTCTATAATGATCTCTTACTTCGCCCGTTATACCAATACCCAATAGGCCATCTATGATTATATCCAAATGGTTAAGATTAACATCTTTTGCATTAAGGCTATGCTTCATTGGAATTCCTAGTTCAAGACAAAGAGAATAAAAGTGTTTCGAATCGTCAGATAATAAATCAACAGATGCTGTTAAAAATAATTCACAATTTAATCCCATTTTCCGGAGTTTAACTGCACAAGCGAAGCCATCACCACCGTTATTTCCCTTTCCACAAATTATTCCTATTAATCCACCTTCTGAGATGCAAGCCGCTCTTTTAGCTATAGCTTCGCCGGCATTCTCCATAAGATTTGTTCCAATAATATTGAATTTTTTTATTGCTAAGCGATCAACTAATTTTGCCTCTTTAGCAGATAAGATTCTCATTGAGGTGTTACAATAGCTACAGCTGTAGCAAGATTATTTGTATGGGAAATTGAAACATGACAAACATATTTTCTATTTAGATTTGCTTTAATTATTGCTTCAGGTGGACAACCTTGCTTACGACTTATCACAATTTTATTTAAAGGGATATCTTTTTCTCCAGATGATAAAAGTGCTTTTTTCACAGCCTCTTTTGCTGCAAAACGACCAGCTAAATGCATTTCAGGAATTTTTCTTTCTTGGCACCAAGAAAGCTCTAAATCAGTGAAAACATGTTTAAAAAAACTATGTCCATGCTCCTCAGATAATTTATTTATCCGAGATACTTCAACAATATCAATTCCAACCCGTGTCTCAATCACGATTTAAAGAATTAACAATATTTACAATCTCAAATATATCTTCAGCTTCCCAATCAGCACCAGATTCGACCGTGCCAAAAGTATCACCATATTTAGCAAAAATGGTTTTTATACCAAGTCTTTTAGCTCCTTCCATATCACGTTCTGGCCAATCACCAACCATCAAAACCTCTTCAGGTGAAAGGTTAAAATTCTTTAGAGCCATCTCAAATCCTTTTGGTGAAGGTTTTCTTTTACCTATATCGTCAAAAGTAAGAACAAGATCAAAAAAATTATGTAGGTTTAAATAGCAAATTCTAAGCCAGGCTTCCCGCCTAGGTGCATCAGAAACAATTGCAAGTTTCAAACCCATTTTTGAAAGTTTTATTAATGTCTTTTGTACCCCTGGATATAATGCTAGAGCAGCATCGCGTGCTCTTCTATAAGCTACTATTCCAGCCGCAAGAAATTTATAATCAACTTGCCCTGAAATTTCTTTCAAAAAATCATTAAGAATTTCTTGATTTTCCCAACCTCCTGATTCATAAAGAGATACGATCTTATTATAAGCTTCAGATGGCACGACGTCTAATCCAGCTTCCACCATACCATCAACAGCAGCTGTTATAGCCATTTTTTTCATATTCATAAAGTCAAGTAATGTATTATCAAGATCAAAAATAATTGCTTTTATCATTGGATATTTAAATAAGGGTTATTCATAAAATTAAAGAAATAAAAAGGGCGCCGAAGCGCCCATTAAATTGAATTATGGATTCCTATATTTTTCTGGATTCTTGATTTTATCTATCTCATATTCAGCATTTTTTCGCCAAGACCTATCCTTCCTAGCATCCTCAAAGGCTGAAAGAGCTGCTGTCTTGTTTCCAAGGCACGTTTCAGCTATACCAAGTTCATAATGAGCAGGTGCATAATCAGATTTAACATCAAGAGCTGAGCGAGCGGATTCTTTTGCGTCTTCACATGCAGATTGAGCATTTTGAGCCTGAGCTAGAAGAAACCATCCTTTATATAATCGTATGTCTAGAGCCGTAGCAGTTGAAAGTGAACTAATTGCATCATCCCATCTTTCCTGACTAACATGAATTTGCCCAAGATCAGCGTAGGCACTACTATAAGATGGATCTACTTGAATAGCCTGATTAAGAGCATTTTCTGCCGTGTTATAGTCACCTTGCTTCATTAGAATTTTTCCCTTTTGAACAAGAGCTTTAGTATAAGTAGGATCAGCATTAATTGCACTATCAAGAGCTTTTATTGCATTCTCATAATCACCGTTACGTTGATGAGTTAAACCCAATGCGAACCAACCCTTAGAATATCCTGGATTTTTTTCAACTGTTTTAGAGTAATGCTCTAAAGCAAGATCATAATCTCCAAGTTTAGTATTAAGATATCCAAGTTGGAAGTTAGCTTGATAATAAGTAGGATCAATGTCTATAACTTTGTTAAAATAATCTTCCGCACCTTCATAGTCACCTCGTCTGAGTAATTTATTTCCTTCATTATAAGCCTTATCAGTAAGACTCTTTAGTGCTATACCAGGTCTCTCAAAACTAGGGTCAAAATTCATTGATTCACGAAAAAACTTTGCCGCTTCATTTGGGTTGTCAGATCGCATAAACGCAACTCCAATATAATACATACCAGCAGCTGAATATTCAGCATAATCCTCATTGACTTTTTCAAACTTAGCTATAGCCCCTTCAGGATCACCTCCATTTAGTGCCCTCATAGCGCTAGCCATGGATGAAGCTAATGCTGTCAAATGATCAAACTCATCTCTATACTCTTGATTAGTCTGATCATTATCAATAGCTTTTCTAAGAGATTCTCTAGTCTTATCCAAATCATATTGGCGGAGATAAATTTTACTAAGTAGAAAATGTGCCTCAGCAGCTGCTGGATCTGCTTCTACTACTGCAAGAAGTTTATTTTGAGCTTCTGAAACAAAACCATCATTCAAAAGTTTTTTTCCTTCTATCAAAAGATCATCAGTATTTTGAGCAACCAATGAAACTAATAAAATTGTAACTACAGTAAGAATCTTATTCATATCTAATCCTAATTTTGTTAAGTGCCGAAGGGGGGATTTGAACCCCCACGTCCTATTGGACACTACCCCCTCAAGATAGCGTGTCTACCAGATTCCACCACTTCGGCAAATTTATTGAACATTCATTCATCATTCAATTCAACCTCAGGTAATGAAAGTGGTATAGGTAAATCTGCCGCTGGAGACACAACCTCTTCTTCTGCCATTTGTCTAACAATTGAATCACCACTACCAGTTGGAACATTAACTAAACTTATCAGAATTGCTAACGTCATAAAAGCAACCGCTAGCCCCACAGTAACTTTACTCAAAAAACTTCCAGCTCCACGTCCACCGAACATAGCGTTAGAGGTTCCTCCAAAGGTCCCAGCTAAACCTCCCCCCTTACTCGCTTGCATTAATATAACACCTACAAGAAGAAGGCAGGTTATAACATGTAAAAAAACTAAAAATCCATACATTATATTTTTTTCACCCTAGCTATTGTTTCAGATATATTAGAGAACTGATCAACATCAAGACTAGCTCCTCCAATCAAAAAACCATCGACCTCACCAATTTCACTTAATTGTTCACTGTTATTTTCATTCACACTACCACCATATTGAATTGTTAGTTGATCTGCAACCTTACCAAATGATTCCCTCACCAGATCTCTAAGAATTCCATGGGCTTGGGAAATTTGTTCAACATTAGCTGTCAGGCCAGTTCCAATGGCCCAAATAGGTTCATAAGCAACTATTATTCTATTCAATTGGTCCAAATCTATACGAGAAAGCAAAGAACCAAGCTGACGCCTTAATACTGATTCCGTCTCATTTGACTCTCTTTCATTTAAAGATTCACCAACACAAAAAGTGACAGACATACTATTCTTTAATGCAAACAATGCTTTGCGACAAACTATTTCATCAGTCTCATTAAAAAGCGTTCTTCTTTCTGAATGACCAACGATTACCCATTTTACATTACAAGCCTGCAACATATTTACTGATATCTCACCAGTAAAAGCACCTTCAGACTCCCAATATAAGTTTTGAGCACCCAAATATATTTGAGAACCTGAGTTAATTGAATTTCCCATTTCAAAGAGCGATGTATAAGGAGCAAATAATATAATATTTGCTATTTCCCCATCCAAAGGCTTCTTCTTTATTTTGTCGACGAAATCAATTGACTCATATGGAGTCTTAAACATTTTCCAATTTGCTGAAACAGTGGGTTTCCTCATTATACAATCCTCAATGCTTTTAAGGCAGGTAATTCATT
>Ga0310344_10001697_pt1 | contig 16751 bp, 19 predicted proteins | sample HC15DNA20200_MG_FD_203801 | JGI IMG/M metagenome (GOLD analysis project Ga0310344, IMG submission 203801) | Marine microbial communities from station ALOHA, North Pacific Subtropical Gyre - HC15-DNA-20-200_MG | ecosystem: Environmental > Aquatic > Marine > Oceanic | place: Pacific Ocean: North... | reverse complement strand
AACAAGCACAAGCCTGAAAGGGCCGACCGGGACAGGCCGAAACAGGCCGGGAGCAGAGAATCGTGTCAACGGGTGGAACTGGCGGTGGACCAGGTGGCGGTGGACCGGGTGGCGGTCGTGGCGGCGGGCCGGGCGGCGGTCGTGGTCGTGGCGGCGGGCCGGGTGGTGGTCGCGGTCGTGGAGGCCGTGGAGGTCGCGACAGTCGTGCCGAAGGACCCGAGCAGGTGGTGCAGATTCGTCGCTGTTCGTGCGTCGTCAAGGGTGGACGCCGCTTCAGCTTTTCGGCCCTTGTTGTTGTCGGCGACAAGAACGGTCGAGTCGGCTGGGGGTATGGAAAGGCGACCGAGGTTCCTGTGGCTGTCGAGAAGGCTGTCAAGAACGCCGACCGAAACATGACCGATGTGCCGCTGGAGGGCCGGACGATTCCCCACCAGGTCGTTGGCCGTTACGGAGCGGCCAAGGTACTGCTCTTGCCCGCAAGTCCGGGAACCGGCATCATTGCCGGGGAGACGGTTCGCGCCGTCGTCGATTCACTCGGTGTTGCTGATATTCTCACCAAGAGTCGTGGGTCGAACAATCCGATCAACCTGGTCAAGGCGACCTTCGATGGACTCAAGCGACTGCGGACCCGTGAAACGGTGTCGCGGTTGCGAGGAGTAGAACTCTCGTGATTCTTGATGATGTCCACCGCGGTATCAGTAAACGCAAACGCCGCAGGCGTGTCGGTCGGGGTCCGGGATCCGGGCACGGCAAAACGGCCGGGCGTGGCCACAAGGGCTATGGCAGTCGCGCGGGAGCCTCGCGACGCCGAGGTTTTCAGGGGGGACAGATGCCCCTGTTCCGCCGGATGGCCAAGCGGGGTTTCAACAACAAGGCCTTCGCCGATGTCGTTGCGATTCTCAACGTCGCCACACTCGAGGAGGTGTTCGAGAAAGGCGACACCGTCGATCTCGAATCGCTGCGGGCCAAGGGGCTGGCCAAGGGGCGTTTCGATCTGCTGAAGATCCTCGGCCAGGGTGAGATCTCCAAGTCCCTGACCGTTGTCGCGGACCGGTTCTCGAAATCGGCGGTCGAGAAGATCGAGGCTGCTGGTGGAACGGTTCAGTTGGTCGGATCTGAGTGATCTCCGCGGAGCATGGACGAGACGGATGGACATGATGTCAGCCAGGCCGAGTGAACCGGTCGGGAGAGTTGAGGAGGCGGTGGGTCGAGTCGATCATCGAGTGGTCGGCCGACACGGGACTGGACGAGTGATGTTGGTGAGCCAAGTGCGATGATCGCCAAGGCGTTGACCGTCTTCAAGATTCCCGAATTGCGTCGCAAGATCTTCCTGACGATTGCGCTGCTAGGCGTCTATCGCATGGGATTCTGGATTCCGCTGCCATTCATCGACCAGCAGGTCTTGCAGGAAAACCTGCAGAACATGCAGACCAACCAGGGTATCGGCCAGATCATGCAGGTCGTGGCCCTGTTTTCGGCTTCGAACATCGGCAACAGTACGATCTTCGGCCTGGGCATCATGCCCTATATCTCCGCCTCGATCATTTTCCAGCTCCTGGGCAGTGTCGTGCCGAGGCTGCAGGAACTGCAGAAAGAGGGCGAGTCTGGTCGGAAGAAGATCAACGAATGGACTCGGAGGTCGACAGTTGTCATCTGTCTGTTCCAGAGCTACTTCTGGATCCGTGCCCTCTCGGGTGGCGTGCTCGGCGGCGGTGGCGGTCTCATTCTCGACGGTTATGACACCTTCGCCTGGCACATGGTGGGGACGATCACCATGACCGCCGGAACGATCTTTTTGATGTGGATTGGTGAACAGATCGACGCCTACGGAATCGGCAATGGCATCAGCCTGTTGATCATGGCCGGTATCCTCGCTCGAATGCCTCAGGCCGGAGCCGAGTTGTTGCAGCCGGCGTTTGAAGAGGGGGTGGGGCTCGGAACGGACTCGGGAATCGAAAAACTGCTTCTGCTTTCGTTGATCTTTGTCGCGGTCGTCTTCTGGGTGATCATGATCACACAGGGCCAGCGGAGGATCCCGATTCAGAGTGCCAAGCACGTGCGTGGGCGGAGAGTCCATGGTGGTCAGCGGCAGAGTCTGCCTTTGCGGGTCAATCAGGCTGGCGTGATGCCGATCATCTTTGCGTCGAGTTTGCTGATGATCCCGATGTTCCTTTTCCAGCAACTCAACCAGTACTTCAACTCGTCGGCCTGGGGGACGCTGGCTGACGCCTTCGGTTCGGGCGGTCGTGGGTTTGTCTACAACGTCAGCTACGTTGGGCTGATCTACTTCTTCTGCTACTTCTGGACGGCGATCACCTTCAATCCCCGCGACATGGCCAGCAATCTCAAGGATTACGGCAGCTTTGTGCCTGGGTACCGCCCGGGGGAACGCACCGCCGCGTTTCTCGAACAGGTCATGGTACGGATCACCTATGTGGGCGCGGCTTTTCTGGCGCTGGTGGCGATCATCCCCACGATCATCGCCACCGCTATGGGGATTCCGTTCCTGATCGCCAGCTTCTACGGGGGCACCGGACTGTTGATCGTCGTTTCGGTGGCTCTCGACTTCGTGCAGAAGATCGACAGCCACCTGGTGATGAGAAATTATCCGGGACTGCTGGAAGGCGAGTCCTAGAGGCGTTCGCGGGGGCCGCCTGTGATCCGTCCCAGGAGTGATGCTGAGATCGCCGGCATCGGGTGCGCTGGTGAAATCGTTGCCGCGGCTCTGCAAGCCGCGGTCGGATTGGTCGAGCCCGGCGTGACCACCGGAAGGCTCGACAAGGCCGTGGCTGACGTGATATTGGCGTCGGAGGCCGAGGCCATTTTTCTCGACGAGGGAGGGAGGACACCGTTTCCCGCAGCCAGTTGCGTGTCAGTCAATCACCAGGCTGTGCACGGCATTCCCGGTGACCTGGCGTTGGCGAGCGGTGACCTGGTGACCATCGACACTGGTTGTCGGCTGAATGGCTGGTGTGCGGATGCGGCGATCAGTACCGGTGTCGGAGAGCTGTCATCCGAAAACCAGCGGTTGTTGGCTGGGGGACGTCGTGTGCTGGAGGGGGTCCTGGAAGCCATGGGGGGACGCGCCGAGCGGATCCATTGGTCTGAGGTCGTCGATCGGGCCCATGCCGAAGCCTCTCGCATGGGAGTGAGACTGATCGAGGGGCCCGCTGGGCATGGGATCGGCCGGGTTTTGCACGAAGATCCCGTAGCCGGCTGGAGCCGCCCGGTGACCGCTGATTTTGAAGTCGTGCCTGGCCTGGTCCTCGCCGTGGAACCGGTCGTCACTTCTGGAGATGGGCGTTTGAGCCTCTCCAAGGACGGCTGGACTCTGTCGACCGTCGACGGTCACCCGGCTGTGCATTTTGAACGGACCGTGGCGGTCACCGAAGCGGGTGTGACCGTGCTGACCGAGTGGTGACACCGTGGGGTTGGGATTGGCTGTGTGTGAGACAAGGAGTGGAGCAAGAGAGCAATGAGTTTTCGCTTCGCTACCCTTGTGAACCGAGGCTGGAGCCCCCTATAATCGCCGAGATCTAGTCTGAGTTACGGGCTAAAACGACGGGGCCGGTGTCGATGAAGGTGCGCTCAAGCGTCAAACGAATCTGTGAGAACTGTAAGATCGTGCGCCGAAAAGGGCGGGTCTACGTGATCTGTTCGTCCAACCCCCGCCACAAGCAGCGTCAGGGGTGAATGTCGAGTTGACCCGGTACTCTCAGACAGTGCCGAGTTCGTGGTCTGATCCGTATTGACGGTTTTGGCCGAGTTTGGAGTTTCCGGGGCGAGATTGAGACGATGCCGCGAATTCAGGGCGTTGACATTCCCAATGACAAAGCGACCTACGTGTCGCTGACCTACCTGTTGGGGATTGGACGTACAACGGCTTTGGACATCTGTCATCGGTTGCGGCTGGATCCGCGGGCGAAGGCGGGTGAGTTGAGTGAAGACGATGTGGTGCGGATCAGCAATCACCTGGACAAGGAGGTGCTGATCGAAGGCCCGCTGCGGCGAAAGGTCCAACAGGAGATTTCGCGACTGCGGGACATCCGTTGTTACCGTGGGTTGCGTCATCGTCGTGGGTTGCCGGTACGTGGTCAGCGAACTCGAACCAACGCGAGAACCCGCAAGGGTGTCAAGAAGACAGTGGCCGGCAAGAAGGGCGTCAAGGACATGCGGCACTAGGTTGTGTCACCAACTCGATTGCGGGACCTGGGATGGTTTCGGGAGAGTTGGACTGAGTAGAGACGAGACAGAGGACAACCGGCGGGGCTCTTGTCGGGCCGAGCCGGAGACAGTCAAGAGAGGGGCAGACCGTGGCAAAAGCCAAACGTCGGAAGGTCCGACGCAACGTGACACGAGCGATCGCTCATATCAAGGCGACGTTCAACAACACGATCGTGACGATCACCGATCCCAACGGCGACGTGCTGTGCTGGGCGACGGCGGGCACGAGTGGATTCAAGGGGAGTCGCAAGAGCACTCCGTTTGCCGCTCAGCGGGCCGCTGAAACCTGTGCCGAGCGAGCGGCGAAGATGGGGGTTCGGGAAATGGAGATCCAGGTCAAGGGGCCGGGATCCGGACGCGAAAGTGCCATCACCGGGCTGCAGACTGCCGGAATTTCGATCAAAGTGATTGAGGACGTGACCCCGTTGCCTCACAACGGATGTCGTCCTCCAAAGAAGCGACGCGTGTAATGACCCCGGTCGCTCGTTGGCGTGATGCCGGCGAGAGATCGGAATTGGGATCGCCCGGAAATTCAGGCCACGGGACGGTGGCTCCGGGAATCGGACAGCGACAGGAAGCGACAGGAGAAGTGCCGCGATGCGGATTCGTTGGCGTGGATTGGAATTGCCCAGCCGGGTGGTGCCCGACCAGGAAACACTGACTGACACTTACGGCCTGTTCGTCGCCGAACCTTTCGAGCGTGGGTTCGGGACAACGATCGGCAACAGCCTGCGACGGATCCTGCTCTCGAGTCTCGAGGGCAGTGCCGTCACTGAGGCGCGGATCCGTGGTGTTCAGCACGAGTTCACGACGATCCCCGGGGTCGTCGAAGATGTCACCGACATCTGTCTGAACTTCAAGTCGTTGATTGTCGACAACCAGAACCCGACCACCAGGACGATTCGGATCGAGAAGGAATCGGCCGGGGTGGTGACTGGTGGCGATGTGGAAACCGACGGTCAGGTCGAAGTGATCAACACCGATCTGGTCCTGGCCACGCTGACAGACGACGTGCCGTTCCATGTCGAGTTGACTGTCGAAAACGGTCGAGGTTACATGCCCGCCGACGACCGGGGTGAGTTGGAGCCGGAAATCGGTGTGATTCCGCTCGACGCCACCTTCTCGCCGGTGGTTCGCGTGAGGTACAAGATCGAGGAGACACGGGTTGGTCAGAGAACCAACTACGACCGGTTGTTGCTGGAAATCTGGACCAACGGCGTGGTGACGCCCGAGATGGCGCTCATCGAAGCGTCCAAGATCCTTCGCAAACACCTCAACCCGTTCATCACCTATCGGGAACCCGGCCCCGAGGTCTCCCCGGACAAAGCCCTGCAGGGCATGTCCGACGAGATTGGTTACGGTCCCATTGATCTTGAACTCGAAGAAACACTCAACAAGAGTCTCGCCGAATTGAATCTCTCGGTCCGAGCCACCAATTGCTTGGAGTCGGAGGGTATCACCACGGTGCGTGACCTGGTCGGCCGTTCTGAGGACGAACTGCTGACGGTGAGGAACTTTGGTGAGACCACCCTGGTCGAGGTTCGTGAACGGCTCGACACCCTGGGCTTGAGGATGGGCATGAAAGTGGCCAACTCAACGCCCTCCTGATCTTCTCCCTTTGACGTAGCCCCCCTGACGCAGACAGACCGATGCGACATCGAATGCGAGGCCGGAAACTCGGCCGAAGTCCTGCTCATCGCCGCGCCATGATCCGCAATATGGCATGCAGCTTGATCCGGACACTTGACCAACACGAGGACGACCCGGCTCGTGCCAAGGTGCCTGGCCGTATCGTGACCACTCTGCCCAAGGCCAAGGAACTGCGGCCCTACGTCGAGAAGTTGGTGACGTTGGCCAAGAAGGGCAGGCAGCACGAGTTGGCGGCCGAAGAGATCAAGTCGGACATTCCCGCGAAGGTCGGAATCCCCGACGATAACGGCGAATGGAAACGGTTCCGTGAATCGGATGAGTACGTCCAGTGGCACGAAGCGATTGCCCCTGCGGTTGCCTGCCGTCGTCGCGCGTTCTCGATCCTGCGAGATAAGCTCGCCGTCGAGATTCTGTTCGATGAGCTTGCTGATCGGTTTGCCGACCGCCCTGGTGGCTACACACGGGTCATCAAGCTCGCCACCCTGCGGTTGGGTGATGCCGGTCGACAGGCGTTGATCGAGTTTGTCGGCGATGACGACAAGGTCGAGAAACGAGCCGAAAGCCTGGTCGTTGAGGACGATGAAGAGGCCGCAGTTGACGAAGAGTCTGCTGACGAAGAGCCCGCTGACGAAGAGTCTGCTGACGAAGAGTCTGCTGACGAAGAGTCTGCTGACGAAGAGTCTGCTGACGAAGAGTCTGCTGACGAAGAGTCTGCTGACGAAGAGTCTGCTGACGAAGAGTCTGCTGACGAAGAAGAGGCCGACGGCGAAGGGTCCGAGGACGCTCAGGGCGAGGCGGATGGCGAGAAGGCGGACGACGCGTAGCCGGTCGCCCCGAATTGTCCGGATCGTAGATTCCCGGTCGAAGGCGATCGGCTTGGCGGAATCGGCAGACGCTCTGGTCGAGTTCGATTTCTGTGCGGCAATGCGTGTTTTGTGCGAGGACATTGCCGACCGTGTCCCCACGTTGTCTCATGTCCGTATGGGCGAAGTGGCCGTATGTGTGACGCGTGCTCGCCGTGGCGGCCGGACAGGCCTTTGGGCCAAGCTGACACCGATGCGGTTTGAGGGTGGAGCGAGTGTGGGACTACGACAGGGTCGTCGTTACAGGATTGAGCCGTTGATTCTCGGCGGACATGAACGGCTCTACATTCTCACCTTCTGCCTGCCACGGTTTCTGGATCTGACGTATCGTGAGAAACTGGAAACGGTTTTTCACGAGCTGTACCACGTCGGGCCTGGTTTCGACGGTGACTATCGTCGCTTTGCTGGCCGCTACCACGTCCATTCGGCACGGGCTTCGAAGTTCGACGATGTGGCCGAACGATTGTGCGACGAGTACCTGTCGACAACGCCGACACCCGAGGCCTGCAAGTTCCTGCGACATCGCACTGACACGTTGCTGGCCCACCACGGTGCGATTACCGGGCTGAAGATCCCGGTCCCGAAACTGGTGGCGATCGAGGATGCGGCCTAACTGCTGGTCACCGATGCGAGGGCTTCACAGGCCTCGTCGATCTCCTCGGTCGTCGAAAATGGCCCGACGCTTAGCCGCACCGTACCCCCATCGTCAAATGTCCCCGCGGCGCGGTGCACTCCCGGCGCACAATGCAATCCGGCCCGGACCTGGATCCCGAACGACTCGTCGAGCACCGTGGCCAGTACGTGTGGCTCGAACGTGGCTGAGACGAGGCTGATCACTCCGACCCGGGGTGCTCCAGGAGCGGGACCGATCACTGTCACATCGGTGAGTGGTTCGAGTTGGGAGACCAGTCTTTCGATCAGTGCCTCTTCGTGGGTCACCAACTCGTTGGTTCCCTGTTCTTCGATCCATGCTAAGCCAGCGTCGAGTCCGAACAGCGCCGGGGCATTGGGATTTCCTGCCTCGAATCGGTCGGGCATGGTTGTGGGCTGCCGATTCTCCTGGCTGAAGGACCCGGTGCCGCCTTGACGCAAACCCGTCATCTGGTCTTCGATTCCGGGACGGATATACAGCAGCCCGGTGCCCAGTGGGCCGAGCAAACCCTTGTGTCCTGCACAGGCCAGCAGGTCGACAGGCCAGTCAGACAGGTTGATCGGTCGGTGGCCAGCTGTCTGTGCCGCATCGACGAGGACGAGGGTCCCGTTTTCGTGTGCAATTGATCCGATGTCGTCGATTGGCTGAATGACCCCGGTCACATTCGACGCATGTTGTACTGCTACCAGCCGCGTGGAGGGTCTCAGGGCGTTTCGGACCGCCATGGGGTCCACCTGCCCAGTCACGTCGACATCGATCACGGTCACCTCGACATCCCGTCTGTCAGACAGGGCACCGAGTGGTCTCAATACCGAATTGTGTTCGGCGGCGGTTGTGACGACATGGTCACCGTGGTCGAGCAGCCCGTGCAGGGCCAGGTTGATCGCGTCGGTGGCGTTGAAGGTCCAGACCACCCGATCGGGCGATTCGGCCTTCAGCAACTCGGCTGCACGCTTGCGGCAACGCCTGAGGACCGTATCGACCTCGACGGCAGCCCGGAACCCGCCACGGCCGGCTGCGGCTCCCAATGAGCGGTTGTAGTGATCGACGGCGGCGTAGACGGATTCGGGCTTCGGATAGCTCGTGGCCGCGTTGTCGAGATAGATTTGGGGCACGGACGAGATTCCGGGTGATCCGAAGGGGCCGGTCAGCCACCGATCGAGTACATCGGCCGATCGGGTTGAATGAAACGGGCCGTGTTGATTTCGTGCCCCTCGGCTTTGGCATGGATGGACGCGGCGATAGCCTCGACGATCTGCTCGTCGGTTCCGATCTCGCGAATCAATTCCTTGACGTCGGTTTCTTCAAGGCTGAACAGGCAGTTGCGGAGCTTGCCGTCGGCCGTCAGGCGGAATCGATTGCAGTTGCCACAGAAGGGCTCGCTGACCGAGGCGATAAAACCCACTCGTCCCACTCCGTCGGCGAATTCGAACTGGCTGGCTGGAGCAGTGGGATCGGTACGTCCGTGGGCCACCAGTGGTCCGAATTCTGCTTCGAGCCGTTCACGGATCTCCGAGGCGAACAGCACGCGGTCCCGCTCCCACGCGTTGTCCGCATCCAGCGGCATGAATTCGATGAATCGCACCTCGATCCCGGTTTCCCGGGCCAGGCGACCAAAGGGGACCAGTTGGTCTTCGGTGAGGCCACGGATCGAGACAGCGTTGATCTTGATCGGGTCAAAACCCGTCTCCCGGGCGGCCTCGATCCCCTCGAGGACCTTTTCGTAGCCTTCTCGTCGGGTGACCTCTTTGAAACGAATCGGATCGAGTGCGTCGAGGCTGATGTTGATGCGGGCAAGTCCGGCCGCGTACAGGTCGGCGGCCTGATCGGCCAGCAGGATGCCGTTGGTCGTCAGGCCGATGTCGTCGATGCCTTCGATGGTCGACAGACGCCCGATCAGTTCGGACAGGTTGCGTCGTACCAGCGGCTCTCCGCCGGTGAGTCTCAATTTGTTGATTCCCAACGGGGCCGCCACCCGAACGAACCGTTCGATCTCTTCAAATGTCAGCAACTCGCCGCGGTCCATGAATTCGACGTTGTCAGCCGGCATGCAATAAAAGCAGCGGATGTTGCAGCGGTCGGTGACGCTGATTCTCAGGTTGTTGTGGAGTCGGCCAAAGCTGTCGACAAGTGGGTGGCGGCTGTCAATCATGGTGTGGTTGCTGCTTGTCTGGGGTGTTCAGTTGGACACGGGCGTGTCGGTGGCGGCATCCAGGCCCGGATGGACCCACTCGGTTGTTCCGTCGTCAAAGTTCTCTTTCTTCCAGATTGGCACGATCTCCTTGAGGGTGTCAATCAGGAATCGACCAGCCTCGAAGGCTTCGACCCGATGAGGACAACTCACGGCAACCGCGACGCTGACATCACCGAGGTCGAGGTGTCCGAGTCGATGGATGATTCCGTAGGCGGTGATCGGCCATTTCTTGGAAGCGGTTTCGGCAATCTCCTTGAGTTTTGCCGTCGCCATTTCGGGGTAGGCCTCGTAGTCGAGTGCCAGGGTGCGTCTGCCTTCGGTCAGTTCCCGGACAGTGCCCAGGAACAGCACAACCGCACCGGCGGCGTGGTCACGGACCGATTCGGTCAGTTGATGAGTGTCGATCGGATCGTGGGTCAGTCGGATCATGGCACTGTGTTGTGGTGCGGGTACGTATCGCTTCAGCCGCCGCTGACCGGTGGGAAGCAGACAACTGTGTCGCCGGCGGCGACGGTCGACGAGTCGTCGGCGTAATCGGTGCCAACGGCGATCAATAATCCTCGAGTCAGAGGGGCCAGTTCCGGGACGGAATCGGCCAGTGCCGTTCGCACATCTCCGACGGAGGCCGGTTCGTTGAGTTCGAGTTCGACCTGGTCGAGACCGGCGAGATCACGTGCACGGGCATAAAGTTGAACGGCCAGTTTCACGTGATCACCAGTCCACGGGGCATTTGACGGTTTGGGTGGCCATGGGTTTCCGGCAATCGCTTTCTGATTTCCGGGACGAGGCCGTAGGCGAGTGCCATCAGTTTCAGAGGGTGAAGAGTCGGGGTGGAGGTGCTCTGTTGCATTTGCAACCGACACGCGCTGCATTCGGTCGTGCCGATACCGAGATCCGCTTGTTGCATCCTGCTGATCAGCGGGCGGCCGATCTCGATCGAGGTCGCAAAGTTGTCTCTGGCGATCCCCCAGGCTCCGGCCATTCCTGAGCAACCTGCCTCGATTGTAGAAACCCGCAAACCGGGAATCAAACCGAGCAATTCTTGCATCGAGTCGTGGTCACCCAGTGCCTTGAGATGGCACGGAGCGTGGTAGCCGGCGGTCAACTCCAGCGGCTGAAAATCCAGCGACAGTCGGCCAGCGGCGTGGAGTTCGGCCAGGAAAGTTCCGGCTTCGACCACCTGTTCGGCCACCGCAGGAGCGTCAGGATGGTCCACCAGTCGGGGATATTCCTGCTGCAGACAGACCACAGCCGAGGGCTCGCTGCAGATGATCCGGTGTCCCTCGCGAGCCAACTCGCCCAGTTCTCTGAGATTCCATTCCGCAAGTTGCCTGGCGGTGTCCAGGTCGCCAGCAGTGACGAGTGCCATTCCCGAGGGGTGTTGGTCACGAGGGACATAGACGGGAATGTCGTTGTGTTCGAGGATGCGAACCAGTGCGGTGCCGAGTTCGGGATCGTGGTGGTTGGCAAAATGGTCAACGAAGTAGACGACCGGTCTGGGCCGTGTTCCCGGTCTCGGCCGGAATGTCCACCGGCGCGGCAGATTTCGCAGGAACGATCGCCGGGCCAGGGCCGGCAACCGGCGTTCTCGATGAATTCCCAGGAGTTTCTCGATCATCCATCTGGCGGGTGGCTGAGCCAGCAGCCAGTTGGTCACCCGCGGGACCAGCCCACCCAGGGCGCCGAGTTCGTGGATTCGGGAGGCGGCCCGGTCGGCTCGGGATCCTCCATCGGTACCAACCCGTGCCGACTTGGTTTCGACCATCATCTGGGGAACATTGACGTGGCCGGGACACTCGATTTGGCATTGTTTGCAGTTGAAGCACAACGACGCGAGTTGTCCGAGTTCGTCGGAGGCCAGAGACAGGGGGTCGCGGGAGTTGAGTACGGACCGGATCGCATTGGCTTTCGCCCGGGGGCTGGCATGTTCGGACGGGTCGATGCGAAAGAAGGGGCACATCCGTTGCAACGGGGAAACGGTTCGGCAGGCGGCACAGCCGTTGCAATCTCTGGCTGCGTCGGCCAGTTCCTGGAGCCCCCACGAGAATCCCAGCGGGACCAGGTCGGGGTCGTTGGAAACGGGGCTTGCCTCGCCAGAATCGTCTGAGGTCTCCACGGCTCCGGCGGTCCGGAACTCGAGTCGGCTCAGCCGGTGATCGTCAGAGATGATCTTGCCGGGGTTGAGCCGTCCCTGGGGATCGAAAAGGTCCTTGATCAACTGGAAAACGCGGTAGAGTGCTCCGTGCTGGTCTCTGACGAAGGGCGTTCGCGAGAGTCCGTCGCCGTGTTCTCCGCTGATCGTCCCACCTATCCGGAAGACCTCCTCGTAGAGGCTGGCGGCCAATCTCTCGAGCCGGGCACCGCCGTCGGAGGACGGAGAAGGCAGGAACGGTCGCAGGTGCAGTTGTCCGGCGGCCGCGTGAGCGTACAACGATGCGGTGACCTCGTGCTCCTGAAACACTCTGTGTGCAGAGGTGAGGAATTCGTGGAGATGTTCGGGGGGAACTGCGATGTCTTCGACGAACGGCAACGGGCGGGTTGTGCCCTTCAGCCGGGTCAGCAGCGGAACCACCCGCTGGGGCAGCGACCAGAGAAATTCGACGTCTTCGAAGTCATGGGCTTCGAAGGCGACTCGAGTGGACTGGGCCGTGCCACGTGCTGCCGAGACGACTCGAGCAATTCGATCTCGGGTCTCTCGTTCACTCATTCCAGCCTGTTCGACGATCAGTGCGGCCTCGCTCCCGACAGGAATCATCGACTCGAACCGGGGATCCGAGTCACGTCCCAGGCTCAGCACTCGTCGGTCCATCAGGTCACAGGCCGACGGCTGCAAGGCAGCGATCGCCTGCACACACCGGGTGGCTTCCCCGAGTGTCCCGAACAGCAGCAGCACGATACCGCGATGTTCCGGTAGCGGAGAGGTGTGCAGCGTGGCCTGCGTGAACAATCCGAGCGTACCTTCGGAACCGACCAGGAGGCGAGCCAGTTCGATCCGGTTGTCGGCGAGAACACCGCGGAGATGATAGCCGCTGCAATTTCTTTGCAGGCTGGGTTGCCTCTCTCGGATCAGCTCGTCGTTCTCCCGCAGGACCCGTTCCAGGCCGTCGCAGAGTCTCTGGTGGGGATTGGTGAGATCGACACCTCCTGTGGATTTCTGCACCAACGGTTCGCTCGCGGCCTCGATCACTGAACCGTCGCCTGTGACCAGTTCCAGCCGTTCGACATGGTCCCGCGTCGAGCCGACTCGCACCGACCGGGACCCCGCAGCATCGACGGCCAGCATTCCTCCGATGGTTGTGACCGGTCCATTCGAGGGGTCGGGAGGGAAGTAACGTCCCAGGGGCCGAAGTTGCCGGTTGAGTTCGTCCAGGACGACGCCGGGCTCAACGGTCACCGTGTCGGCGTCGATCGAGAGAATGTGTCTCAGATGCCGAGAGAAGTCGACGACGATGCCTGCTCCCAGGCATCCGCCAGCGACGCCGCTTCCAGCACCTCGCGGAAACACATCGAGTTCAGCTTCGTTCGCGTACTTGACGATCGCGACGACATCATCCCGGGATCGGGGGCGTGCGACCGCCAGCGGCTGGATCTCGTAGAGGCTGGCGTCGCTGGCGTACAGGGTCGTCGAGAGCGGGTCGACGAGCAGTTCGCCGTCGAGCACGCTGCCCAGGTCCTCGATCATCCGCTGGCGTTGCTCTTCCACGCGTGCGCAGCTCCGGAGGGACTCGACGAAGATTTCGTTGTGGGGTGTGGCCGGGCCATCATCCCGCCGGACAGACTCGTTCCCGTTATGGGTCGGTGTCACCGTTTGGACGCGGTGCAGAAGCGGTGGGAGGGTGGCGGAGCGCCTCCTGGCGGTACCGCTCAGCACGCTCGTGGTTGAACCGCTCGTAGCCGTCGGTCGGACCGTCCAGGCGGTGACGAGACTGGCAACGGTAACAGACCAGCACGTCTTTCATCAGACTATACAACGCCAAATCGACCAGTGCGAATCCCATCAGGATCCCGATCGCCACACCCGGCAGGTACTGGTACCAGGCGACGGTCGAGAGGATTCCTCCGAGCACGACCAGGCCCAGCCCGATGGCATGGGGGAAGTCCTTTTGTCGCCAGAGATCCCGTTCGCCGCATAACAGGCACTCGGCCAGCCGATCCTCCTCCCAGGCCGTGGCCGGAGTTGTGGTCGCGAAGTCACATGCCGGGCAGTTGAGTCGGCCCTCGTCCAGCCCTTCGGAGATCCGGCTGGTTTGCTCGCATTGCGGGCAGGTGAAATCGAGCTGCATTGTCGAGAGGGTCTTGGCGGAGGAACGTGGAGAGGCTGATTGCTGTGGACGGGGGGCTGGTTGAGATCAGACCGGCAGGGACAACTCGCGGGACAACAGGGTGGCGGCCAGTTCTCCAGTGACCGTCAGGAGCACACCCGTGTAGAGTACCCCGGTGGCGGCCTGTGTGTTGCGGTACTTGAGAATTCTCCAGACCATCCCGACGACGACCAACGGCCCCAACAATCCTACCAGCCACCGGAGTGCCAGCAGTGTCACGTGGTAGTCGGTACCGGGCAGCTTGTCGACGAGCCACAGCCCGGTGGTTGCCAGCACGATTCTCAGCAGCGTGGCGATTCCGAAGACTGTGTTGAGTCGCCACAGGGGGGCCAGTGACATGCCCGTGGCCGTCAGGTACCAATGGCCCAGCAGCATGCTGACCATCGCTGCTCCCAGCAACAGGGCTGTAGCGAGTTCGGAGGTGATTACCAGCAGGAGGTGCGCTGAGGAGATCGGGGAGGGGGGCCAGGCCGGTCCGATCAGCAGCACCAGGGAGAGTCCTGTGACGGCGGCGATGCAGGATGTGCCCAGGCGGCGTCTTCCCAGGGCCCAGGCGATGCTGCCGAAAAAAGCCACCACGGCAGTTGCCGTACACAACCAGGTGTCGGTGACAGAGCCGAGCAGGACGTCGGCTTCTGACGGGGACGTCTCGCCGGTTTCACGCAACGGTTCGAATCCCAGCAGGGCGGCGAGGACGGCGAGACCCAGGACGATCAGCATCTGGATCCGGAAGAAACCGTCGGTGATCTGTTTGCGCGGTGCCAGCCACCACACCAGGCTCATTCCGCAGATCAACCGGATGGCGAACTGGGCGATCACGAGGATCCTCCGACGCAGACAAACCGATTTCAGCTGCGATTGATCAGCGACATGACCTCGGCGCGGCTTGACTGGTTGGTCTTGAACAGACCTCGGACCGCACTGGTGACCGTCAGGCTGCCCGGCTTGCGTACTCCGCGGATTGTCATGCAGGTGTGAGTGGCCTCGAGAACCACCACGACGCCCTTGGCATCAAGCTCCGTGTCGAGCAGGTCGGCGACCTGCTCGGTCATCCGTTCCTGGACCTGGGGCCGGTGTGAGACTTCTTCAACAACTCTCGCGAGCTTGCTCAGACCTGCGATTCGCCCATTGGGCAGGTAACCGACATGGGCCACTCCCATGAACGGCAGCAGATGGTGTTCACAGAGGCTGTTGAAGCTGATCTCGCGGACCAGCACCAGCTCGTCGAACTGCTCCTCGAAACACTTCTGCAAATGCCTCGCGGGATCCGAGTGCAGGCCGGCAAACAACTCGGCGTACATTCTCGCCACACGTTCAGGTGTTTCGAGCAGGCTTGAACGCTCGGGGTCTTCACCGATCGCCTCGAGGATTTCTCGCACGGCGAGGGCAATCCGCGGTTGATCGACCGGCGAGGTGGGAAGGGCGGTGCCGGTGGCGTGGACTTCGTCGGTGCTGCTGGACATCTTTGGCTCGTACGTTGGGACCCGCGAAAAATGGGGTCGGGAGTGGCTCAAACGAGAAATTTGCGGCAGGGTCAGTTCAGGCTGTAGGGAGGTGGGAAGACCGAGGGGCGGCCAACACCAGATCCGATGCAGTTCCTGAGTTCGTCGAGGACCAGCAGTGAGCGGGCTGCGACGTCGGTTTCCTCGAGAATGGACTGCGCCACGTCGGGTTCCAGTGGAAGCGAGTAGGCGATCACGTCGCAGAGACCGCCGAGCGGAAGATCGGCATCGAGAGAATCGTGGAAGGTGCGATCGAAGTCGCAGCCGGCTGCTACCTGCTGGAAACCGACCAGCAGTTCGCGCTGCCGACGGAGCCGCTCGTCGCGAGACAGCCCGGTCGGCATGTCCGGGCACAGTTCGGTGCGGGCTACCCGGTACTCACTCGACGACTGGTCCTCGTCGAGAATCTCGGCCCGGGTCAGACCTTCGAGTACGATCTGGTAGCGGCCATCAGGGAGCAGCTTCGACGAGGCGATGCGACCGATACAGACCGTCGAACGGATCGGTGCCGACTTCGTCTCATAGCTGTCTTCCCAGCCGGGTTTCAGCAGTGCCATCGCGATCAGGCCGTCTCCGGCCAACGCGTCGGCAACCATCTGCCGATAACGGGGCTCGAAGATCATCAGTGGCAGCAACGCGTTGGGAAACAGCACTGCGTCGGGCAAGGGAAACAACGGCACGTGGCCGGTGAAATTCCGTAGCTGTTCAGGATCTGAACCGAATGGAGTCATGAAGTCGGGACCGTGACACGAGGAATGAGAGATTCGTTGATGGTCAGGTCGGTGGGATATTCGTTGCCGGCGTCAAGCAGGTCCTGGAAGCAGGCCTGGAGGTCGTTGAGCAGTTTGTCGAGGTCGAGGCCCATGTAGGGTGACGAGTAGTCTTCGAGGTAGCTTCGGGAGGAGTGGTACAGCTTGCGGGCACCTCCGAGATTTCCGTTGCCGAAATGAAACAGCGACACTGCGACCTGGATCAGTCCCTGGTAGAACCGTCTTTCGTCACCGATGACGTCCGACCAGAGCTCCTCCAGGACGTCGTGGCATTCGAAGAACTGTTGTTCATTGAATAGTTCCAGTCCCTCGAGGTACTGGGATGGAAAGGGAGGGGGTGGGTCTTGTGGCATCAGAGGATTGCGGTCGGACTGTCGCCGCGTATGATCTCTGGAGTGGTCACATCGGACCGACGTGGTCCGATTCCGGCTCGGGTTTTCCGGGTCTGGTGCTTCGATTCTAAGGAGCCGTCGTCAGCGGTGTCCATCGGGCGGTTCTCTGCTGTCGTGGTTTGATTGATGGTCAGGTCGGGTTGTAGTGTTCCCAACGATGAGACCAGGTCCCGGGCCAAAAA
>Ga0310344_10001696_pt1 | contig 16758 bp, 15 predicted proteins | sample HC15DNA20200_MG_FD_203801 | JGI IMG/M metagenome (GOLD analysis project Ga0310344, IMG submission 203801) | Marine microbial communities from station ALOHA, North Pacific Subtropical Gyre - HC15-DNA-20-200_MG | ecosystem: Environmental > Aquatic > Marine > Oceanic | place: Pacific Ocean: North... | reverse complement strand
GATATTCGAAGATGAAGAAAGCAGGACTTACGCCCTCTGACCTGAAGAACAGTGACCTACTTACTCGACGGGATATAGATTCTGTAGCCTTGCTTACAGAGCCAACCCTCCATGCATGGGGCGTGCCTTTTGAGCGGTGTGAAGGCGAAGATGACCCTTCGACTATATTAGTACGAACCATTGAATCTGCTCATTCTACCGAACGCCCTACCGCCGTTGTTATGGCTCGCGAACTCACTTGATGCTCACGCGCGCTCAAGTTCTCGACCCACTCATTCAGCATCGAACTGACGAGGTTGTCGTGACAACCATGGGAGCTACCCGTCCGTGGGGCCGCATCTCCCATAGCGATCTAGATTTCGCATCGGCCGATAGCGCCATGGGCCATGCTGCAGACCTTGCGCTTGGGATTGCACTCGCTCGTCCCGAACGAACAGTGGTGTGCCTTAATGGCGATGGAAGCATGTTAATGACTCTTGGGACCTTGGCCACAGTAGTCGGGTCAGGAGCAACGAACTATGTCCTTTTTATCATGGATAATGGCGTCTTTGAAATCACTGGCCATCAGTCTGTAGCTGGCTCCGGACGAGTGGACTATGCAGCGATGGCTGAAGCTGCAGGGTTCCAGAAAGTCAGTTTCTTTGATGATGCTAGAAGGTATGCGGAGTCAATTGCCAACATCCTAACTCAGCCAGGACCGACTTTTGTACATGTGTTGGTAGAGCCTGGATCAGAGGGCCCTATATCTCGAAACGACAAAGAGAAGGGGCGCTACCTTAGAAGCTCACTTGCCGATTGGTCACGAACATTTAGAGCTGCTCTTCAATCTGAAGGTCAAGACTAAATTCAATACACGGTGGACTCCACGAGGTAGTTCGGAAAAAACACTTTCACGCCACCTGCGTAGCCAACCTCAGATATAATGCGACCTATCCATTGTCTCTCAGCCAAATACGGAGATCACCAAGGTCATAACGGCCGTTCTTGTTACCAAGTTCATCAAGATAGATCAACTCATTTTGTGTGAGCGGAGAACCTTGGGTTTTTAAGAATTGTCTGAGGATGGGGGCCCAACTGGTTGAAATTACTAACCGAGCGCGGCCATCTAGAATCGAGATATCGTGAATCGTAACAACCTTCGCCGCCCCAGGGTTCAGCCTAAGTACGGGTCCGGATGACGCTCGCCACTGCACCGCAGAACTGCTCACTCCCCACACATCCCCCGCCTCGCCACGATTGCCTCCTTCATATGAATTCCGGAGCAGTCCATTGTTCCCGTCCTGCTCGAGTACTGTTATAAAGTAGGGATCATTAGTAGCTGGATCCGGCGTAAGAGCAGCCGTTAGGTCTTGTTTGTAAATGAGGACACCTTCGGCTGGGATTTGGTGATCAAAGCCCGTTTGGGTCCGAAACTCAGCTATGAGAAAATCACTCTTTAATTCACCTATCGGAACACGGAGTGCGAGACCCGAACTCTGCACTGGATCTAGGAATATTTCATGATTCCAGACCTCGCCGAGTTCAACATAGTCAATCCAACCCAGGACATGTTTCGAGTGAGCTGAGAGGTGCGTAGGCCCAAACGGCACGGACCGATCATCTACAGGGCCACAACCCCAAGCACCTGCAGCCATGAGTGCCCAACAACCCAACACCCAACGCCTCCCAAGCGCACCCCCTTCTGCTGTAGGATGGTAATAATCCGGCAGTCCCAGGACGTGACCAAATTCGTGGGAGATCACATTGGCAGTCTGGACATTATTCCCAGTGCAATCGCTCACCCCCTGGGTGATGTAGCCGTCAATCTTGATTCTCTCGCCCCCAAACCCAACGTCATCAGTCACATATGGGGCTCCAGAAGCTCTAGTCATTCTCCAACGGTGTGGCCAGATCGATGGCCCACCGCAAGATGCAGCAGTTTCTAGGTATTCGAATGTGACTACATCTACAATCCCATCGTCATCGCCACTGTTCGGGATACCATCCCCACCATCGTTGTCATAGAGCGTCCAATCGACCTCACTGTCAACGGAATCCAGGGCCTCGGTAAAATATGCTCCGATCTTTGCGTCATTACCTAGTCCATTACTGGTACCGACTACGGAGTCCATCGGAAGCGAGGTCCGCACCCAAGGGTAAACCTGGCCGCTTACCACGAGTGCCCCCCTTGAAATCTCTAGGTAGGCTTCTGTGATTGTGCCGTACTCCGTGGGTCCATCAAAGAGCGACTTCTGGATCATTTCCCGGGTAATATGAGGCTCTTCCGAATCCGAGAAGAGTGCTAGTATCACCGGGATATCAACGCGTCCTTCAGTCCTACTGGCTGAGCGACCTTCTGGAGTAATTCGAAAAAGACCATTCCGTAGAGTAAAAGCATTTGGATCTTCTCGGACTCTTTCGTAGTAGCCATCGGGGAGCTCGAGCCCTCGGAGGCGAGCAAGAGTTTCGATGTCCTGGGCTTCTAGAGAAGTCCCAACTCCAGCCCATACCAACAGCAGCATCACTGCTTGTTCGAGCCGGGGTCGTCTCACCGACGAAACTCCAACCGATAACTACCCAACGCCGATCGAAGTTGGTTACCCGGACCGGCTACTTCTTCCACAGCGACGATAGGGTTAATCCTGGTATCTGCAACCTCAACCTGGAACTCCAGTTCACCACCCTGCTGATTGATGAGAACGATACGAAGCTCGTCAAGATGTGCACTGGCGTATAGCTCGTTATTACCAAGTGGCGTCGCCTCACCGATCCCTGAGCCCATGAGTACCACCAAGGCAGCACCTTCTGGGCCATTTGGTGAAATTAATGTCGCCGTCAGAATCCCAGGACCAGCTGGTGATTGGTCCACGCACGCCACTGATAGCACAAGACCTAGAATAGCCATCCAGCGACAAAGTTTCATAGCAGCACGCACCCAGCGTAATTACCTATCCCATAACCAAGGAGTGGAACAGTCAGTGAGACCTGACTCTATATAAGAAACCAACAAGCAAGCTCTATGATATCGGCCTCTCTGCCGGCTGGACCTTCACAGCCCACATACCAGAATTAATATCGCTGAAGAATATATTCCCCTTCCATGGCATTACACTCCAAGCACCAGGAGAATTAGAGATATATCCAATTGGGTCATGCGCCTTAAAGACAGCTATCTCCCGACCTTGCGTATAGAGATTGCCCATGAGGTCACCAGAGATATCAACCATCCGCACTCCTCCCTCATAGTAAGCCTGATAAAGCACGTCATCTTCAACCCAAATATTGTGCGTCCCATACTCACTTACTTCATAGCGCGCAAGCTGTTCTGGGTTCATTGGGTCAGTGAAATCGACTATCTGGATATAGCCGGAGGTCGCTCTCGGATATCCACCCTTCCCTGTCAACGGATCATACTGCTGGCGGTGGTCCGGACCAGTCCCCTCCCACGCGAGTCCCTGGCGCTGGACCCGCTCGTCACCAGCGATTAGCAGAAATCGCCCAGTAGACTCTTGATAGTACGGGAAAACTGCATGTGTTGAGCCTGTTGTTAAGGGAAATGAGGTTACAAATACGGGATTGTTGATCGAGCCACCGTACTTTCCATTTCCAACATCAACCACAACAACACCTGTCTCCCACTCAGCCGAGTACGCAAGACCATCGTGAACCCAGATGTCATGTACACGAGAATTAGGATGGTTGTACTCACTAACAAACTTCGGCTGATAAATATCTCGCACATCAATGATCACATACTTATCACCACCTGCTAGGGCGAACAGATACTCATTCGTCGCAAACATATTATGGACCCCACCGGTCACCCCATTTCCTTCAAATGTAGAAGCTACAACTGGATGTCCGGGATCTGTAAGGTCCAGAATTACAACACCGTTACGACGGTTTGATGCACCCTCGCGAGATATGGCGCCATAACGCCCATCAGGTGAGACTTTTATATCATTGGTGGTCCGGGCATCCACAAACACTGAATCCGTCTTGAAAATATTCCCCGGATCAGTCACATCCCAGACCATGGAAACACCGTCTCCAAACTTTGACCCAGTCATGGCATAGTCTCGTCCATCAACACCCTGCCAAATCCAGAAATCTGTCGTAAAAATCCGGTCTTCTGTTCCTTGGCCTAAAACCTCGAGCGTCCGCACTGCATTCCGTGGTATGACTCGAAATGAAAATTCAGCAGAGACTCCCCCAATGGAAGCGACCGCGGTATAAACCCCTGGGACATCTGCAACCATCCTGCCTTCTAGCATCTGGGCAGGACCAGAGGGTGCCACAATCGAATCATCAGGTTGGTAAATGTAACTCCATGAAATAGGTGCCTTCTCTATGATGGCGCCACTCACATCTCGAGCGGTGGCCACAAACTGTTGAACATCACCAGTCCGTATCTCTTCCTGTCCCATGCTCAGCGATACAGATCTCACCGGGGATTCAACAACTGTGTGAGTCAATGCTCCAGGAATCCCCTCCACCACAGCATTTATCGTGACCGAGCCAATTCCTATAGCGCGAGCGTTTCCAAAAGCATCGATAGTTGCGATGGCCTCATTAGAACTTGACCAAGTAATTTCTGGGTAAGGACGAACGGATCCATCCGCATGCGTTGCTACTACCTCATGCACAACTCGGGTACCCCGGAACAAGCCGACTTCGTCCGTGTGAATCTGTACATCTGTCACAGCTGGCCATCCGACATACACCGGTATATTCAGAGTCACGGGCCGCTCGCCATCCTCAGGGATATTTGATACGAAAACTTCAAAATCTCCTGCGCGCAGGGCAGTAACCCGACCATCGACAAACTGCAATGCCCCGCGGGCTCCGGATATCCTCAGTGGGGCGGGAATCGCGTTGCCATGTTGATCAAATGCGAGAATCACTAGATCAGCTGAGTCTCCGGCACGCATTTGCAGCTGTTCCGGTTGAGCTTCAATACGCGTAACGGTCTGGGCAGCACATGGAATGACTGACATAGTGATCGCTGTGAATACAAGTAGCGCTCGCTTCATGATCTGATACTCCACTTTTGCAGGATTCTTACTAACTGACTTGTTAACTGGGATGGCTTACATCGGCAAGAAGCCAGAACTTAGGGCTCACTTAATGTTTTCCCTTCAAGCTCAAGCACATTGGCTTGAAAAATCTCCTCTAGCACCACGATCTTATCTTCCAAGCCAAAGATTATTGCCAACATCTTCAAGCTTCTGGAAATGCCTATATCGCTAGGATTTACAGTGGATTCTGGCCGCACTTGACCCTCCCTGTAGCGTTTTCTACGTTTCCATAACTAAAAATAAGAATCATTCTTAATAACCGGAGCCGCTGAGCTCCGATTCGTGTCTAGAGAACTAATGAGCAATACTCATATTCTGAAGATTAAGGACCTCGAAGCCAAGGTGGCCTCAGAGAACCTTGGTATTTTAAATGGACTGAACCTTGATATCAGCGGTGGACAAATCCATGCAATCATGGGGCCCAATGGCTCTGGGAAAAGCACATTAGCAAAGGTGCTCGCCGGACATCCCGGTTATGAGACTACGGCTGGACAAGTTCAATTCAAGGGTCAAGACTTACTTGAATTGGATGCAGATGAAAGATCCCGACTTGGCATCTTCCTAGCATTCCAGTACCCAGTAGAAATTCCAGGGGTCTCAATCGCGAATTTTCTACGCACTGCCCTACAGGCGCATCTCAGCGATGAGGAAGAGCTCGACATCTTCGAATTCTCTGATATGCTCACTGAGAGAATGGGGATGCTAGAGATGGATATTTCCTTTGCTGAACGTCATGTAAATGACGGCTTTAGTGGTGGTGAGAAAAAACGTAATGAGATCTTGCAGATGGCAGTTTTAAAGCCCAGCCTTGCAGTGATGGATGAAACGGATTCAGGCCTCGATATTGACGCCCTTAAGATTGTTGCGAATGGTGTAAATAAGCTTACTGAGGAGGACCCAGAAATGTCGATCCTACTCATTACTCACTATCAGCGTCTGTTGAATTACATCAAGCCCGATTTTGTACATGTAATGGTAGATGGGAAGCTCGTTCGGTCCGGGGGGCCAGAAATCGCCTTAGAGTTGGAGAAGGACGGTTACAAAACCTGGAAAGACTCGGAGTCATCATCTGACCTAGTCATCCCAAAAACGGCCTGAAGGAGGACATACCCGCCCATGCCTCAAAATGAGACAATCAAAGATCTCCAGCTTGACGAATACAAGTACGACTTTGTCACTGATGCCGAGCCGGTTTACCGTGCCCAAAAGGGCCTCTCCGAAGAGGTAGTCAGAGAGATCTCAGCTCACAAAGAGGAGCCTGAGTGGATGCTTGCCCTCCGGCTAAAAGCTCTCAAAGTCTACGAATCTAAACCCATGCCCACATGGGGAGGGAACCTATCAGAACTCGATAGAGTCCTGGATGAGATCTATTTCTATGTTCGACCCCAAGACCGCATGGAGCACTCATGGGAAGACGTCCCCGAGGAAATCAAAGACACATTTGAGAAGCTTGGAATCCCTGAGGCCGAAAGGAAAGTACTAGCTGGCGTTGGTGCACAGTACGAGTCAGAAATGGTATACCATTCACTCCGTGAAGAATGGGAAAAGCAGGGTGTGATATTCGATTCAATTGAGGATGGGCTCAAGAATCACCCCGACCTCTTTCGTGAATATTTTGGGACAGTGATTCCCACCCAAGACAACAAGTTCTCTGCTATGAATGCTGCAGTGTGGTCGGGTGGCTCATTCGTATACATACCGCCAGGTGTGCATTTAGAGACACCACTGCAAGCATACTTCCGGGTTAACCAAGAACGAATGGGCCAATTTGAGCGAACACTGATCATCTGTGATGAAGGAGCCAGCGCTCATTACATCGAGGGCTGCACTGCACCTGTCTATTCGACCGAGTCGTTTCATTCAGGTGTCATAGAAATTGTAGTGAAAAAGAATGCCCGTTTTCGCTACACAACGATCCAGAATTGGTCCAATAACATGTACAACCTCGTAACCCAAAGAGCGTTAGTACACGAAGACGCAAATATGGAATGGCTGGATGGGAATTTGGGCTCTAAGCTGACAATGAAGTACCCGTCCTGCTATTTAGTAGGTGAGCGTGCTCATGGAGAGATTCTCTCAATCGCATATTCTGGTGACGGTCAACATCAAGATACAGGAGGCAAGGTTGTCCATGCGGCTCCATACACAACTTCTTCTATTGTCTCCAAGTCAATATCTAAGGGACACGGACGATCGACTTACCGAGGGCTCTGCAAAGTTCATGAAGGAGCTCACCATGCGCGCTCGAACGTCGAATGTGACGCGTTATTGATCAATGACACTTCTCGGACTGATACGTACCCATATATCGAAATTGAGGAGAATGATGCCAACGTAGGTCATGAAGCTTCGGTGTCTAAGATTGGTGAAGAACAGCTATTCTACCTCACCAGCCGAGGTATCTCAGAAGAAGAGGCGATGGCCATGATCGTCCGAGGATTCATAGAACCGATCGCCAAAGAGTTGCCACTCGAGTATGCGGTTGAATTAAATAGGTTGATAGAACTAGAAATGGAAGGATCAGTCGGGTAGACCTGGACCTAACCTAGAACCGAAACATGAATGATTCTCCCCTTTCAAACGGTATAACCAGCGCTCTTAACTTCAGTGCTGTTGAGCATATATGCGCAGGAGAACCAGACTGGCTCCGCAAGCGTCGTGAACATGCTTGGACTTTATACGAGCAAACTCCGATGCCCACTACCAAACTAGAGGAGTGGCGCTACACCGATCTACGGAAGAAGCTACAGTTGGATGCACTATCACTTTCACAAGCCACCCTCACACCGGACGATCCTAAAGCATGGCCCAAACGCCTCCGCAAAGCGATGGAAGAAGACCGACAAGCTTCAGGGCATATTGTTGTAATCGATGGCCATGTCGTGCATTCCGATCTTGAACCTGATTTCGTTGCTAAAGGCGTAATCCTCTCTTCACTTCACGATGCGATAAAGCAATATCCGGATCTTGTTGGTAATTGCCTTGCAACTGAAGCAGTGCCCCCTGAAGAGGGTAAGTTTGCTGCATTAAATGCCGCACTCTGGAGCGATGGAATTTTTTTATACGTCCCCGCAGAAGTTCAACTCAATAAACCAATTAGAGTAACACGCTGGCTAAGCGAAGCTGGGATCGCTCAATTCGGTAGAGTTCTTATCCTGGCTGAGGATGCAAGCCGTATTTCATACGTTGATGAAATATTGTCGGATGATTTCTCTGAGCAGACCCTTGCTTCCAACGCCGTGGAGATCATTGCTAAGGAAGGAGCACAGGTACAGTACGTATCAGTCCAGCGCCTAGGCCGCGGCGCATTTTACCAATCTGTTCAGCGGACCCTTGCTCATCGCAACGCTACCCTCGATACACTCAACGTTGCTCTGGGGGCCTCGGTCTCACGTGTTGATCTCAACGCCCGCCTTCTTGGAGAAGGAGCAAATTCGGATATGCTTGGGCTTTACTTCGGAGATGACGATCAACACTTCGACTTCAACACTAGCCAAGATCATATTTCACCACATACTGCTAGCGATTTACTCTATAAGGGAGCCCTCGACGCCGCGAGCCGAGCAGTGTTCCGTGGCATTATCAGGGTACAACCAACGGCCCAGCGCACAGATGCTTATCAGACAAACCGAAACTTACTACTCTCTGGAAATGCTAGGGCAGACTCTCTACCCAACCTTGAGATTGAAGCTGACGATGTAAAATGTTCCCACGGTGCGACAGTCGGAGAGCTTGACCCAGAGGCAAAATTCTATCTTATGAGTAGAGGGCTTAGCCTTATCCAAGCTGAACGCCTTGTCGTACTAGGGTTTTTAGGAGAAGTGCTCTCGAAGCTCCCCCTGGGTGGCGTTGTTGAAAAAGTTACTCGCGTAATCGAAGAAAAGCTGGCTCAGCACTAACAATGACTATCACAACTTGAGGGTAAAACAGGTGAGACTTTCCTCCAGCTTACTTTCTCATGTCTAGCTGGGTACGTGTCGCGGCATTGGCCGATTGTGATGTCGGAACACTGAAGGCAGTCATGGTTGAAGGGACCCCTATCGTGCTGGCTAATGTAGAGGGGGATATCTTTGCTCTTCAAGACGAGTGCTCTCACGAAGAGTACCCGCTCTCTGACGGAGAACTAGAAGGTGGGGATCTAGTATGTATCTATCACGGAGCCCGGTTCGAGTGCGCAACTGGCCGGAACAAGAGCTTGCCAGCTATCCGGCCGATCAAATCCTTCGCGGTCCAGGTCCGCGACGACGAGATCTATATCGACCTAGCCTAACTCTCCAATGACGCCAGCCACATTCGATCCAGCCACAATCCGTTCAGAATTTCCTACACTGGAACAGTCTGTTAACGGCCGACCACTTGTCTATCTCGATAACGCGGCAACTTCACAAAAGCCCAGGGTCGTGCTAAACGCGTTACAAGCGTACTACGAGAACGACAATTCAAATGTCCACCGTGGAATCCATGAGCTCTCGAGACGTGCAACGGTAGCATATGAAGAATCACGCACTAAGGTTGCTGATTGGATTGGGGCAGCTGGGCCTTCAGAGATCATTTGGACTCGAGGCACAACTGAATCTATCAACCTCATCGCCAATGCATGGGGACTCGACAATCTCAGCGAAGGAGATGAGATCCTGCTCTCGGTGCTTGAGCACCACTCAAACATCATTCCCTGGCAACTTGTCGCCCACCGAACGGGTGCGGTTATTAAATACATTGAGCTAGATGAGCGGGGACGATGGATTCTAGAAGACCTTCCTCGCCTACTGACAGATAGGACAAAAGTGGTAGCAATCAGCCATGTGTCTAATGCCCTAGGAACTATCAACCCTGTAAAGACAGTTACTAAGGCAGCCCATGAGGTTGGTGCCCTCGTGTTAGTTGATGGGGCACAGGGGGCAGTCCACATGAATGTAGATGTCCAAGACCTTGGCGTGGACTTCTATGCGTTCAGCGGACACAAGATGTGTGGTCCAACCGGGATTGGAGTGCTGTGGGCAAAAGGAGACCTGCTTAATTCGATGGAGCCATACCAGGGTGGTGGTGAGATGATCCACTTTGTTGGGCGAGATGAGAGCACCTGGGCCGAGGTGCCCCATAAATTCGAAGCAGGAACACCCAATATTGCCGGTGCAATCGGCATGGGAGCGGCCATAGACTTCCTATCTGAAATAGGTACTGAAGCCATCGCAAGTCATGAGCAGAAACTCCTAGGCTATGCCATAGAGCAAATCAGCTCAGTGGACGGCATTCGTATTTACGGCCCTCAGTCACCTAGTGAACACTCTGCCTTGGTCTCATTTACTCTGGGTGATGCCCACCCACATGATATTTCGACAATTCTTGACTCTGAAGGCATAGCTATTCGCGCAGGGCACCATTGTGCTCAGCTAGCCATGAAACATTTTGGAATCTCAGCGACCGCACGCGCATCGATCTACTTGTACAACACACAAAGTGACATCGACCTACTCGTAGAGGGGCTTGAGCAAGTCCAGAGTATATTTGCCTAATGGAAACACCACAGCTCAGCTCTCTCTATCAACAACTGATCCTTGAACACTACCGCAATCCTAGGAATAAGGCCGAACTCAAGAATAAATCGGTTGAAATTCACATGGCCAATCCCGTTTGTGGTGATGAAGTTCGACTGCAATTACGAATTCAGGATGACCTGATCGAAGAAGCAAAATTTATTGGTCAGGGCTGCTCAATTTCTCAGGCAGCAATAAGCATGATGACCACACTACTCCATGGTTGTTCACTTGCGGAGGCTGAGGTCTTGGCCGAGTGTTTCACAAAGATGATGCAGGGCGACCTTGAGGCGGCTCAGGACAAAAGACTGAAAGACCTTCGGGCCTTACAAGGGGTGAGTAAATTTCCAGTACGTATAAAATGTGCTCTGATCGGGTTCGACGCTCTGCAGGAAGCCCTTAAGACACATGCAAGAGAAGACAAAAGCTGACTACTTCCTTCTATGACGTACACTCAGCCCATCTTGCTGACACAAGGGTGGGGCCACTCACAGTGTGGGTGTCATCAGCTGGCGTGCGACGCATTGAATTCGGGTCTCTTCCCCGTGACGACCACACTGAACGGCCAGGATCTTGGCCATCCGATCTGCAAAATGCTGTAGCACAAATCGAGGAATATCTTAATAAGGATCGCACTATATTTGATCTTAAACTCGATTTTGGAAACACAACCTCGAACTTTCAGAAAGAAGTCTACGAGCAACTACTCAAGATCAAATACGGCCACGTCGTTTCATATGGCCATATTGCGAGAGACATCGAAAAGCCAAATATGGCTCGGGCTATCGGACAAGCGGTCGGTGCAAACCCTATCCCAATTGTGGTGCCATGCCATCGAGTAGTAGGAGCTGATGGCCACCTTACAGGATTTAGCGGCGGACTCAAAGCTAAGGTCGGACTTCTTACTCTCGAGGGGATAGATGTTGATGGTAGTCAGGCCAACAGCAGGGTACATCCAGAAGTTATTCCGCTGGATCTGTGATACTCTTCGAAAGCACCCTTATTCGACATGAGTTAAAGAGCAGAATCTAGTAACTCTTTCTAGTAACTAGTGTGGACTCTCAGAAGCGGTCAGGGGACAGTTTCCTGCTCAACTCTGGCGCTTCCGCATCTAGGATCTGCCGAGCAATTATCTGTCCTGTTATCGGACCAAGAGTAAGTCCTAGCATGCCGTGTCCGGTTGCGACACTGAGTCCTGTGACTCCGCCTATAGATCCTATAATTGGCATTCCATCAGATGCCATCGGTCGCAGCCCACACCACTCTGATATTGGGTCATCGCGTCCCAAGTTGGGAAAACATCTTCGAGCAGCATTCGTCAATTGATTTAGCCGCACGGTGCGCATCACCCGATTGAATCCTGAAAACTCCATTGTACCAGCAAAACGGACAAAACCCCCCATTGGTGTGCAAAACACGGAAGCCTCGCTGAGTTCACATGCAGCCTTGATCGGAGGAGCGCCACCATGCCCTTTAGCGTAGTCGCGATGGTAACCTTTACCGGGCTGAAGTGGTAATCGGATTCCAACCTCATTTAATATGCCTGCACTAAAAGGGCCTGTCGTTAAGACTACCGCGTCAGCATCAATTTCCCCTTCGTTCGTGCGCAGACCCACAACGCGTCCCGAGATGATTGACAGGCCCAGAACGCTTACTCCTTCTTCTATTAGGGCCCCCCGCAACCTAGCTCTTTCTGTTAACCCCGTCAGAAATTTCAGCGGATCCAAACTGCGGGACTCAGGATAATGGATTCCACCCAGAATTTCAGAACTGAACTCAGGCTCTCGGCGCCTCAATTCTCCTGAACTCAAGTGTTCTGGGTGGTATCCGTGTGCTTCGATTGCTGCTGCTTCATTTCGCGCGCGCTCCAACCCTAGTTCAGTCTCACATACCTTGTAGTAGCCCCTCCGAATGTATTCACACTCAATCCCTTCTTCCTCGATGATATTGTCAAAACTCTGAAGTGCGTTTTTCCCTAGTGGAGCCATCACATTCATACACTCTTCTACATGTTCGTCTGTAGAATAATGAATAAAATCTCGGAGCCATCCCCAGAGGCGCGGATCCCAACGGGGTGGAATATAGAGAGGGCTTCTTTCGTCCAGTAACGAGCGCAAAGCCTTCCTCAGTCGCCCCCGGCGATTGAGTGGCGGGTGGCCTACTGCTACCGTTCCACCGTTCCCTCCCGAAGCTCCAGAACCAATATGATCTCGCTCCAGCAACTGCACCTGTGCACCTGCTTTGGCTATAGCATAGGCACAGCTCACACCAACCACCCCGCCCCCGACGACAAGGACGCGCGGCCTACTCATGTCAGCACGTTGAAGGATCTAACAAGACCTTTATAGAGCCCGTCTTACTCCGAGTAGCAGCTGTCGAGAGCGCTTGTTGGTACTGTGCTAGGGGGTAGACATGCGTCACCATTTCCTGCACGGGTGCGGCAGTCTCTACAAGCATGTCATGGGTAATCTGGAATGTATGCTTCCTTTCCCCCCTCCATTCCTCAGTTCCATAGCACACATAGCCCTTCACGTCTAACTCTCTGGCCCACATGAATGTCAAGTCAACTTTCCGAATTTCAGCAGCACAACCCAACATTATGATTCGGCCTCTAGGCGCTGAGAAACGCAGTGCTTGCTCGATGGTCTGCCTGCTTCCCACACAGTCGAAGATGAGTGGGAAGCCTCCACCTGCATACACTTCATTACCCAAAATAGGCATGTAACCACTTGCACCCGTCTTAATGATTGCCTGGCGAGCTTCATCTCCAGGGGATACCACACTACTCGCACCAAGACTTAGTGCAATTTCTGCCTCATGGGCCCTCTTAATCTGAGCTATTATTTCACCTTGATAACCTGCAGCACGTAAAGACCAAACAGTTCCAAGCGCTATTGGACCACTACCAATTACCAGTGCAGGCCCAGAGCCAAACGGTCTTGATCCCAGCGCAGCATGCATCCCAACGGCAAGCGGCTCGATAAGCGCGGCCGTCCTATCGTTCAAGCTATCATTCACAGGAAATATTTGCGTTTCGTGCGCTATCATCTGCTCAGCCCATCCGCCTGGGAGCGATCCATGGTATCCGACGGTCATACCACGAAGAAGTGGCTCATTCCCAACTAGAATTCTTCCCTGCTCGCCCGCCCGTTCACATGTAGCTGGCCATCCGGTGCTGCAGGAAAGGCATTCTTCTTCTACCTGAAACCCCCTCATTTTACAAGACACAACAGGGCTTACCGCAACTCTCTGGCCTGGCTCTACACTCCTGACAGCTCCCCCAACTTCTATGACACGAGCTAGAATCTCGTGGCCGAGAACCGCTGGGAAAGAGCTAAAGGGCTCCATTACAGGACTAGTCTTAAACGTGAGTGTGCCAACATCTGATCCACAAATTCCGGCCTTGAGAATTTCAAGCCGTACCCAGTCGTCTGCTGGCAAAGACGGTTCAGCTATTTCTCCATAACGCAGCCCGCTAATGCCACCAAATACCGCGGACTCCGTCAGCTTCCCAAGACTTTTACCCAGGAGATAGCCGGGAATCGTAACATTGAAACTAACAGCTTGCACTAGCTAGCCAGTCCTGCGATCACCTAAGTCATCTGCTGGAACAGGTCCCGCAGAATCAGGTGTGATTTGGAGGACTTCTTTCGCTTTCTCTGCATCTTGAGAACGGACCCAGATCCGCGCTGGGGAGGCAAACGTCATTCCGCCATATGCACCACCGCCATCATCAACTTGTATCCGGTAAGGGATTCCGGCATCAACTAAGAATCCAGCACCAAACTCAGCTTCATGACGATATACGTACTCAGCTACAAGAACATCCCTATGACTTGGTTGGTTGCTCATGGTCACACTCTAAACTCTGGCCGTAGTTCGAGTAAGTATTTCACATCGCGGCACAAGAAAAGTATAAAGCTTAGTCAACCTGTAACATTGATCACATGACGTTCAACCAATGACGGCTAAGCTAACTAGAGAGTTACAGTAAAAATCTTTAGAGAGGCTTATTCGGATTCGCGATGGTTCGCCACATATGAGACGAGGGTGTCCCTCCATATCCCAAACCTTCCTTAGGTTGTTTGAAGTGGCGCCCAATGATGTCAATGAACGGCTCTATTGAGACATCCACACCATCCTGGAAAGCATAGGTGTCGTTCAGAGTCACCATGCGAGCATCCATATACCACTTGTGGGCCCGGGCATGCTGGTAGTCACGCTCTATGTAAGGCTCAGGCACGTAATCCTCACCAAAGATACGATTGTACATTTCTGGATACTCATATCCCACTGACTCGTCTGGGTAGAAACGCAACGCTGCATGATATCGGATAGCCCAAGCCACTCGTTCATGAACGTAGGGTTCGACTAGCTGAGCGCCCCACCAACCATGATCGACCTTGATCAGATTCTGAACAACATCATGCAATAAACAGGCGAGAATAGTTTCCTCAGGCTGCCCGGTCTGGAGTGCGTAATTCGCAGATTGTAAAACATGCCTAGCTGGAGCGAACCGAAGCTTGAAAAAATCCACGAGTGTGGGTTTATCTGGCATCGGTTCGAATACTCGACCATTCGGCTGGAACAGGTTTCCAGTGCCGCGGGGTGGCCTCACTTGCTCCTGCTCGTCCTCTGACTCTTGAGGGCCATGGTCATGATCATGACCCTCAAGAAGATCGATCATGTAGTGCTCGAGTTCCTCAGCTTTATCCTCCGGAGTCATCGCCGCTAAGGCGCCAGCCCCTACCGTTGCGAGAAACTTTTTCCGATCGACCTGAATCTCACCCATGACAAACCTCCTGTAATGCACTCAGTTCCAACGTGAACTAATATAAGAACTCATTATCAGGTTACGGTTCTAACTGGCTACTTGCAAACCCCTTGGGATGGGAAGCTCAACACCTCTTGGCGTTGACTGCCGGCGCCTATGGGCTTTAGATCAGCAATGACCGTCTCTAAGCAATGATACTGGGACTACCGTTTATGCACTTTGAGGAAACTGACTGATGGCGCGAAATCTTAATCTCTTAATTGGCTTAAGCCTCCTTTTTTCTGTCATTGGCGCAGAGAATTCCTGGGCACAGATCCACCGGTCTACCCTACACGACTACAGAGTGGTTCCAGTAGTGTCAGGTCTCCAAAACCCCTGGGGTATGGCCTTTTTGCCAGACGGTGACATCCTGGTTACAGAACGGCCTGGGAGACTCCGGATCATCCGCGAAGGGAGGCTGCTAGGAAATGCAGTACCGGGCGTACCTGAAGTATTGGCGCAGGGACAGGGCGGACTGCTTGATGTGCAACCCCATCCTAACTTTAGAACCAACCGCCTAATCTATATCACGTATTCCAAACCCTATACTGATCTTGAGGGTGCGCGGACGGTCCTCATAAGGGGAACATTCCAGAATGACGCGCTAACAAACATCGAGGAACTTTTTTCTGCGCGGGCAGTTGGCCGTGGCCATTACGGATCCCGCATAGCATTTGATAGTGAAGGCTATGTTTTTATTACCGCTGGAGATCGCCAAGCACCGCCTCGCGGGGATTTATACGCTCATCCTGCTCAAGACCTCTCAAACCACCATGGCGTGGTCATCCGCCTGCACGATGACGGCCGTATTCCTGTAGACAACCCATTTGTGGGAACAGCCGAAGCGCTTGGAGAAATCTGGAGCTATGGACACCGTAATCCACAGGGCCTTGCTTTCCACCCCGTGACCGGTGACCTGTGGTCAAATGAGCACGGTCCGCAGGGAGGAGATGAGCTAAATGTAGTCCTTCCTGGACGTAATTATGGCTGGCCAGTAATTGGTTACGGGGTCAATTACGGTAGTGGCTCAACAATCCATGAGGGCACTCTCAGGGAAGGCATGGAATCACCAAAGCACTTCTGGGTGCCTTCTATCGCAACCTCCGGTCTGATGGTCTACACCGGCGACCAATTCCCAGCATGGCGGGGTAATATTTTCGTAGGTGGCTTGGGAGGAGAACAGCTATCTCGCCTAACGATTGATGGCCAAGACATCCTCAATGAGGAGACGCTAGTTCAACGGATGGGGCGAATTCGAGATGTTCGCCAAGGACCAGAAGGCTATATCTACCTTGCGATTGAAGATCGACGGGGAGCAGAAACTGGTATTGTACGTCTCGAGCCAGCTCGAACG
>Ga0310344_10001695_pt1 | contig 16762 bp, 18 predicted proteins | sample HC15DNA20200_MG_FD_203801 | JGI IMG/M metagenome (GOLD analysis project Ga0310344, IMG submission 203801) | Marine microbial communities from station ALOHA, North Pacific Subtropical Gyre - HC15-DNA-20-200_MG | ecosystem: Environmental > Aquatic > Marine > Oceanic | place: Pacific Ocean: North... | reverse complement strand
GAAAAAGGTAAAACAGGAATTTCACTGATCGAATTTAAACAAGCTATCTATCTCAGCATCAAAACACTACAACAGTACCGCGCAGTTCATCTTCATCGGAGTATCTGTAATCCAACTATATACCGAGAGCTTCTACGTACGGAAATGCCAGAGTTAAGTCAATTCCTTCAATCGGCAGTGCAGGCTGAATTAATAAAGCTACACCCCCACGAAATCGTCTTTTTGGATAAACTTGGAATCGATCACGAATTTGATTCAGTCCGTTTAGAAAATCCGATCGAAGTCTACAGTAATGAAGTCGAACCAATAAAAGAAGTCGGTAGTGCGCTGGATTCCGCATTAGCCAACCTTCCCTTAATTGGACCGCGGGACTACGCAAAATTAAGTTTTAATGATGAATTAGTTGAATTCGAATGGGATAGGACTTACTTCAATAAACCGAAGTATCAAGAAATTAACCATCGTGAAACGGCAACCGCGGATGCCGAACCATTTCTACTCGAGTCTGAATCTCACTATGGCATATTACTTGTTCATGGCTTTCTTGCGTCTCCAGCGGAAGTACGTGACTTTGGGAACAAATTGGCTACGGCCGGCTACACCGTCCTCGGGATAAGACTAAAAGGGCACGGAACTTCCCCATGGGATCTTCGAGAACGAAGCTGGCAAGATTGGTACACATCGGTAGAACGTGGCTTTGAAATCATCCAGGCGCTATGCAAGCACGTGTGTGTCGTCGGCTTTTCGACTGGAGGGGCCCTCTCTTTGATGCTTGCATCAAAAAGAGTAGGTCAAATAGATTCTGTAATTTCTGTTAGTGCACCTATAAAGTTTCGTAACAAGAACATGTATTTCGTTCCGCTAATGCATGGCGCCAATCGGATCGTTAGATGGGTCTCAAAATACGAGGGACTTATCCCATTTCGTCCGAACGAGTCGGAACACCCGCATATCAATTATCGGAATATGCCAGTGCGGGGCCTCTACGAGCTTACCCGTCTGGTCTCCAACCTAAAAACAGATCTTAAAGACGTTACGTGTCCCGTGTGTATCGTTCAGGGCACGGAGGATCGTGTTGTCGATCCGGTAAGCGCAAAAATCGCGTACGAGGGAGTTGGAACGAATGACAAGATACTCCAATGGATTGAATCCAGACGTCACGGGATACTGAATGAAGATATTGGAGGAGTCCATGCCTTACTGCTCGATTTCATCGGAAAAAGAGCTGGTCGAATCAATGCGTAAGAAAAACGGTTTGGCTAGTGGGAATTATATAACTACGCAGACCAAATAACTAACAGAATGTTTCGGTATCTAAATATCTTTCTAAACCTCATGTCTGTTGTGCTCCCCGCTCAACTAGTGGAATCACAATAATTAGGACGTCAATGAATCTGGGCATGGTATGAAATTAATTAATAGTTGCGACTAACTGAACTCAGGGCGAATGCTACTACGCATCACTCACGAGTCCGGCCTAGGTACAACCTGGAAGGATTTCGTGAAGCATAGGGTGAAATACAGAAGGGGATGGTTATTCGATTATCTGAGTGGCCAAACCTAATAAATTGGCGAGCTGACGTGCAGATGGATTAACGATGCGGTACAGTTGCCGACCCTTGGTTTTAGGCTTTTCGCCGTGGCACATTGGTATGAAACAAAACGACCTAATTGCTCCATCAATACTCGCTGCAGATTTCGCCCGGCTCGGTGCTGAGATCGATGCGGTAGTTGCCGCAGGATCTCAACTAATTCACTTTGATGTAATGGACAACCACTACGTTCCGAACCTAACGATCGGTCCTCTGGTGTGTAGCGCATTGCGGAAATACGGTGTCAGCGCAGACATCGACGTTCACCTCATGGTCAAACCAGTTGAACGCCTGGTTGGTGATTTCGTCGATGCTGGCGCCACCTATATCACTTTCCATCCGGAGGCGAGTGAACATGTAGATCGTACCCTACAATTAATCCGCGATTCGGGATGTAAGAGCGGACTCGTATTTAATCCCGCAACCCCATTGGATCATCTGGATTTTGTGCTAGATAAGATCGACATGGTACTCGTTATGGCTGTAAATCCGGGTTACGGGGGACAGACCTTCATCCCCGCCGCATTAGATAAACTGCGCTTAGCCCGCGCGATCATTGACCGGAGCAAACGACCTATCAGACTTGAGATCGATGGTGGAGTTAATGTTGATAACATTAAAGAAATCGCTGCGGCTGGTGCAGATACCTTTGTAGCCGGTACAGCGATTTTCGGGAGCACGGACTACGCTGCAGTAATTTCAGCGATGCATGCGGAAATCGAGAAAAGCAGATCCGTATGAACGTCTCCCCTGATGGCTGTGCCATCATATTCGATCTCGACGGAACCCTCGTTGATAGCGCACCCGATATTGCTGTAAGTGTAGCTTACGCCGTACAACTTGTCGGGAAGCAACCTCCGAGTCTTGAGACGATAAAGGGTTATATTGGCAACGGTGCAGATCGATTAATCCACAGATCGCTTACTAATGATCATAATGGAGTTGCCGACATCGCTTTATTCATCAAAGTGCGTGCGTATTTTTTCGAACACTATGGAGAAAATTTTTGTCGGTACTCAACCCCATATATCGATGTTGATCAGACTCTGACAGAACTATGCAACCGTGACTACAAATTAGCTTGTGTAACGAATAAACCAAATCGTTTTACCGATGGTCTACTACGACATCTTGGTCTCGACCATTTTTTTCCTGTGGTCCTCAGCGGAGACACGCTAGATGAAAAGAAACCGGCACCGAATCAACTATTGTACGTAGCAAACCATTACGGAATCACACCAGGACACTGCGTTATGGTCGGCGACACTCGAACCGACATACTTGCCGCCAAAAATGCGAACATGTCCTCAGTTTACGTGACCTATGGTTATGGGAACATCACCGACATTGAACTAAACGACCCGCTTGCCATAGTTGATTCGTTGAGTGAAATAGTCGATTTATTACCCAATATGAGGTTAGGTACCGTAGGTATCAAAACGTGATATTAATGATCGATAATTACGATTCGTTTACGTACAACCTGGTGCAGTATTGTGGTGAGCTCGGCCAAAATGTAGATGTAATCCGGAACGATATTCTGACTACCGATGAAATACGTAGTAGGAAACCAGAGGCGATTATCATATCCCCTGGGCCATGCACCCCAAACGAAGCGGGTATCTCGATGGAGGTAGTCAATGAATTCGGCGGAACGATACCTATCCTAGGGGTGTGTCTCGGCCACCAAAGTATAGCGCAAGCACTAGGAGGTAAGATTGTACGTGCGCGTACTGTTATGCATGGAAAGACCTCACCAATCTACCATCAAGCAAACAACATTTTTGACGGCCTTAGTTCACCCTTCATCGCGACTCGTTATCACTCTCTAGTAGTTGAGCGCGCGAGTCTCCCTTGTTGTTTTAAGGTTACCGCTTGGACCGAATCGACTGATGGCGAAATTGATGAAATTATGGGTTTGGAACACCTAAACTACCCTATCTACGGTGTCCAATTTCATCCGGAATCAATACTCACCGACAGTGGTCATCAATTGCTCGCTAATTTTTTTTCGATAGCAGCGAATGCAAGAATATCTTTATGAATATTCAACAGGCAGTCGCAAAAGCTATCGCTAGAGAGAATATCGAATTTGATGAGATGGTCAGCGTTGTACGAACAATTATGTCTGGTAACGCAACCTCGGCACAAATTGCCGGACTCTTAGTTGCGTTAAACATGAAAGGTGAAACGGTCGACGAAGTTACAGCTGCAGCAAGTGTAATGCGTGAACTTGCTGTGTCCGTCTCCGTTCCGGCTGATTGTGATCCGTTGATTGATACCGCCGGTACTGGTGGTGATAACGCACATACGTTCAATATATCCACGGCGGCCGCCTTTGTAGTCGCCGCCGCCGGGGGCTACGTGGCTAAACATGGAAATAGATCGGTATCTAGCTCCAGTGGATCTGCTGACGTTCTGGCAGAAGCTGGCGCGGATATTGAGCTTGACCCAACCACTGTCGCGCATTCGATACGGGAAACAGGAGTCGGATTTATGTTCGCTCCGGCTCACCATCGTGCTACCCGTTACGCGGTCGGCCCCCGTCGCGAGCTTGGAATTCGAACCTTGTTTAATGTACTTGGTCCACTGACTAACCCGGCAGGTGCACGAATGCAACTTGTTGGCGTTTTCGATCGCCACTGGCAAATAATAGTTGTAGAAGCCTTAGCTCGACTCGGTACCGAACGTGCGCTTGTAGTTAACGCCAAAGATGGCCTCGATGAGATTAGTATTAGCTCAATCACGACCGTGGCTGAGTTACGTGATGGGCGAATAGATTGGTTCGAAATCAACCCGAAAGAATTTGGCATTGAGATACGAGATAACTCCTCGATAGTTGCGCGCGACGCAGGGCATAGCCTTAAAATAATAAGAGAAGTGTTCGATAACGAACCCGGTCCGGCTCGCGATATAGTTGCGTTAAATGGAGGCGCCGCAATTTACATTTGCGGTCTGGCGGACACTATTTCCAGTGGAATCGAACGAGCCAATCAACTTTTAGCTGAAGGGTCTGCGCGAGATAGATTCAATCACTTTATCGAATTTACTAAGCGACACAGGCGCGTACCATGAGTCAGAACAATACAGCTAACGCAACTCCCTCGTCCAACATTTTGCTCGATATAATCGAACACAAAGTAAACGAAGTTAAGCAACGTCAAGACCACACTCCGCAGGCGAAAATAGAACAGCAGGCAAAAAATGCGTCACCAGTACGAAAGTTCGCCAACGCCTTATTGCGTCGAGTAGAAAAGAATATACCGGCTGTAATTGCTGAATGTAAAAAAGCGTCACCGAGTAAGGGACTTATTCGAGATAACTATAGGCCAAAACTTATCGCACAAAGTTATGCTGAAAATGGTGCAAGCTGCTTATCAGTTCTCACGGATGAAAAGTTTTTCCAAGGACATGATAAGGATCTCCTTGCGGCACGAACAGCATGTGACTTACCCGTAATCCGCAAAGATTTCGTGATCGATCCATATCAGGTATTCGAAACACGAGCTCTCGGCGCTGACTGCCTACTACTGATCGTCGCGTGTCTAGACGATCCCACCCTCCAAGAGCTTGCTGGTATAGCAACGACTTTAGGAATGGATGTCTTACTCGAGGTTCATGATCGGACTGAGTTGGAACGAGCCCTGCGATTACGACTACCGTTGATCGGAATTAATAACCGCGATTTGCGTCGCTTTGTCACTAACATCGACACGACAATAGGATTACTGCGTGATATACCGGACGATCGATTAGTTATCACTGAATCGGGGATCCATACTACCGACGATGTTTCCATGCTCCGCAGTCACGGTGTCAACGCCTTTTTAGTTGGCGAGAAATTTATGAGAGCGTCCGATCCTGGCGCGATGTTGCGGCAGCTATTTTTCCCGCAGACCGAGGCGTAGATACTGAGCGGCTACCCGACGCGGAAGGCGTAATGTTCAAGTGCCAAAAACATCTGCCGCTTCTTTAAAGGCCTTGAATTCGAGACAGTTTCCACTCGGATCTTCGAGAAAAAATGTCGCTTGCTCGCCCACTAAGCCCTTAAATCGTACATGTGGCTCGACTAAAAATTTGGCTCCGATGTAAACCATGTGATCGACAGCGCGATGCCAATCTTCCCAATCCATGATTAATCCAAAATGTGGTATCGGAATATCATGCTCGTCGACATTGCTAGTTAATCGAATTTCGCTGTCTAAGACTTGGTGGGCCGTAATTTGGTAACCAAAGAAATTCAAATCCAACCAGGTCTCTGAACACCGCCCCACACCGCAGCCGAGTACGTCGACATAGAATGATCGAGTTGCTTCTAGATCATGCACGGGAAACGCCAGATGGAAACTAGGGCGCCCCCGAAATTCCTCGAGCGGACTATTCGCTACTCTGGCCATAAGTTTTAAATTTCTCCAGTACCTCTTTCATTTGTGCTTCATTGAGTAACACCGGCTCGCCGCTCTGAACGGCTATGCAGTATTGCCTTGATAGCTGCTCGACTTCCAAAGCAAGCATTGCCGCAGCATGGGGATCTGCACCGAGAGCCAATACACCATGATTCGCTAACAGGCATGCTTTACGTTCTCGAAGCGCAACGACAGCATTCTCCGACAATTCCTTGGAACCGAAAGTAGCATAGGGCGCGCAACGGATCGAATCTCCACCAGCAACTCCAACCATGTAATGAAAGGCTGGGATAGATTGACGTATACATGAGAGTGCAGTGGCATAGGGTGAATGTGTGTGGACGATAGCGCCTACGTCCGAGCGTGCGGCATAGATAGCAATGTGCATGCTCGCTTCCGAAGAGGGTTTTAACCCGCTCACTATGCTAGCACCGATCGGCGGCATCCGTACGATGGAATCTGGACCCAACGCCGATGGATCGATCCCGCTCGGGGTTATTAAGTATTCCTTTTCACTAAGTCGACAACTCGCATTTCCAGCGCTGCCCGTATTCAATCCAAGTGTATGAAGACGTTGCATTACTTGGACCAGATCTCTAGGACCAAGCGGGCATCGTATCTCGTCGGCAACCATAAAGTATCAGCGCGAAAAAAGTTCGCACGCGGAATTATCGTGCCATTCAACAAACTCTATTCCTGGGACAGCCTGAAACGCATTAATATTGTTTACCTTTCTTGGTCGAATCTGGATCCTCATAAGCACTCTCCCACATACTACGTTATGTATAAGATAGTAGAATATAGTGAAATTCCAACGGTTGCCGATTTGATTGAGGGGCTTTAAAAGCGAACCTCGTGCCTCCGCAAGTTCAGACCGGCTGAATCCGCAGTGTCGAAAACCAATACTTTCAAAATCGAATTAAGAGAATAATTTTACATAGATATAAGATACCATTTAGCAGTGTGAATAGTGACCTCGTTATTTTAGTCAAGAAAATCTTCGCGTCTCCGAAAATGGACGATAATCTATGGACCAACATGAAAAAAAATTAATGGCGGCGACCGCTGCAATTGAACTTATTGAATTAGAAGGATTCATCGGGGTCGGTACCGGAAGTACGGCAAACTACTTTATCGACCTCCTGGCGCAATACAAACACCAAATCGAAGGTGCAGTAGCCAGCTCTACAGCATCCGCAGAACGACTGAAAGCGAATGGAATTGCTGTAATAGACCTCAATGGCGTTGGCGACCTCCCCGTTTATGTTGACGGAGCGGATGAAGCCTCGCGTCACCGGCATCTCATTAAAGGTGGCGGCGGAGCGCTAACTCGCGAAAAAATCGTTGCACATGCGAGTAAGCTATTCGTCTGCATTGTTGATGATTCGAAAATGGTAAAGCACCTGGGGGAATTTCCATTGCCGATCGAGGTCATTCCGATGGCACGCAGCTTCGTGGCTAGAGAAATGGTCAAGCTAGGTGGTCGGCCAGAACTACGCCATGGATTCACCACCGATAATGGCAATCAAATAATCGATGTATTTGGACTTCAAATAAGAGAGCCGGTTCGACTCGAAGAAACGATCAACCAAATACCCGGAGTTGTGACTAATGGCCTATTCGCGCAGCGCGGGGCCGACATTATCGTGGTTAGCGGCGATCGTGGTATTGATCGGATTGAGTGACCGGTACGATTTCTCACCAGAAGCGTCAGCGTATTAACCTTCCTCTGAATCTTGAATATAGAGTCTACAGAGAATAAGGCCGAGCTCGAACAAAAGCCATACCGGCACCGCCAACAGTATCTGTGAAATGACATCGGGTGGAGTCAGTAACATGCCAACAACGAATGCAGCAACAATTACATAAGGTCGCTTCGCCGCCAGCGTTGCGCGCGTAGTCATACCTGTGCGAACGGCCAAATATGTCGCCACTGGGACTTCGAACGCCACACCAAAAGCAAAAAACAACTTCAATACAAAATCTAAATACTTACTTATGTCCGTCATGACCGCAACTCCTGAAGGAGCGGTTGCCGAAAAGAATCCAAACATCAACGGGAACACAATGTAGTACGCAAAAGCAATACCGAAATAAAATAATGCAGTGCTAGAGATAAGCACTGGCAGCGCGAGCTGCTGTTCATTCCTATATAGCCCTGGAGCGACGAATGCCCAAAACTGATAGAAAATATATGGTGCAGAAATAAAAACAGCGAGGAACAACGCTAACTTAAATGGGGCTAGAAACGGAGAAGCGACTTCCGTTGCAATCATTGTTGCTCCGGTATCACTCATGTGATGTAGCAACGGATCGGCCAACCACAAATACAAATCATTTGCGAACGGTACTAGCACGAGCAATACCAGTAGTACGCTCAATAACGCGGCCATTATCCTGCTTCGGAGTTCCCTCAGGTGGGATACGAAAGTTCGCTCCGTTCGATCCAGGCCATCATCGTGTTGCGCTATAGCTTCCTCATCGTGATCGATTGCGTCTCCGTCAGACATAAAAATGCTTAATTGTCAGATTTATCTTTGGAGTGATTTAGAGGTTCAATATCGATGGATTCATCAAATGCCGTTGAAATTTCGCCGAATGAACTCTTAGGGGCTGCGTCTTTAACACTATCAACCTCTTCCAGCTCGATGTCGCGCTCTAGTTCATATCTAAGCTCACGCATCGCTCGCTTTGCACGTCCGATGAGTTGCCCGGTTGTCCGAGCCATACCAGGGAAACGCTCCGGACCGACCACGACTAGCGCAACAATCCCGATTAACGCGAATTCCCAAAAGCCGATATCCAACATGAGTTAATCTATCTATAGATTTTCTTTATCTGGGACACTGCTGTCACCTTCGATCACTCGTCCAGGATCTGGCGTTTTAGCAGCGTCGTCAGATTCGTCCTGCCCGTCTTTCAGTGCCCTTTTAAAGTCACGAATCCAACCACCAACATCGGTACCAACGTTGCGGATTTTCTTAGTTCCAAACACCAGCATTACAATGACTAGAATTACAATCAGTTCTTTTATTCCAAATGACATGGTACGCCTCCAAGGGGCCAAACTTTCAGTTGCCCGCGCCTATTTTCGCGGACGTGAAACCTTTTCCTCTAGCCCAGATTGTCCCAATCGACGCTCGAGCTCCGACATTATCCTATCCGCATCTATTTCGTTATAAGCTAATAAAACCAATGAATGAAACCAGAGGTCTGCTGTTTCATGAATAATTTCATTTTCCGCACCACCCTTTCCTGCGATCAATAATTCGGCAGCCTCTTCCCCGATCTTTTTAAGAATCTGATCGGCCCCCTCAGCATAAAGGCCAGCAACGTAGGATGTGGACGGATCGGCAGTCCTCCGCTGCTTAAGAATTTCAAAGAGTTCGTCTATAATTTCAGTGGACATTTAAAAGCGGGCCTTAAAATCTACGATCGGCGACCATAAATATCGGCGGGATCTTTTAGCACTTTGTCAGAAACTTCCCACTGATTGTTTTGGTAGGTGCGAAAGAAACAACTTTCACGACCTGTATGGCAGGCGATACCACCAACTTGCTTTACGATCAAAAGAATCGCATCTCCGTCACAATCGATGCGTAATGAGTTCAACTGTTGAATATATCCTGATTCTTCTCCCTTTCGCCACAAGCACTTACGGGATCTCGACCAATACACGGCTCGATTCTCAGCCACGGTTGCATGGAGCGCTTCGCGGTTCATCCACGCAAGTGTCAATACACGGCGAGAATTTTCCGCTTGCGCAATCGCCGGCACTAAGCCGTCTTCATCCCACTTGACCTCATCAACCCAACTCATAATCGCACTTCAATTTGATTATCGCGCAAATGCTCTTTGACCTGCGCCACAGTATATTCGCCAAAGTGAAAGATGCTGGCGGCAAGAACAGCATCTGCGTGTCCAGCAAGAACACCACCACTAAAATGGTCAAGCGTCCCCACACCACCAGATGCTATCACTGGTATTGGTGTCACGTCTGCAACGGCTCTTGTCAACTCTATATCGAACCCATCTCGAGTACCGTCGCGATCCATGCTCGTTAGTAGGATCTCACCCGCGCCAATAACCGACATACGCCTACACCACTCAATTGCGTCAAGTCCCGTAGCTCGACGACCACCGTGGGTAAATACTTCCCACCGCAGAGGACTTGACGCAACCCGACGCGCATCGACCGCGACTACTATGCACTGCGAACCAAACTTATTTGACGCCTCGCTAACAAAATCCATATTTTCAACTGCGGCAGTGTTTATCGACACCTTGTCCGCACCCGCCATTAACAATCGTCTCACATCATCGATTGTCCTTATTCCACCGCCGACTGTTAACGGAATAAATACTTGACTAGCAACCTTTTCAACGACTGAGATAATAGTATCTCTACGTTCGTGACTTGCCGTTATATCAAGAAATGTAATTTCATCAGCGCCTTGTTCATTATAACGCCTTGCAATTTCGACCGGATCCCCGGCGTCTTGGATATCCACAAAACGAACACCTTTTACCACCCGGCCCGCATCGACATCGAGGCATGGTATAACCCGTTTTGCGAGACCGCTCACTGCAAAAAGACAACGCTAGCCGCGCCCACTTTAGCTTCTATAGGCATCTGAACGACAAAACTTTTATATTCGACGAAACCGCAGCTCAAACGCCCACTCCGTATGTATGCTAGTCGCCATTATTAATATTAAATGAAGTCAAGGAATCGGATGATTGCGTATTGGTATTTTGCCTTAGCCTAATTACAAAGCTAGGCATCACAAGTTGCCTGCGTCGCTGAGTTTATCCGCAAGTGCTTGGGCTTCAGCTAAATCGAGGGCTCCTTCATAGATTGCCCGGCCGGTAATTGCCGCCATGACACCTTCCGGTTCCGCAGCACATAGTGCCCGAATATCATCTAGATTAGTGATACCCCCAGAAGCGATCACGGGTATGGATAATTCCTGAGCGAAGGCGACCGTGGCTTCTATATTTAGTCCATCCATCATTCCATCACGGCTTATGTCAGTGAACACTATCGCCGCGACCCCATCTTGTTCATAATGCTGCGCAAGATCAACCGCGTCATGGCGCGATAATTTTGACCAGCCCTCGATAGCAACCTTCCCTTCGCGAACGTCCAGGCCCACTATAATATGGCCTGGAAATTCAACGCATACATCAGATACGAAGTGTGGGGCGGTCACCGCTTTCGTCCCGAGAATGACGTAACGTACGCCAGCGTCAAGGTACTCTTGGATGCCATCTTCGTCTCGGATACCACCGCCAACTTGAATCGGCACGTCCGGGAAACGCTTTGTTATTGCGTGTATGGTGCGAGAATTGGTCGGACGCCCCGCTACCGCACCATCTAGATCGACAATATGTAGACGCCTTGCTCCGGCGTCAATCCATCGAGCGGCGACCGCGAGTGGATCGTCGGAATATACGGTATCGTCATCCATGCGCCCCTGCTTAAGACGCACACATTTACCGTCTTTTAGATCAATTGCAGGAATCAGCAACATGACGCTAGAGCTTATTCTTTACTCAGTTTACGCGGCAGCGGTTTTAGTTGACGTGTTTTATCCGTGTTTAATGCAATCATCTTAGCACAGGCAAACACAAGGCGCGCGCTATTCTAAATTGACACCTTTTAAGCCCAACTGACGCCGTTAATGCGCCTCGTCCCAATTCGACCCACAACCCACATCAACGACCAGCGGGACGCTAAGCTCTGCCGCTTCGGCCATCAACCGGCATATGCGTGCACTGACAGACTCAACCGAGTCTGCATCCACTTCGAGTATCAGTTCGTCGTGTACCTGCATAATCAGGCTAGCTGGAGCCTTATCACCGACTATCCAAGCATCAACCGAGATCATCGCGCGTTTGATGATATCGGCCGCAGTACCCTGCATGGGTGCGTTGATCGCGGTACGTTCGGCATATTGACGAAGCTGTGCATTACTACCGTTTATCTCTGGCAAGTAAAGGCGGCGCCCAAAAATTGTCTCGACGAATCCTGCTGCACGAGCGGATTCTTTCGTGTCTTCCATGAATGACCGTACGCCTGGGTAACGAGCAAAATAGAGATCAACATATTCCTGCGCCGCGACTCGATCAATACCAAGTTGTCGTCCCAGACCATATGCTGACATTCCATAGATCAATCCAAAGTTAACTGCTTTGGCCGCACGACGTTGTTCAGCAGTTACCTTATCAAGCGGAATACCTAGAATCTCACCCGCAGTTGCTCTGTGTACGTCAGCACCAGATCGGAATGCATCGAGCAAACCTTTATCTTGGGACAGGTGCGCCATAATTCTAAGTTCTATTTGTGAATAGTCCGCTGCAATCAGTACACGACCGGGCGGCGCTATAAAAGCATGACGAATCCGACGCCCCTCCGCAGTTCTTATCGGGATATTTTGCAAGTTTGGATTAGACGAGGAAAGACGACCAGTTGCGGTGATGGCCTGATGGTAACTCGTGTGAATGCGGCCGGTGACCGGAGAAACCTCAAGTGGTAACTTATCCGTGTAGGTGGATTTCAATTTGCTAAGGGCGCGATACTCAAGAATTAGTTTAGGTAATGGATAATCATCCGCTAGCTCCACCAATACGGATTCAGCTGTCGACGGTTGACCCTTCGGCGTTTTAGCCTTGACTGGGAGACCTAGTTTTTCGAACAATATCGCCTGGATCTGTTTATGCGATCCGATATTAAAGACCTCACCAGCACAATCATGGGCCTCCGACTGAAGCTCATCAAGCCGCCGCTTAATCTCCTCGCTTTGGGTAGTCAACATATCGCAGTCGATTAAAACCCCAAAACGTTCAACGCGCGAAAGAACGGGTATTAAAGGTCGCTCAATATCTCTAAAAACCGATAGTAAGGTTTCGGCATCACACAATCGTGGCATTAATTTTTTATGTAAACACAAACACACTTCGGCGTCTTCGGCAGCATATTGTGTTGCTTGTTCCATGGTGACTTTATTGAATGTGAGTTGTTTTACGCCTTTGCCAGCAACATCTTCAAAGTGGATTGTTTCCCGATTAAGATGTTGCAAAGCCAACGTATCCAGATCGTGTCGACTGGCTACACTATTCAAAACATAGGATTCCAGCATAGTATCGTGTGCAATTCCGTTAAGTTCGATACCATGATTCAATAGCACATTGCGGTCATATTTCAGATTGTGGCCGAGTTTCGGCTTACCCGGATCTTCGAGTAGTGCGCGCATACGCGCTAGTACAAAGGCACGGTCTAATTGCGCTGGCGCGCCCTCATAGTCGTGTGCAACCGGTACGTATGCGGCTTTCCCAGGCATAACCGAAAGCGATAGCCCTACGAGCTCTGCTTCCATGTAATTTAAGCTTGTCGTTTCGGTATCAAAAGCAAAGTAATCAGCTTCTTTCAACAAACCAAGCCAATGATCAAGGCGGGTTTCGTCCAAAATTGTCTCGTAGACAATATCATTTCCCTTCTCAATGTTAGATCCGTCACGATCGGGGCCTTTATCGTCCCCGAGTTGTTTCAACCATGATTTAAATTCCAGATTGCGGAATAGCTCGGTCAGGCGGCCCCTATCCCATTCTTCCGGGCGTAGCTCATCAAATCTGACATCCAAAGCTATGTCGTCAACAATGGTGACAAGCCGCTTGGATAATGGGAGTTTGTCAATACTCTTCCGAAGGTTTTCACCAACCTTGCCCGATATTTCCCCCGCATTCATGACCAGACTGTCGAGCGTGTCATACTTTTCTAACCATTTTACGGCTGTCTTCGGTCCAACTTTATCGACCCCTGGAATGTTATCAACTTTGTCACCAATCAGGGTCAAATAATCGACGATTTGATCGGGCCGAACACCAAACTTTTTTACTACTCCAGCAACATCAAGTACCGAATTATCCATGGTGTTCACCAAACGAATTTGGTCGCAAACAAGTTGTGCCATATCCTTATCGCCCGTGGATATAACAACCTCAATATTTTTCTCCGCAGCTGCTCGTGCAAGTGTCCCAATAACATCATCGGCCTCAATTTTTTCAACCATTACCAAGGGGTAACCAAATGCTCTAACAAGTTCATGAATCGGTTGTATTTGAGTCCGTAGCTCCTCTGGCATAGAGGGTCGATTGGCCTTGTACGGCGGGTAGTACTCATCACGTAATGTTTTGCCTTTCGGATCAAATACAACTCCGAAGTAGTCAGGCCGATACTCTTCATAAAGGTTCCTCAACATCGCGATAACACCATGGATCGCACCTGTTGGAGATCCTTTCGAGTTTTTCAGTGAAGGTAACGCGTGAAAGGCGCGATAGAGGTAAGAGGAACCATCGATTAGAACAAGTTTTTTAATTGACATAATCAACCTATCCAGTAGTTAGCCAAAAACGCCTTACCCGCCCGTCCCCAGGATTAGACCTATTGGTCGCAAAGACTAGGTCGGGGCTACGCATCAAAAAATTCAGATTGCGAGGTTGCACTATGCCACATGCTCCGAGTTAACGGCCCAAACCGCAGAAGATCTGGTTAAACATAGATGCTATGCTATTTCATCATTCTCAGTTAGAACGAACTCTCTAGTCGAGTAAAAGATAGATGTATCGCAAAAAACCCGCCATATTGGCCCTTGCTTGCGCCGGTCTACTGTCATATGCGCTAGTTCCCGAAGCGACGGCAGATTCGAAACCACTCCCAGAGCCTATCTCACCACCCGATTTCGTCGAGCACGACGAAGAAATGGAACCTGAAGTTACCATCATCCAACGCGAGGATGCGACTGTTGAGGAGTACCGGGTTAACGGACGATTGTACATGGTTAAGATTACCCCTTTTATCGGCAAACCCTATTACTTTATCGATCATGATGGGAACGGGCTAATGCGGTCCCGGATGAGTGACATATATAACCCCACTCGAGTCCCACAATGGGTCATCTTTAGCTGGTAGCACACCCCTCCGAATTAGGAGGTAAGCTTCACCGCTGCTAGCGAGCCCCACCAGTCTCATGTCAGTCTATACGAAGCTCAGTGACCCCGAACTCGATACCTTTCTTAGTACCTATCTCGTTGGCCAAGTGCTAGATTTTGAGGGTATAGAGGCGGGCATCGAAAACTCAAATTATTTCGTTACTACGGACCAAGGTCGATTTGTCCTCACAATATTTGAACAAGCGTCAGTCGGAGGGCTTAAATATTGTCTGGAGTTAATGGCCTTCCTGTCAGACCGTGCTCTACCAAGTCCTCGTCCCATTGCGGATGCAAGAGGAGAATACCTGACCACTCTAAAAAGTAAGCCGGCTGCGCTCGTTGAACGATTGGGTGGCGCCAGCATCGACACACCGGGGCTTGAACAGTGCCGTTTGGTCGGAAAAACCCTCGGTACAATGCACCAAGCAACGCAATCCTATCCCCCGACACGCGAGAATGAGCGTGGGCCGGATTGGCACGCTGTTACGGCAGCACAAATCCGAGGTTATTTGAATCCGGCAGATAAATCATTGTTGGACAGAGAAATGGCGTTTAACACAAGCTTTGATTTTAACTATTGTAAACGAGGGGTAGTACACGCAGATCTATTTCGCGATAACGTCCTATTCGACGGACCAAAGCTTTCGGGTCTGATTGACTTTTACTATGCCCACTCAGGTCCTCTCATCTACGACCTCGCGGTAACTGTGTGCGATTGGTGTTTCGGCAATGCCGAAACCGTCTTCGACCAGGCTTGCGCCAAAGCTCTAGTTGACGCTTATTCAAGAACCCGTGTCGTCGATGCAATAGAAATCGAAGCATGGCTCCCAAGCTTACGCGCAGCGGGCTTGCGTTTTTGGTTATCTCGTTTAAAAGACCAAATATTTCCGCGACATGGCCACCTCACACACATCAAGGATCCCACCCCCTTTAAGACAGTGCTCCAACACTGCCAACGTCATTCAGACCAATTGCAATCAGTGTGGTCCTAGCTCTAACGGTTGCAGTAACAGCGACCATCGCATCGTTTTAATCAAATTTGATGGCATCAACAGAGCAATAAAAAGCCCTCCTAAGGAGGGCTCGAAACTTGTTGTTAGCTGTTTCTTACTTCTTGTTGTCTACGACTATGAGATCGACCCTTCGATTCCTATGCATATTTTCTGCAGTGTCGTTCGGCGCCACCGGCGCACTCTCGCCATAACCGACTGCTGACAAACGGTCAGCCGAAACCCCACCGTCAATTAGGTAAGCAGTGACGGCCTCTGCGCGTTTTTCCGACAACTGCTGATTATAAGCATCACTCCCGCGACTGTCAGTGTGACCCTCTACTCGCACGTGCACGCTAGCATTGTCACTCAATACGCTTATCGCGTTGTTCAAAATTCCTTCAGAGTCAGACTTTATCGATGATTCATCGGTATCAAAGTTTATGCCCTCGAGGCTTAAGAGTTTCTCACCGTTCTTAGGACACCCATCATCGTTAACCTTGACGCCGGCAGGGGTTCCAGGACATTCGTCCCCAGCATCGGTGACACCATCTCTATCGCCATCTGCTGGTGGTTTCGGCTTTGGTTTCGGTTTCGGCCTCGGCCTAGGCGTTGGCTTCGGCGGCGGCGGTTGATCTTTGCAAGCGAAGTAACCCACAGTAGCACCGACAACTCCGGCAATCGCCATTGCGGCTTCAGCTTCACCACCATCGCTTGTACCAGCTGCGATTCCGACACCAGCAACACCACCCAGAAGTGGGCAAAGTACTTCTACAGGTTTGAT
>Ga0310344_10001694_pt1 | contig 16763 bp, 14 predicted proteins | sample HC15DNA20200_MG_FD_203801 | JGI IMG/M metagenome (GOLD analysis project Ga0310344, IMG submission 203801) | Marine microbial communities from station ALOHA, North Pacific Subtropical Gyre - HC15-DNA-20-200_MG | ecosystem: Environmental > Aquatic > Marine > Oceanic | place: Pacific Ocean: North... | reverse complement strand
TTTACTGCGCGTACTGGGCTCTATCGCATGTCTTTACTGATCCCCGGTTTACCGGTGGGGAGTGCGGTGTGCTAAGAGCTAGCTAGATGCTACGAAAGTCAAAATCTCTTAGGCAAGTGGTGGCGGCTTTTTTACTATGTGTCGGGTTATTTTCTTGCAGGACGGTCTTTGATGGCCACTTTCAAACTGAACCTCCTCGAGATGATCTGGATAGGGTGCTTCTTTCATTGGTAGCAAGTGATTTTGATCAACCTGTTGTCATTACTAGCTTGCCTGATGAATCTACTTATCTATTTGTAGCAGAACGAAGTGGTCGGATCTATCGGCTCGATGTTGACAGTGGTACCCGGGAAATGTTCCTCGATTTGTCAGATATAGTTTCCACGTCAGGACTTGAGCAAGGCCTGCTTGGTATGGCGTTTCATCCTAATTACCCTCAAGATCGACGCGTTTTCGTGAATTTTGTCGATTCGGATTGGAATACTATAGTAGCTTCAATTCGTTCAGCCAGTAGCGCAGGAAATGTTTATCACAAAGATCTTGTGACTGTCATTCTGTCTATCCCACAACCATTCAACAATCACAATGGGGGCATGGTGACTTTTGGTCCTGACGGTTATCTCTATGTAGGTACTGGAGATGGTGGTAGTAGAAATGACCCGTATGGTTACGGCCAGGACCTCAATAGTTTGCTGGGTAAAATATTACGAATCGATGTTGATGGTGGTGAACCATATGCTGTTCCAGATACTAATCCTTTTGCCAATACAGACAATGCACGTTCCGAAATTTTCAGCTATGGCCTTCGTAACCCATGGAGGTTTTCCTTCGATGTTGAAACCGGCGACCTATGGATTGCGGACGTTGGTCAGAACCGATATGAAGAAATTAACTTTGTGCCCGCAAAATCCTATGATGCTCGCAATTTTGGATGGAGTGATACCGAGGGTCCCGAGTGTTTTAAAGATGCTGAATGTAATCCTGATGCATATACGCTGCCTGTAAGTTATTACGACACAAAAGATGGATGTGCCATTACAGGAGGTTATGTCTATAGAGGAGATTCCAACTCTTCTCTGTACGGCACCTATGTTTTTGCTGACTTTTGCAACGGCAAATTGTTCAGTGTTTCAAACTCAAATGGTCGGTGGTCAAGAGAATTGTTGATTGACAGTGAGTTGCGTATCAGTTCGTTAGGGCAAGACGCGGATAAAGAATTGTATGTGGTCGATTTCAAATCTGGCGGTGTATACCGACTTGTAGAGGGCGAATCTCAAACCGGCTTAAATTCTAGTGTTGGAGTGTAAAAACCTATAAGACGACCGTGTTATACCCTAGGAACATGTCGGTTGTTTATCATTTCAACTACTGCTTGTTTGGCTTGTCCTATCAGAGGTGGTCCATGACTTGGTAATAGGTTGTCAAAATCTACACCCAACAACTTGGATAGACTTTCCCAAGGTCGAGGATGTCCAACAGGGTGTCCTCCCACAAGAAGGCCGCCTTTCACCCATTTGTCACTGGTTCCTAATGAATCTCCAACTATGAGGGTGCCGTTCTGGACAGGGGTTAAAAGTGCGTATTCGTCTCTGTGGGCGGTTTCAATTCTTATAGCAGTGAGACCTCCCGGCAATAGGTCTCCATCAGAGAAACTGATGTAATCAGTGACAGATTCGAGTGACTCAGAATGATTTTTTGGCACATATATGTTCGTACCGGTTCTTTGGGCGAATAAATGCGCCTGCCGTTCGTGGCTGCTGTTGGTAAGTATTATCCCCGATACCTTACCGGATTCTTCTATCTCATCGATCCCACTACATTCCAGCGGGTCAATAAGCACACTCTCATCTGTGTTTGTATTGATCCAATAGGACTCTAATCTGAAATAGTTAGGCCAATTCACGGTCCAATGTTTGATTCCTGGCAGTATTTCTCTCATCTAGGATAAATGTATCCTCTACCCGGAGGCTCGAGATTTTCGAATAACGTTAATTGCCGAGCCAGCCCAGAACCATTCAAGCTGATCCTTGTTTAGTGTATGAGATAAAGTGATTAGATCAGCTGATCCGTCCGAGTGTTCTATAGATGCTTGCAATGACGTGCTAGGGCTAATGTCGGCTATTTCAACTATGGTTATCCGGTCATCCTTTTGTATCAAGTTGTAGTCATCAGCGTTGTCAAAGGTGAGAGGTAAGATGCCCTGTTTCTTGAGGTTTGATTCGGCAATCCTCGCAAAACTGCGGGCTATGATGGCGGCCGCTCCCAATAGCCTTGGCGACATTGCTGCATGTTCTCTGCTACTACCCTCACCATAGTTATCATCGCCGATTGCCACCCAACTGCGTGACTGGTCTTTCCAAGAACGAGCAATCTTAGGGATTGATTGTTCTTCCTCCCCGGTTATCGAGTTGAATCCATTGCCCGGTGAAGTTGCAAAGCAATTATTTGCTCCAAGAAACATATTGTCGCTGATGTTGTCGAGATGTCCTCGGTAGCGAAGCCATGGCCCGGCGGCTGATATGTGGTCTGTTGTACAAGGACCGTCGGCCTTTAAAAGCACTGGCATCTTGAAGTATTCATCTGGATGGCGTTCTCCAAATGGATTTAGGCGTTCAAGCCTTTTGCTGTGTTTGGAGATTTGGACTTTGCCCGTTCCTTCTGAGTTGGGTTCTATAAAACCGTGCGCTCGTCCAATATAACCATTTTCTGGAATGTCTTGGGCTGGAGCTGGTGGCTCTAATGTAAATGCCCCATTCGCTCCTTGTAATTCATCCGTAACCGGGTTGAAAGACAATTTGCCGCCTAATGCATAGGCTACGGCAATTTCCGGGCTGACAATGAAGGCCAGAGTGTCAGGGTTCCCATCGTTTCTGCGTGGAAAATTTCTATTGTATGACGTGACGATCGAATTTCGGGAGCTCGTTTGACTATCTGCGTTGTCACTGGATGCAAAGTCATCTCTTTGCCACTGGCCAATACAAGGGCCGCATGCATTTGCAAGTACAGTCCCTCCCACTTTTTCCAGCGTGCCTAATTGGCCGTCTCTTTGGATGGTGGCACGAATCATTTCTGATCCTGGTGTGACCAAAAACGGCACGCGACTCGAGGTGTCATTGTTGATAGCCTGCTCTGCTACAGCTGCAGCACGCGTGATGTCTTGATAGCTGGAGTTTGTGCAGCTGCCTATCAGTGCGGCTGACAATTGATCGGGGTAGCCTTGTTCAACAACGTCTTTCCGGAATTCTGATAATGGCCTGGCTAAATCAGGCCTATGGGGCCCGACGACGTGAGGCTCTAGAGACGATAAGTCGATTTCAATAATTCGATCAAAGAATTCATCAGGACTGTCCTGTACTTCTGGATCGGGGGTCAGCAAATCGAGGGACGAGTCAGCTAGATCTGCAATGTCAGATCGGCTTGTTGACCTCAGATATCTACCCATGGCTTGGTCGTAAGGGAATATTGATGTGGTGGCGCCGAGTTCAGCCCCCATATTCGTTATTGTACCTTTGCCAGTGGCTGCGATCGAATCAGTACCTGGCCCGAAATATTCGACTATATGGTTTGTTCCGCCTTTGGCTGACAATATTCCAGCGACTTTTAAAATCACATCTTTTGGGGACGCCCACCCATCTAAATTTCCGGTTAAGCGAATGCCGATCAGTTTTGGTGCTAAGACTTCCCAAGGAAATCCGACCATCACGTCGGCTGCGTCTGCCCCACCGACTCCTATGGCGAGCATTCCTAACCCGCCGGCGTTTGGGGTGTGGCTGTCAGTGCCAATAAGGAGTCCTCCAGGGAAAGCATAATTTTCGAACAATACCTGATGAATAATTCCTGACCCAGGAGCCCAAAAGCCCATACCATATCGCTGTGAAACTGATTTAAGAAAATCGTATACCTCGTCATTCTCTCGTTGGGCAGTCTTTAAATCACTATCGGCTCCAGTGTGTGCTCGAATTAAATGGTCACAATGCACAGTTGTTGGCACTGATACTTTGTCTTTATTAGCCAGCATAAATTGCAGAGCTGCCATTTGGGCTGTGGCATCCTGCATAGCTACCCTATCAGGCGTCAGCTGTAGATAGCTAGCTCCTGGGACCAAATCTTGCTTGGTATTGACAAGATGGCCGTACAACAGCTTTTCTGAGAGTGTTAATGGCCGAGATATATTGCTACGGACACTCTCTATCCTCGACCGCATCGTGTCATAAACTTGTGATACCAGGTCGCTTGTCGAATCTATGCTTGTCATAGGCTTGTCTTGTTTGGTAGTTTCATGTTTGGCAATTCGTTGAGTTAAAATTAGAGTTTATGAGTCACTCTGTACTCTATATGTTAGCTCTAATGTAACGAGCGTGCGAGTGAGCAGTGGCTCCATGTTATTACGGCAAGTTGTCTCTTTTCAATTGTGGCGTCTATATGACAGTTCACATAAGAACGGGAAATAGGTTTTGAAACTTCACGAACATCAAGCTGTTGTCAAAATTCTCCATACCAGTGCCTCAGGGTATAGTGGTTTGTTCGGCAGATGAAGCGGTTGCGGCGTTTCATGAAATAGGCGGCCGTGTTGTTGTAAAGGCCCAAGTCCTGTCAGGGGGACGGGGAAAGGCAGGAGGGGTAGTATTGGCCGACAACAAGGTTGCCGTGGAGGAAGCTGCTGAAAAAATACTTTCTCTTGAGATCGCGGGATACGATGTGGAACGCCTTTTGGTCACTGAGGCTTGCGAAATTACCAAAGAAATATATTTGTCTGCTCTGGTCGATAGGGCTGCAGGGTCTATCGCAGTGATGGCTAGCGGGGAGGGTGGCATAGATATTGAACAAGTGGCTGTGCAATCACCGGAATTGATAGTGCATAGATATGTTGATGTAATCGCAGGGCTTCCACCGTTTGCTGCTAGAGACATCGGTTTTAAACTTGGTTTGGATTGGCCCCAAGTGAGAGAGTTCCAGATCATAGCGTGCAAGATCGTCCAACTCCTGACAGAGCTGGATGCGTCACTTGTCGAGATTAACCCATTGATTGTTGATGGTGGCGGCCATTGCAGGGCGATTGATGCGAAGATTGACCTTGATGACAATGCTATTTATCGGCATCCTGAACTAGAAAAGTTTCGGAACCCGGAAGAGTATACATTCGAGGAAGTTGAAGCTCGGAATGCCGGCATCAGTTATATAAAATTGAATGGAAACATCGGATGTATGGTTAATGGTGCTGGGCTGGCGATGGCTCTCCTTGATGTGATAAAGGGTCAGGGAGGGGAGCCGGCCAATTTTCTAGATGTAGGGGGAGGGGCGGATTCGAAGCAGGTGCGAACGGCTATGAACATAATCCTGTCTGACCCATCTGTTCAAGTTATATTGGTCAATATTTTTGGCGGGATTACGAGATGTGACGAGGTCGCCCAAGGTGTGATAGAGGCGCTAGGTTCGATCACTCGAAAAGTAGATCTTGTGGTTCGGTTAGTCGGTACTAATGAGGAGGAAGGGTTGTACCTTTTGAAGGCTGCCGGTATATCTGCTCATACGTCCATGTTTGACGCTGTCCGAGAGGCTGTTGAGATCGCATCATGAGCATCTTCATAGATGAAAATACAAAAGTGATGGTGCAGGGAATTACAGGCAATCAGGGTTCCTTCCATGCGAATTTGATGCAGCAATATGGAACCAACATCGTGAGTGGCGTTGTTCCTGGCAAAGGGGGAGGGTCAGTCTCTGGCGTGCCCGTTTTTGATACGGTTGGTCAAGCTGTGGAGTCCACCAGTCCCGATTGTGCAGTGGTATTTGTTCCTGCTGCCGTCGCCGCTGATGCGATACTTGAGGAAATAGCTTGCGGTGTCTCACTAATTGTCTGTATTACCGAAGGTATGCCAGTTTTGGACGTTACGAGGGTCATGCAGGTGGTAAATTCTACAAATGTCCGGCTGATTGGGCCCAATTGTCCCGGCCTTATAAGTCCAGGACGTAGTAAAGTTGGGATTATGCCCAGCCAAATTCATTTGCCCGGCCCGGTTGGTGTCGTCAGCCGTAGTGGGACTCTAACTTATGAAGTTGTACAGGCTTTGACCGACGCTGGTATTGGTCAAAGTACCTGTGTCGGGATTGGAGGCGATCCGATAATTGGAACGTCTTTTGTTGAGACCGTGCAAATGTTTCAGGAGGATGATGAAACGGAGGCGATAGTTGTGATAGGGGAGATTGGAGGGGAGGGTGAAGAGCAATGTGCAGATTACATAGGCAAGTGTGTTAATAAGCCCGTGGTAGGCTTTATTGCCGGAAGATCTGCGCCTGCTGAAAAACGTATGGGTCACGCTGGTGCGATAGTGTCTGGAAGTACTGGATCAGCTGAAGCAAAAATATCGGCGTTTGAACAAGTCGGTGTGTCGGTTGCGAGTATACCAACAGATATAGCCAAATTAATCTCTGAAGTATTGTGAGATTTTTGTGTGCATGATCGTGTGCGCAGACGGAGAACTGTGTAGGATATAAGTTCAGTTGTTTCTGGAGTCGATATTTTGATGGGTTGTGCAAACAATCTGAGAAAGGCGAACGCATAGCTGTGATCCAGCACGATGTAATCGTGGTTGGTGGTGGTGTCGCAGGCCTCAGTGCGGCTATAGCTGCAGCAGGTAACGGGTCTGTGGCTATTATTTCGAAAAGTCATCCCCTGCGGTCCATGTCAGCCAACATTCGTGAGGGCGTTAACTCTTGTGATGACGATCTATTTCCATCACTGCTCGCGGATACTATTCACGCCGGCGAATACCTTAATGATGTCACTGCCACGGAGTCGCTTCTTAGAGATTCCGGAGAGATGGTTGCCAAGTTAGAGGAATATGGGGTGGCGTTTACCCGGGATGCTGAAGGTTCGGCGGCAACAGCTCAATTGCAGGGTGCCTCTCGTGCATATACGCGCTACTGTTCTGACCATACAGGGCGGGCAATAATTAATGCTCTATGGAGCCAAGTAATCAGATGTGGTGTATCTGTATATGACGAATGGATGGCTACTAAATTACTGTTAGACGAATCCTCTGTATGCGGTGTTGTGGCATTAGATATACGGTCTGGCCGTGTTCATCCGTTTTCCGGTCGTTCGGTGGTGATTGCTTCTGGCGGATACGGAGGGATATTTACGGATAGCGCTGCAGGATCATATGTTTGCGGTGATGGGTTGATGATGGCGTATCAAGCTGGAGCCTCATTGAGTAACATGGAATTTGTGGATTTCCATCCCGCTGGACTCAAAACAGTTGACGGGATGGCATCAGATGGAGCGGCTATCGGTGATATGGCTATAGCTCTCGGGGCGCGCTTTTTGAATTCTGATGGTGATGAAATAGACGTTGGGTTGAAAAATGGAGTACTTCCTCCTGACCACGTAATGTCAAGCAGCCTTCATAAGGTGGCTGGTGATGTGACGTTGGATTTCACCGGAATCGATAAGGATCTGCTTACTGAGATTGTTCCGTCCTGTCTACCTCTCCTGCGGTCACTCACCAGTAATGGAACTTCGGGCATTAGAGTTCCGGTCAAGCCTGTTGCTCGGCGATCGATCGGTGGCATAACTGTAGACAACGTTGGTGCCACTGGTGTCCCGAGGCTATACGCCGCTGGCGAAGCGGCCTGTTCCGGGGTCCATGGCGCAGGATTATTAGTAGGGAATTCACTACTTGAAGATGTCGCATCCGGGTGGAATGCAGGTGTTGAAGGCAGTCGGATTGAAGCAGGGTTTGGGGCTATTAATGAAAGTGAAACGAATGAGGAGCAGAATCGAATTGAAAATATGTTGCGGAGAGATGAGGGAACCTCATCAGCAGCACTTTCCTATGCTTTAAGGCGTGCTATGACGGATGGGCTCGGAATCATTAGGTCCCCCGATGGTATGGAGGCTGCTTCTCAAATGGTATCCCACTGCCGCCAGGCCCTTAATGATGTAGCTCTTTATGATGGGCGAAAACGTTACAATCAAGAATTGGTAAGAGTGTTGGAGTTGGGCAACATGATAGAGGTTGCGGGCGCGGTGATTACGTCTGCAATGGCTCGCGAAGAGTCGAGGGGTAGTCATAGACGCACCGATTTCGCTGAAGTGAATGACGACAAGTATCAAATGAATTCCGAAGTCAGCTTAAATCAGGGAGTTGGCGAGGTGACATTCGTTTCTTTATCGACAAATAATCTTTCCAGACAGGAAGCTGAGTAATGGATAGTGTTGAATTAGTAATAACGCGATACGATCCGGAAGTGGATGATTTTCATAAAACTCAAACCTATTCAATTAGGGCTGTTCCGGGAATGACGATTCTCGACGCACTAGTTCAAATTCGCGATGAACAGGATGGGTCACTTCGTTTCAGAGAATCGGAACCGGGCGGGTGGAGTGGTTCATGCGCAGTCATGGTTAATGATGTTCCGTGCCTAGCGTCTCGCACGCTTGTGTCCAGGGCCGCCTCAAATAATTCGGCTGTTATAGCTCCTTTGAGACATTTCCCTGTCATTTGTGATCTAGTGGTTGACCATTCTATATATTTGGCAAAGATTCAGGCCTTAGAGCCATGGGTGGAAAGTGCGTCAGCTCAAGTGCCACAAATGAGCCGTGAGGAGTATTATCGGTTGCGGAGAACAGATGCATGTGCCCTTTGTGGTATTTGTGATGCCAATTCGGCCGAGTTCTTAACGAATCCTATGTATATAGGAGCTGCTTCCTTGTTGTGGACTTACCGGTTGACATCCGATTCCCGCGACTCGTTTGACCGTGAACGTATGGAGGCTGTACTTGGCAATGGTGGCTTATGGGATTTTTCCGGCGATACTTCCAGTGAGGATTCGTGCCCATTTGCTATTGATCCTGTAAATCAGATCACGAGGTTACGAAATGCGGCCTCGCAAAATGGGTATGCCCCTACTAATTAAATATGACCCCATATATGTTGTTTTCATCCATAAGGAGTTTTTGAAACATGCGCCCCAAGATAACTGTTGTCGGCGCTGGCGCTACAGGTGGTTCTACGGCTAGAAGAATAGCTGCTCGGGGATATGCTGACGTGGTGCTAGTTGACATAATCGCTGATTTTGCTGCTGGCAAGGCCCTTGACTTAAATCAGGCAGGGTCTCTAGTTGGATATCCTCCCACCATAATTGGAACTGGGTCATACGACGATACTGTAGGGTCTTCTGTCTGCGTGATCACTTCAGGTTTTCCTAGAAAACCTGGGATGTCTCGTGATGATCTTTTGCTTGGCAACCAGGAAATCATTGAAGTTGTTGTGAAACAGCTGATGGATAAATCGCCGGACACCACTTTGATAATCTTGACGAATCCTATGGACGCAATGGCTCAGTTGGCCCTCCACGTTTCTGGATTGCCTCGCGAAAAAGTAATAGGGCAAGGTGGGGTTCTGGACACCGCTAGGTACCGAACATTCATTGCATGGGAGCTCGGTGTGTCGGCAGAGGATGTTTCCGGGTTTGTTCTGGGTGGTCATGGGGATACGATGGTGCCAGTTCCTAGTTATACATCAGTGGCGGGTATTCCTGTAACAGAACTCATTGAGCTGGACCGATTAAATGAGATTGTTCAGCGTGCACGTGATGGTGGAGCCGAAGTTGGAGGGCTCATGAAAGTAGCTAGTGCATTTGAAGCGCCTGGGGAAGCTTGTGCAATGATGGTGGAGTCTATAATGCTTGATCAGAAACGAATATTTCCCTGTGCAGTACAACTAAAGGGTGAATTCGGCATTGACGGGACGTTTGTCGGCGTCCCAGTGAAGCTAGGTAGTGGTGGGGTTGAGCAAATCATGCCATTAAAGTTGTCTGCTGCTGAAAGTTCGGATTTGAAAAAATCGGCTGAGGCAGTAGTTGAACTGGTTCAGATTATGGGTATCTAAGCAGGCTTCACGCTAGCTTACCTGTTTGCAACTACGTTGCGTCGTTGAATGTTATTGGTTCTGATGGGTCATGCCCCTTCAGCAACTTGATCTGGCTTGAATTGTTTCTGTATCGGAACAGTTACTATATTTCGGGTGAACCTATGACAAATAGGTTCAAATCCTTCAGAGTGTAGCGAGCAATAATGCGGCAACCCCGGAAGCACCGAGTGCGCTGAGATAACACACCGCCGCTGATATCAGGTATGGTACTGGAATACGGGTGTCATGGATCGTATGGCGAATGCGATGCGCCGCATGCATTAATGATGCTGCTATGACAATTAGTATGAATATTCGAGCTATCCAGTTGCTAAGCAGTGAGTGGATTCGCTCATACGAAAAGGCATTCTGGGCCTCTTCTATTCCGAATCCGCCCAGAATGGTAGATGCGATTAATGCTGGAATTAGCATAGCCGCTACTACCCCGCCACCACTGAATATCAGCCAAAAAAATGCTTCATTCGATCCCCGGGGTTTCAAGATAATATTATCCATAGAACTACAGAGCTTAACCCTAGCCATGCTAGATAAAGAGGGGCAACCAATACCAAAGAAGGTATAGGGGATTCGCCTTTAAGAATTCTCACAGCTTTCGGGGTTAGGTTAAACCAGGTTACCGTATGAAATAATGCAAAAAGCAAGGCAAGTACTTGAAGTGCCACTAATGGTGCTGACCATAATAACTGCATATAGTCGTTGTATGTTTGCTCACCGAGATACAACGCTGCTATCAATCCTATAAATAAGATCAGGTAAAAAGTAATAAATACAGAGGTTAGTTCTCTCATAAATACGAGGAAGTAAGACGGGCCCCTTAGCCACCAGGTTGCACCCAGGTCTGGTCGTGGACGAGTGTCGCGCTGTCTGTATCCTGTGTTATTGAGCCACCAATTCGAATGTAGGTTATGGGAAGGGCGTGGTCTTCTGGACTTATTCATCTGGCTCTCTTTGGCATAACCAATGATTTGGCATAGGCCAGAGCACTGTCAAGTTTGGCTTGTTGGATAGCTGCCGCTGGGTCTACTCCCTTAGGGCACACGTTAGAGCACTCTCCTACGAACGTACAGTCCCACACACCGTCATTGGCCATAAGGATGTCTAGTCTTTGCTCTTTTCCTGAGTCCCGAGAGTCCATGTTGTAGCGCTGGGCTAACGCTATGGCTGCAGGTCCAATAAATTCGGGTTCGTTGCTGGCTACGGGGCACGCTGAGTAGCATAGGGTGCAATTAATACACATACTATACTGCTTGTACTTGGCCAGCTGAGCAGGAGTTTGGTTGTATTCTTGGTCTGGCGGAGGAACTGAATCTCCTTCAATTAACCATGGTTTAACAGAGTCTAGTTTGTGGATAAACTCTTCCATATCTACTATGAGATCTCGTTCGACCCGAAAATTCGCCAATGGTTCAACAACGATAGGGTTTGGGTAGTATTCTGAGAGAAAGGCGGAACAGGTTAACTTGGGTTTTCCATTAATCATCATTCCACAACTGCCGCATACGCCCATACGGCAAGACCAACGATAAGCCAAAGATCCATCAACATAGTCTTTTATATAATTAAGCGCATCAAGAACAACCCAATCCTCGTTGTACGGAACCATGTATTCATCGTAGCCGTCTGTGTTCTGCCCTTCGGTGTATCTGGATATTCTTAAGGGTATTATGTCAGTATCCACGGTCATTTGCCTTCTCCGTATACACGCTTCGCCGGCGGGAGGTTAGTGATGACAACATCCTTGTGTTCAATTCGTGGTTCATCATCGGTCTTGTACGCAAGAGAATGTTTTAGGAACTCGTCATCATCTCTCTCGGGAAAATCGGTCCGTTGGTGAGATCCGCGAGATTCTTTTCGGCGGAGAGCAGAGAACGCGACTGTCTCTGCAATATCAAGCATGAAGTCTAGCTCTATTGCAGAAGTTAATTCTGTATTGTAGGACAGGCTCGTGTCATCGAGTTTAAGGTTTTCGGAGCGTTTTCGAAGTTCTACGATTGTTGAGCAAGCCTTTTGCATGCCTTCTTCATTTCGGTATATTCCCGCCCCTTCTTCGAGTGCAGACGTCATTATGTTCCTTAGGTCTGCTATTCTCTCATCCCCGAGACGATTTCCTAGCATACCTGCCACTCTGTCAATCTCGTCTTGGGTCTGAGCCAGAAGTTCTTTTTCCCCAGAAATATCGTGCTGTTGGGCGAACTTAGCTGCATTCCTACCGGCTTGAGCCCCGAAAACTAGCAATTCTGTTAAAGAATTTGAGCCCAACCTATTTGCTCCATTTATGCTTACGCATGCACATTCTCCGGCTGCGTAAAGTCCTGGTAGGGTGGTAGCAGCTCCAATATCTGTGTCTATACCTCCCATCATGTAATGCACAACAGGGCGCACAGGGATCGGTTCGTGTACAGGGTCTACGCCACCGTAGTTTTTAGACAACTCTCTAACGAAAGGTATCTTTTTCTCAATGTATGATTCCCCTAAGTGCCTGACGTCTAAATGAACATAGGTTCCATGAGGACCTTCAAAGACATTGCCTTTAGTTTGTTCATGGACGAATGCCTGAGATAGGCGGTCTCTGGGGCCTAACTCCATAGTTCGGTTTTTCGGATGATCATCGTGATCTATAGGGAGAGGCTTGCCTAGATCGTAGTCGCTGAGGTAGCGATGTCCTTTGTTGTTTACAAGGATCCCTCCCTCTCCTCGGGCTGCTTCGGTAATTAGAATACCGGTTCCTGGTAGTCCTGTAGGGTGATATTGAACAAATTCCATGTCTTTCAATGCAACCCCCGCCCTGTAGGCTAGAGCCATTCCATCTCCCGTCTTGATTGCAGCATTTGTAGTAAATGGGAACACTCTTCCGCCTCCGCCTGTGCACATAATTACTGCCTTCGCAAGTATCGGTATGATTCGTCCTGTACGCAACTCCATTGCAGCTACCCCTTGACACCTGCCATCGTGAGTTAACAGCCTAAGCGCCATCCATTCGTCATACCGCTGCAAACTTCTATATTTGAGAGTTGTTTGGAACAAGGAATGAAGAACATGAAATCCGGTCTTGTCTGCTGCAAACCAGGTGCGTTCGATTTTCATTCCGCCGAATGGGCGAACTGCAACACTGCCGTCTGAATCGCGGCTCCAAGGGCATCCCCAGTGCTCTAGCTGAATTAGTTCCGATGGCGCTGTTTCTACGAAAAACTCAACAGCATCTTGGTCTGCTAGCCAGTCTGATCCGCTTACCGTGTCATATATGTGATCGTCAAAACTGTCATTGGGCTTGATAACGGCTGCCATGCCTCCCTCTGCAGCCACAGTGTGGCTTCGCATCGGGTAAACCTTGGAGACCACAGCCACGTCTAAGTCCGGGTTCTCTTGAGAAACGGCAATAGCAGCTCTAAGACCTGCCCCTCCGCCTCCAATAATCAGGATATCGTGTCTGATGGGGTGCATAGCCTGTATGTGGGTTAGATTCTTTCTGCCTATTGTTCGGACGTAAGCTTAGTGCCGTCAGTCACTAGGCACCTAACCTAACGTCAATTAAACTTTTTAACTTGGATAGTTTACTGTTCTTATCATCATAAGTGCTAGGTGAATTGGGAAGATTCTCCTATGTGGTTGAAGAGAGTATGATGAAGTATGGATATGGGACTATTTTTGATGCCGTTGCATCCGCCTGAAAAGCACCCTTCAGTGTCGATAGCTGAGGACCTAGAACTTATCGTGCACGCTGACAAATTGGGTTTCACTGAGGCATGGGTTGGCGAACACATGACTGCGAAATGGGAAATTGTAGGATCACCTGATCTGTTTTTGTCCCATGCGTTCGCTATTACCAAAGATATTCGATTAGGGACCGGGGTGTATTTATTGGCCGTGCATCACCCGTCTGATGTCGCCACTAGAGCAGCTTTGTTGGATCAAATCTCTAAAGGCCGATTTAACTTTGGGATCGGAACAGGCAGCGTCCCTAGCGATCGTCCTTTTAAGAGCGTTGTCGATGATGCCAGGGTCATGAATGGACGGTTTGCGGAGAGCCTTGAGATTATTTTAGGCATATGGCAGGCAGAGCCACCCTGGAAATATGAGGGTGAATATTGGACGGTAGAATTGACCGACAAATGGGCGGATCTAGATATGGGTTTCCCTCTAAAACCCTTTACCAGACCTCATCCCCCTATCGCGATACCTGGGTTTTCTCGCGATTCTGGGTCAATCTTTGAAGCTGGGAAGAGGGGTTGGGGCGCCCTATCAACGAACCTTGCGAGCAATGACATTATTGGAACTCACCAGTCACGCTACAAACAGGGCATGGAACTGGACGGAGGGGTTTTTCGACCACAGGGCTGGCGAGTGGCCCGAGAAGTACATGTTGCTGATACTGATCAAGAAGCCATGGACTATGCAATTAATGGCCCGATGGGCGAGGCGTTTCGTAGATACATGCTGCCTTTGTGTAAGAAGAATATTCCTGAGGGGCTTGGTATTTTTAAGAATGATCCCAGAATCCCTGACAGTGATGTGACAGTGGAGTATCTAGCAAAAAATGTATGGTTGGTCGGTAGTCCGGATACTGTTGCGGACAAAATTAATCAATTTATGGGCAATTACGGCGAATTTGGAACACTGCTGTCTGTAGCCCATGATTGGGTTGATCCAGGCCCAGTGCTTCATAGTATGGAATTGCTAGCTGGTGAGGTGCGGCCTGCAATTCAAACTTATTAGTGGATCCTTATCGGTTTGGGTTAAGGAGTTAAGTTCCTAGCGATGTGAAGGAGCCAGCAGACTCGTTCCAGGGTTGTATCGAGAGTCACATGGATCGGTTGATCCTCTATTTTCGATATGGTTGGTCTCCTGAGCCAAACTCCGTCAGGTGTTTGGGTATCGATGAGCATAGTGGCGACCTGCTCGGCCGATATCTTGAACTTCAGTTGCCCAGTTGCGGCAAACAATTCGGAACAACCCCAGCCAACCTTTGCCGCTGTTAAATCATTGAAGGCTCCCGGAGCACATTTGTTAGCCCAGTCGAATAATATGTCGCATGTAGTTAAGAATGACGAGTCCTGAGTTATTTGGGATAGTCTCGCCAACGCTGCCATACATATGCCAAGAGGCCAATAAACCTGGTCTGTAGCACCTAAGTCTAGTTTGTATCTGGATTTATCAGGTTTGGCATAGGTATCTATCCAATTCCCATCCCAGGATTGGCGAAATAACACGTACTTAGTAGGATCTGGTTGCGTCGCAATCATTCTCTGGGTTATATGCTCTCCGGCCATAATGGCTTGATCAGTCATGCCAAGTTCCAGCATTCCTAGCAGGGTAGCCGAGGTTGTCGCAAGGTCGATCTCACGTTTTTCGCTTGCAATTGATTTTCGTGCTAATACTCCCCCGGATTTAGGGTTTTGCATCGATGCTAGATGTGCAGCTAACGAAGGTCGCAAGTTGTCGTTGTCGTCTAGGGTAGTTCCCATAGATAACATTGCATTTCGAAAAGTAGCAACGTTGGATCCAGTATCGTTAGTCCCTTTATTAATGTCGCCATCTCTCACCATAGTTCGCTTGACATAACTAAGCGACGCTTCTGCTAAGTCAGGAAATCCTGACATCCTAAATGCCAGTGGTGCCAAGTAATACGCGCCCACCTCATGACTTGCATCACGGAAGGACCCGTCCCCCTTGAGTAACGATCTTGCCCACGTCACGGCCGATTGGGCCGATTCTTGGCAAACACTGATCATGAATTTGTTTTTCCTGGTGTAATTGAAGCTTCTACTAGGTTACCGAGCGCTTTTGGGGGCATGTTTTGGCATAATCTTTCTGCAATTCTCCCTACCTTTTAAGTGGTGGGGGTTGCCTTTATGGTTTACCGTGGTGGTATGTGATCGAATCTCACTTACGCTTGTTTTTAACTGTCGCATTTCGACTATCGTCCAGATTGAAATGCTTAAAGCGATAGATGCCACGATTGTTATCAGCCAGTAGGGGATATATATATTCACAAACCTTACTCCAGGTTACATTCAGATGTGGATGGCCCTACTGCCCTACTAGCAATATTGGCATAATATCTCCCTATTCGTAAACTTAGCCGTACTGCACGGCAGTCAATTTTTGGCAAATTATGGATCTAAAATTATTGGGAGGAGGATTATATGCAACAACCTAACGTGGTGATGATTGTTGCTGATGACATGGGGTACGGGGATTTCGGAATGTTCAACCAGGGTCCTGCCCGTACTCCAACGATAGATAAGTTGGCACGCGAAGGGATATGTCTCACGCAACATTATTCCGGGTCTTGCGTGTGCGCTCCCGCTCGCGCGGCTCTGTTAACAGGTCGATATCCACATAGGACAGGGGCCATCGACACGCTAGAGGGACTTGGGCTGGATAGATTAGGAGTTGAAGAAGTCACGATTGCTGATCGGCTTAGGGAGGCGGGATACCGGACTGGACTAATCGGTAAATGGCATTTGGGAGCTCTGGACGAACGCTATCATCCTAATGCTCGGGGATTTGATGAGTTTGTGGGGTTTCGTGGAGGTTGGTCTGACTACTATCAGTGGAGGCTCGATCGCAATGGTGCAATCGAAGAGGGAGATGGGAGCTATTTAACTGATGTTTTGGCCACTGAGGCCAGTATGTTTATAAGACGCAATTCCAAAATGCCGTTTTTTGTCCAGGTGGCCTTCAATGCGCCACATACCCCGTTGCAAGCACCCGAAGATCTTGTGCAAAGATATAGGGAGTCCGGTATGAAGGGAGGAGTGGAATATATTTATGCCATGAACGAGTGTATGGATAAAGGTGTCGGACAAATTCTAAAAACTTTGGATGAGG
>Ga0310344_10001693_pt1 | contig 16764 bp, 13 predicted proteins | sample HC15DNA20200_MG_FD_203801 | JGI IMG/M metagenome (GOLD analysis project Ga0310344, IMG submission 203801) | Marine microbial communities from station ALOHA, North Pacific Subtropical Gyre - HC15-DNA-20-200_MG | ecosystem: Environmental > Aquatic > Marine > Oceanic | place: Pacific Ocean: North... | reverse complement strand
CCGCTTTTGCCGCTTCTTATACGGTCTGCCTGCGGATATAATCGTTGGATGACCCCCTATCATTTAGCAAGATTGAGGTACCTATGGCTCCAAAGCAAAAGAGATTATTCTACGGTTGGATAATCGTTTTTGTCATGGCGGTTGCTAGTGCTGTTGGGATGGGTATGGGCTCTTTGAACTTTGGACTCTATATAAAACCAATGGGGGACGAACTTGGGATAGGAAGAGCGTCCTTTGGGTGGGCTTCTACAGTAAGAAGTGTTTCAAGCGCAATCACCAGCCCATTAATTGGCAGCCTACTGGATAGGTATGGTGCTCGTTGGCTTCTTGCTGGTTCAATAATTATAACTGGGCTAAGTATGATAGCTCTTTCATATGTTATTCAACCTTGGCATCTAATGGCAGCATTCGCTGTTATGGGATTGGTCGGAATGAGTGGCCCAGGAGCCCTGATAACGTCAGTACCACCGACTAAATGGTTTATCAGAGACAGAGGAAAAGCGTTGGCGTTCACGTCTGTTGGCATTTCCATTGGTGCGATGATATTTGTTCCACTAACCCAGGTATTTATTGATAAATATACCTGGCAGGGTGCTTGGATCATCCTCGGGGTTTTCGGGATGATAACCGTAGTCCCACTTTCAGTAATACTTTTGCGGAGGCAGCCTGAGGACATGGGACTATTGCCTGATGGTGACATTGAGCAATTAAATGAAGAAGAAGTTATTCAGGAGTATTCTTGGACGGTGGCAGAGGCTGTTAGAACTCCTTCTATGTGGTTACTGACAGGGGCATTTTCAATATTGCATCTTGGCATTTATACATTCGCTCTGCATAGGATCCCTGCGTTTATGGACAGAGGCCTCGATCCTGGTCTAGTATCACTGGCCACTGCATTCGACGCAGTCTGTGCGGGAATTGGTAGTTTTGGTGGCGGTATATTGGTTAGAAATATTTCATCGAAATATATCGGCGCTTCTGCTTTCTTAATGCTTGCTGGGGCCAGTGTTTTGACAATATTCGCCTATGATTTTTGGCTTATGTTTTGGTCTATGGCATTGTTTGGTCTCGGTATAGGAGTGAATTCGTTTACGCAAAATTATATTTGGGCGGAATATTTTGGGCGAGGGCATTTGGGTAGCATCAGAGGGTTAGTCATGCCCATCAGTTTAGTTATCGGAGGAATAGGAGCACCTGCTGCGGGATATGTTATGGATGTTACTGGTTCATATGATCCAGCGTGGTGGACAGGAGTCGTCATAATGTTATTTGCAGCAGCAATGTTTGCGGCGGCAAATAATCCCGAAGATCCTGTTTATTCCTCAAAGAAAATGTAGATTCAAACGAAGGTATCCAAGTATTTTATGGAGGAACAGTATGGGTAACAATCTTCAGAACGGTCAAGGATTTTTGCTGGAACAGGGTGAGTTAAGCTTACCCCCGACTGGAAGACCCGTCATATATTCTACGAGTGGTGTCATTTCCAGTGGCCATTATTTGACGTCAATGGCAGGCTTACGAATGCTGTTGGAAGGAGGGAATGCGTTTGACGCGGTTGTTGCATCGACAATAGCCGCAGCGGTCGTGGAGCCCATAGCGTCATATTCTTTAGGAGCAGAGTCAACGTTTATGCTGTATGACAAAAAAAGCGGTGACGTTTTATCGCTAAGTGGTCAAGGGCCCGCTTCAGGCAAGGCGACACCAGAATATTTCATTTCCAAGGGATATGATTCCATCCCCACAGGGCCGGGAAAATCAGCACCTCATTCGTTTACGGTGCCGGGGGTAGTAGCCAGTTGTTTGTCTCTTCTAGATAAATATGGAACGAAGTCTGTTGAGGAAGTTTTTAGGCCCGCTCTCCAATATGCCGAGAATGGCATTGTTAACTATGAGTACATGATTAACCGGCTCGGCGCCGGTGATTCAATAAAGCAATTTGAATTGTTTCCTCCTGGGGGCTTAGAAGTATTTTTTGAGTCAGGTGAAATTCCGGAAGCGGGAACTATATTGGTTCAAAAATCTCTAGGTGATGTCCTTAGAAAACTTGTTGATTCAGCTAATGCTGTTGGTGGGTCTAGGTCCCATGGTATAAAGGCGGCCCGGGATTGTTTTTACAGTGGCGAAATAGCAGAAAAAATTTCAGATTGCTCTCTCAGTATCGGTGGAATATTAGAAAAGAATGATTTGGAAACATATGTCGAAGAATATGACGTTCCCTTGACTACTTCATATATGGGATTTGATATTCTTAGTCATTCCACTTGGACCCAAGGGCCGGTGCTTCTGCAAGCAATAAATATCCTGGAAAACTTTGATCTTAAAAGCATGGGTCATAACTCAACCGAGTATATACATGTGATAACTGAAGCATTGAAGCTGGCTTTATCTGATCGGGAAGCCTTTTACGGAGATCCCAATTTTTCTGAGATACCTATAGATGGTCTGATGTCGAAAGAATACGGATTAGAAAGATCCGAGTTAATACAGTCCGATAAAGCATATCCGGGATTGCCCTTATTTGGAGATCCGTGGGCATATTCGAGTAAGCAAGGAGTTGCTTCAGATCAGCCAAACTATATGGAAGGTGGCGGTATTGACCTTAACCATGAAAGTGGGACGACACATATATCCGTAATTGATCAAGATGGCAATATGGTGTGCGCAACTCCTAGTGGCGGGGCTTTTAATAAGTCGGTGTTCTTTCCAGAATTGGGTTTTGCTCTAAGTACCAGAAGTGAAATGCTGAATTTTGTGGAAGGTCACCCCAATGTGGTTGAACCGATGAAACGTCCGAGAACGACGATCATAAACTACATGATTTCGTATGAAGGAACTCCCGTTGCTACTGTGGGGTGCCCTGGAGGGGATGCTCAAGCTCAAGCCAATTTACAAATGGTACTTAACACAATCCTATGGGGGATGAATCCGCAGGAAGCGTCGGAGGCACCGAGATTTTCGAGTTTAAGCGCTCCCAATTCCTTTTATCCACATACTTATTTGCCTGGACAACTGGCTTTGGAGGATGGATTTGACGAAGCTGTTGTTCAAGGTCTAAAAGATCTGGGACATGATGTGGTTTTCTCTGCAACATGCGGGATGGGTGCGACAGTGGCAAAGCGAGACCCGGCGACCGGTGTCATGGCTGCCGGTGCTGACCCAAGGCGAGCTTGCTATGCTATCGGTATTTAAGGATATTTTCAGCCTGTAAATGTAGGTTTTGCTATTAACGAGTTGCTTAAACTTGTAGAACTTAGCGTACCTATATGGTTAGAATCGAGTATGAGCAGAAGAATGAAAATAAACGTATGCATGATGTTGACACTGTGTTCCGTAATTTTGTGGACAGCGTGCAGCTCCTCTTCCAATTTAATCTACTTTGTGTCTGATCGAGACGGCCAGCTGGATATCTATTCGATTGATCCTGAATCAGGTGAGGAAGTTAATGTCACAGGAACCGCTGAGGATGAATATGACATTGTTTTATCTCCCGATCGAAAGTCCATGGCTTTTTCCGTGGGGAGTAAAAAGTCTTCGTCTGTTGATATTTTAAAAATTAAGGAGATAGAGAGATTCACTATCACAAAGGGGACCGGTAGGTTCACGACTCCCAGGTGGAGCCCGGATGGCAATCAAATAGCTTTGATGGGAGACATAAAAAACAAAGGTGCTAAGGTCTATATATCTGATATTCAGAAGTCGTCTCTAGCGAGATTATCGGATGTTGAAGCCATTGGGGTTGGAGACTGGTCTAAATCTGGAGATTCTGTGTTGTTTTCTTCCTCTGACAGACAAAAATTAGGAATTCATGATAGGAATCCGGACGGTGTTAATCAGAGACAAGTCACTTGTGGAGAAGACTATGGCGCTATTTGGTCTCCTGACTCTAGCCAGATAGCATTTATATCCAAGCGAGATGGAAATCCAGACATATATGTGATGGACAAAAAAGCTAGCGATGACATGTGTGATAGGGGGAAAGAAAGTCGGCTGGAGATTTACAGGCTGACCGAAAGCGATGAGCCTGAATATGATTTGTCTTGGTCTCCAGACGGTAAAAAATTATTATTCGTCACAGAAAGAGACGGCAATGCTGAAATATATGTCATGGAGACCAGTGGGAATAAACAAACACGGCTCACCTACAACGATGTGAAAGATCATCAACCTGTATGGTCTCCTGATGGGAAGACAATTGCGTTTGTATCCGAACTTGATGGAGACTCAGATATCTTTATTATGAATGATAAAGGTGAAAGGCAAACTAGGTTGACTAACAACGAATCTGAGGATTTTGGGCCTAGCTGGTAATCAGACTTTATTAGACTGAAAGATTCAAAATTTCTGCCAGCCTTGTCATTGTTTTACTTCATGATTAGCAACTATTGATATAATTTGAGTCTTATTTTTCAAACAACCCTTTGCCATGAATAACATAGAAAACAAATACAATCGAATTATTGTGAAAGCGGGTACTAGTTTACTAACTGGTGGGTCTGGTCAGCTCGATTTGACTATTCTGGAAAATTTGGTTTCCCAAATTGCTGAGTTGCAACGTAGCGGTCATCAGATCGTGTTGGTTTCCTCAGGTGCTGTGGCAGTCGGTCGGTCCGCAGTAGACTCAGTATTAGAAAATAAGGATGTCTTGGACAGACAAGTTCTAGCAGCAGTTGGGCAACCTAGATTGATGAACATATACGAACAACTTTTCACCAATCAGGGAATAGTTTGTGCTCAAGCATTGCTTTCACGTAGGGATTTTGATGACAGACTTGGATACTTGAACCTGAGGAACACTTTATGGTCATTGATGGATAGGGGGATGGTTCCGATCATAAATGAAAATGACGTGGTAGCAGTAGAAGAACTCGAAGGTAATGTTTTTGGTGATAATGATAGTCTTTCGGCCATGGTATCCAATGTAATTGACGCAGATCTACTTCTAATGCTTGGAACTGTGGACGGAATGTTCACAAAAGACCCCAACCTTAATAGAGATGCCGAATTAATTTCTACCGTTGATCATGTTGATGAAACTGTCAATGAATTTGGGGGGCCTTCTTCCGATAGAATGGGGCGTGGCGGTATGGCGACCAAGATAGAAGCAGCTAAGTTGGCCACTTCCTCCGGAGCGAATGTAGTTATTGCAAATGGCACCGTTGATTCTGTAATTGTGAGAATAACTAACGGAGAACGACTCGGTACACTTTTTGTGTCTGGTTTCTCACGCCTTGAAAGCCGTGAGCGTTGGATGGTCAGTGGATTGTTGGATGGAGCTCACATAAAAATAGATAGTGGTGCTGCTCAAGCATTGTCTTTTGACAACAGTAGTTTGCTGGCAGCCGGCATAATCGATGTGAGAGGGGATTTTGAGCGAGGAGATGTTGTGTCAATTTTGGGAAATAATAATCGAAGGGTATCGATAGGTATTTCAAACTATTCCTCAGCAGACTTACTTAGAATTAGAAATTTGAGATCTAATGCCATCGAGAAGACTCTGGGTTATCACTATGGTGATGCTGTAGTACACAGAAATAATATGGTTAAGTTGGAAGATTAGCACTGTGAGGTGGAACTGATGAGCAATATGAAATTGATAGGCGAAGCTGCGAGGAATTCGTCAAGACAATTAGCAATGAAGTCAGGTCCCGTTAGAAATGATGCGATATCTTGTATCGGGGAAAAAATCCTAGAGAATTTGGATCCAATTCTTGAAGCTAACAACAAAGACATAGTAGCGGCAAAAAAAGCTGGGTTGACTGAGGCATCTGTTGACAGATTGTTATTGACGGAAGATCGTCTGAGGTCAATAGTGAATGACATAAGTAATGTCATTTCCTTGCAAGATCCTCTTGGTGTCATGTTTGATACCAAGAACATGCCAAATGGATTGCAAGTCGGTAAAAAAAGAGTTCCTCTTGGTGTTATAGGGGTCATATATGAGAGCCGCCCTAACGTCACAGTAGATATTTCGGTGCTTTGTATAAAGTCAGGCAATGCGGCCATATTGCGTGGTGGGAGTGAGTCATTTAATTCCAATCTAGCTTTAGGTTCTGTTATTAGAGATGGGTTGGCGGCGTCTGGAATAAATAAAGACGCAATTCAAATTATTGGGGATAGAGACAGAGCATTGGTGAAGGAAATGTTGCAGATGTCTGACTTTATTGACTTGATGATTCCTCGCGGAGGATCTGAATTGGTAAATATGGTTAATCATGAAGCAAGCATGCCGGCTATAAATGGGGGTGTTGGTGTGTGTCATACATACGTTGACCAATCTGCCTCGTTGGGAATGGCTCTTGATATCGTATACAACGCTAAAGTTCAGCGGCCATCAGTATGTAATGCTTTAGACACAATATTGGTTAATGCCAGAATAGCTAAAGAATATTTACCTTCCATTGCTGATAGGTTTGCTGCAGCAGGAGTTGAAATGCGCTGTGATTCCAGGGCGATTTCAATATTGGGTCCTCGAGAGAATGTAAGAATTATCCCCGCATCTGAATCGGATTGGGACACTGAACACCTGTCACTTGTGGCAGGTGTGCGTGTAGTTGATTCTATAGAAGATGCCATTAACCACATAGAAAATCATGGAACCGGACATTCTGAGGCTATAGTTACCGAGGATTATTCTTCGGCAAACTATTTTGTGGATGCGGTCGACGCTAGTGCTGTTATGGTCAACGCGTCGACTAGGTTTAATGATGGAGGGGAGTTCGGTCTTGGAGCCGAAGTTGCTATCAGTACCAATAAGATGCATGCTCGTGGACCAATGGGGCTAACTGAGCTTACCTCTTACAAGTGGGTGGTTTTCGGAAATGGGCAAATTAGAGAATAGTTGATTGGTATGCAATCGCGAGTGTGCATTTCATAAATTTGCTAATATTCACTTTGCAGGGACAAAGTTTAATCAAGTAACCCTAAGTGGAGTGATCAAAATGCAAGAAGAGCCAGTTTTCTATACTCCTGAGATGCAACAAGAAGTAAGAGAGTACGTTAGACAGCTTGAAATTGAGCTTGGTGAATCTTTACCAACAAACGAAAGAGAGCCGGAAGAGCTTCGTGATGAGAGAGAAAATGGCACGTCTGCCAGAGAAGCCCCCGTTTTATCTGATAAAGCCATTGTTCGGGATATTCCGACGGATCATGGTAATGTGTCTGTTAGGGCCTTCATTCCAGAAGGGCAGATAAATGGGGTTTATTTGCACATACATGGTGGTGGATGGGTTCTCGGGAGGGCTCATCACAAAGATCCCGAGTTAGAAACGATTATGAATGAGTGTGAAGCTGCTGTTATTAGTGTGGATTACAGATTGGCTCCTGAGAGTCCTTATCCAGCTGCTCAAGATGATTGTGAAGCTGCAGCCGTTTGGGTTGTGGAGAATGCCCCCAAAGAATTTGGAACGGAAAATATAACTATCGGTGGCGAGTCGGCGGGTGGCCACCTGGCTGCCGCAACTATGTTGCGGATGAGGGACAGACATGGGTATACGGATTTTTCCGGGGCTAATCTTGTTTATGGAGCTTTTGATTTATCGATGACTCCCAGTCAACAGCTATGGGGTGACAGGCTGCTTGTTTTAAGTACTCCAATAATGAACTGGTTCTACGACCACTACGTTCCAAAGGATATGAGACGAGACCCTGATGTGTCTCCTCTCTATGCGTCACTACATAATTTGGCCCCAGCTTTATTTACTGTTGGTACGCTAGACCCATTGTTAGACGATACTTTGTTTATGCATTCCAGATGGTTTGCATCAGGTAATATCTCTACTTTACATGTATACCCAGGAGCTACCCATGGTTTCGAAAACCAGCCTACTGAATTGGCGAGTAAAGTAAGAGGTAGGATGAGAGACTTTATAAGAGAGAGTTTTCAGTCCTGACGCTTGAGTAAAGTGCTATCACTATTAAATATCCCACGATGGCAGTAAAAAACAATGGGTTATAGGAATTTGTTGAGGAGATCACAAACGCTCCCAAGGTTGGACCTAAGCCCATGGCGGCAGTTCTGGCTGGACCGGTGATTCCCGTGACTGTTCCAAATGAGCTACGACTGAAGACTGTCCCCAGCATCATACTTCCCATCACGAAAACTACACCGGTAATCACAGTCCATATTATTACCAATATAAATCCGGATGTACTGGAGTTTATGAATATGAACAAAGTGGTCGGAATTAGGGTCAGGCATATTATCAGTAGAGCTATTCGTTTGGTGGTAAATTTATCAGTTAAAAACCCCCATCCTGGAACAGAAATACCAGCCAATAAATTTCCTGTTGTAAGGGCTGCCGCCGCAGTTACTTGAGACATTCCACCATCGGTTAGGAACGGGACTAATTGAAAGATGATCATAGAAGTCGAGGCAACGGCTACGAATTCTGCGATCATGATGAACCAAAACGAAGGTAACGAGACAATTTCCCGGAATTTCCAGATCCTATCGTTTTTATTTCGCGCTTCAGCTCTTTTAGAAGTTGGTTGTTTTCCATCAGGAAAATCACCAACTTCTTCCGGCTTATGCCTAATCAACAAAAATATTGGTATGGAGAGAGGCAATGCGATTATTCCAAGAGTGCGATATGCGGCTCTCCAAGAAAAGGAAGAAGAGATCATAGTTATGATTTGCAAATTTACAGATTCTCCCGCTATGCGGTTAAATGCGGTAATTCCCATCGCAAAATTACGCCGGTCTTGGAAAAAATTTACTGCGACAGTTCTGGGTATTAGGTTTTGCAGATTGGGACCCGCGATAGATCTAATGACGATATAACAGAAGAAAAATTGCCAGACAGTCTTGGATTCAGATAAATATATTGAACCAGTTCCGACTAAAATTGAGGCAATTAGCATCATCCATCTTGGTCCAAATCTGTCAACCAATTTTCCAATGATCGGCATGGTCACACCAGAAGTCCATGTTCCTAGAGTAGCAGCTAAAGCTATGGTCTTTCTGTCCCAGTTCATATCTATCCAAATTAGATCTTGAACTCCACCAAATACGGTTTGTGCAACGGAAGTTGCGACAAAAGCTCCTAGTCCTGCGACCGCTAATATCAACCAACCGTAGAAGAACGGAGTTTTGGGATACCATAAGTAAATAGTCTTAAGGAATTTTTTATTCGGCATAGGATAAGTGAGAGTTCAATTTTTCTCGCCTCGTTAAATATGGAGATGAAATTTTAGGGCAAGATGATGGACTTGAATGATGTTGCATGGTCATTGATTAGGTACTTTCAAATTTAAATTAGATTAATTCAGAGGTGTCATTATATGTATAAATTTATAAAGCTAAATGTATCGGACTCTATAGCAAGAATAAGTCTAAATCGACCAGAGAAGTTAAACGCTTTAAGCCAAGAATTGCAACTGGAATTGGCACAATGTCTGAAAGAATGCGACGAAGATCCCAGTGTCAGAGTTATAACCTTGCAGGGGGAAGGAAGGGCATTTTGTGCTGGGTATGATATTACTCCACCTGAAGATCAGGTTTCTCGGGAATCCAATGAAGCAATGAGAGGGAATATCCGCGCGGATATGCAGCGACTACACAGGACAGCCCGATTTATGTCTTCAATATTCGATATTAGTAAACCTATTATTGCGGGAATACATGGCCACGTTATTGCTGGCGGCACGGATCTAGCACTGCATTGTGACATCATAATTGCAGCTGAGGATGCCAATATAGGCTTTCCACCTGTGCGGTCTATGGGTACTCCCCCTACACATATGTGGACATATCTGGTTGGTCCACAAGTTGCCAAATGGTTTCTGTTAACCGGGGATACTGTGTCAGGAAAGAAAGCAGAGGAAATGGGGTTGGTTCTGAAATCTGTGCCTCGATCAGAGTTGGCGTCGGAAGTGGAAGCATTAGCAAGTAAAATGGCCAATATACCTTGGGAACTCCTAGCAGCTAATAAGAGTATTGTGAATAAAGCATTGGATCTGATGGGAAGGAACACGATGCAAATAATTGCTGCTGAAGCCGATGCGGTGGCTCATCAGGCACCGGTTGTAAAAGAGTTCGGGCGTATATCAAACGAAAAAGGGTTAAAGGCCGCTCTTGAATGGCGGGATCGGGATTTTAGATAGGGATAAGTATGATAAAAATACTACATAGCGGAGGTTATAGATGAGTACAGATAAAATTAAATCTGGTGGTAAGTCACTCTATGAAGATTTCAAAAGTGACAGGGCATTTATGCTTATGACCGGGCCCCATGCCCCTAATGGGATTGAAGAGGCTTATGAAATTCAGAATGAGTATATGGGTTTAAGATCCGGGGACTCGGGCGAATTCGCGGGATATAAGATCGCTTTTACAACCAAAGTCATGCAACAAAGATTAGGTGCAACAGAACCTGTATATGGTCGTATTTTTAAGTCCAACGTGTTTCATTCTCCTGCCGTTGTTGCTGCAGCTGACTATGTCAGATTAGGTGTAGAGTGCGAGATTGCGGTGATTCTTGGAGAAGATCTTTATTCTGAGTCTGGTTCAGTCAGCAAAAATGATGTGTTTGCAGCTGTAGAATCGATATCTATCGCCTACGAGATCATTGATAGTAGACCTTCTTTAGGAGAAGATTCTATTCCTCAATCCATAGCTACAAATATCAGTGGCGCTGGTGTGGTTTTAGGTAGCCCTGTACGAAATTGGAGAGATTTAGATGTACCAGGCAGTGTATGTGAACTCAAACTTAATGGTCAGTCTGTAGGTTCTGGAAAAGGCTCTGATGTGAACGGGCATCCTGTAGAGCCAATGGTTTGGATTGCAAATGCGCTTTTGTCACGAAAGAGACATTTGCGGGCAGGAGATTTAGTCATTACAGGTAGTATGATTCCCCCAACTTTTCTACAAGCAGGGACTTCTGCTTTATTAGAAATGGATAACCTCGGATCTGTAAGCTTGTTAGTGGAGTAATAAATGCCAATTCTTGATATCAAAAAAGATGTTTCATATTGCGTCGGTAGTTTTGGTGCTGGCCTGGATCATCCAGAATGTGTTGCTTGGGGTAGTGACGGGTTTGCGTATGCCGGTGGAGAAGCTGGCCAGTTGTATAGGATTGATGTGGATAAAAATCGGGTTGAACAATTTTCACAGGCTCCTCAGTTCGTTGGCGGTCTTTGCCAAGATGGTTCAGGTTTTCTCTATCTGTGTAGTGGGAATAAGGTTTATCGATGTAATTCGCAGGGAGAGTTAGAAGTATATTCCGAAGGTACAGTCGACGAACCCATGATTGCCCCTAACTATCCTGCTTTTGACAAAAATGGTTGTTTGTACGTTAGTGATTCCGGGGTTTGGGGAGATGATAACGGCAGGATATTTAAGATACATCCAGGGAAGATAACAGAATTGTGGTCTAAGACGCCTAAAGAATTTCCAAACGGGCTTTGTATTTCACCGGATGGGTTATATCTCTACGTAGTAGTTAGTCTTAACGACCCTAGAGTTGAGAGGATAAAAATAAACTCTGATGGCTCTGCAGGCTATGCAGAGTTGGTTTTGGAGATACCTAACTCAGTTCCAGATGGCTTGGCTTTCGATTCTGATGGGAATCTTTTCATTTCCTGCTACCGGCCCGACAGTATATTTCGTTTCACTACCGATCAAAACCTAGAAATTATTGCTCACGATTATGAAGGAACTATGATGGCTGCTCCCACAAATATAGCTTTTTGTGGAGAAAATTTGGATGATTTACTTAGTTCAAATTTGGGCAGATGGCATATTAGTCGCTACGATCTTAAGGTGTCTGGGCATCCTCTCAATTACCCTATCGTTAAATGATGGGCATCATTCAGGGAGAAAATTATGATTAGATTAGACGGAAAAGTGGCAATTGTTACTGGTGGTGCTCAAGGTGTTGGTGGTGGGATATCGAGATGTTTGGCGAGGTCTGGTGCCAAGGTGCTAATTGCCGATATCGATATTGCTACTGCAAAGAATACTTCCAAAGAAATAAACGACTCTGGATCAGAAGCTTGCGCCTTGAAAGTGGACGTTACATCCTTCGATGATTTGAAGAATATGATAGCGGTTGCGCAATCTGAGTGGGGGCAACTTGATATATTGGTCAACAACGCTTACAACTCCTCCGATGCTCAAAGAGGCGGGGTGCTTGAAGTTTCAGAAGAGCAATGGCAGAAAGATATCAATTCATTGGTAACTTCAGTTTACGCGGGTTCCAAGTATGCCATTCCTGTCATGGCTGCGACAGGAGGCGGTTCTATTGTGAATATATCGTCAGTACATGGGTTGTTGGTAGCTAGAAAGGCATTGACATATGAGACGGGTAAGTCAGCTGTTATAGCCCTCACTAAACAGATGGCTGTGGATTATGGAGAAATAGGAATTCGTGCTAATGCGATATGCCCTGGCCATATCGTAACGGAGCGAATTGAGCAAAGCACCTGGAAGGACAATCCGTCCGGACTCAGATTTTTTGCCGATCAATATCCAGTAAAACGCACAGGCACGCCTGAGGACATTGGTAATGCGGCTGTTTTTTTATCCTCTGATATGGCTTCTTTTATAACAGGGCATGCACTTCCTGTTGATGGCGGACTGACTATTCAGTTACAGGAAAATTTTGGTGTGCAACAGGCTCACTATGTTAAAGATCGCCCTGATACAGAAATGCCATACAGACGGTAGATTTCACGATACTCTGTATTGTTGTAAGAATTCTAGGTTTGGTTCCATTCCGAAGCCTGGGAGTTCTGGGGGACTAACGAAACCATCATCAACCTCTAATTTGTACTCGTATACCTTGTCAAAAATGGGATCAGTTTCAGCACTGTAATACTCTAGAATTAATCCATTAGGTATTGCACATAGTAAGTGTATATGGACTTCTTGTCGTCCGTGCGGTGCTATAGGCAGGTCGTGGGCCTGCGCCTGAGCAGAAACCTTCATGAATTCTGTCGGCCCACCCATGATCAGTGCGTCTGGTTGAAGGATCGCTGCAGCCCTTGATTCGATCAAGTCCCTGAAACCATATCTTGTGTACTCGTTTTCTCCGGTAGCTATCGGCACAGAGGTGGCTTGGCTGATGAGTTGATGTCCTTTGTAATCATCAGGAGCTATTGGCTCTTCGAACCAGAATATGTCATAGGGTTCCATTTTTCTTGCGATTTCTATTGCTTCGTAGAATCTGTAAGCACAATTTGCATCTACCATTAACTTTATGTCTGGCCCGATGGCTTCGCGAACTGCTTTTACTCGAGCTACGTCTTCGTTTATAGGGACAGCACCTACCTTCATCTTTACGGCGTTAGATCCTTGGTTTACTGCAGCAACCATTTCTTCTTGCAGTTCTTTAAGGCCTTTACCGTCCTCGTAGTATCCACCGGCAATATAGACTGGCACCCTGTTGGTATATCCACCAAGTAATTTATATACGGGTTGATTGGCTGCTTTTCCTTTTATATCCCAAAGCCCTATATCTATTCCGCTGATGACCCTTGTTGTCATTCCACGACGGCCCGATATTTTAGGTTCCCATAGTTCGTCCCAGATTTGCTCATTGTTAAATGGGTCTTTGCCGATCACAAATTCTTTGTAGTAATCGAAAATAGCCTTGTTTATTGAATCAGCTGTGTGTGTGCCGCCTATTTGTCCTACACCAGTGATTCCCTCGTCGGTATCAATGAAAACAAAGTTTCTTCCCTCATGGGTGTAGGTATGTTTCCCGTTGCTTTGCGCGGCTTGTTTTGGCCATCTGTAACTTTCTAGTCGCATGTCGGTGATTTTCATGTTTTTTTCCTTCTGCGAATGATTATTTACCTACGCTGAATTGAGAGGGCGATTCTAGCATGGAATCCTACGCCGTTGATTGATTCCTTGCTTTATTGTGAGTATATTTTGAAAAAAAACGGGAATTGGTTTTGGAGACATTGTTGCCTGAATACACATATATAAGAAGACAGAATCTAGAAAAAGATGCCTTAAGAGTTGATGCGGCGGTTGAAATTGTCTCTGAGAGGGTATTTGAGTTTGGGGATATCAATGAAGCGTTGAAGGATATCCATACGGAAGGATTTGACAATAAGCAGGACAGTAAAAAAGTTGGTGGGTTGCGAGATATATCCCTTGAGCTTGAGGAACTTTATAAATCTATACTGAATAATTACGATCCCGATTCTATAGTACGGTGGATAAATTCTTCAGATGATGCGAATTCATTAACCGTTGATAATAAGTTCAAGGGTATAACGGCAGTCGATTTTGACGGCATATCTCATCTCAAAGATTTGATTGATCGTATAAAGAGAGCGCAGGCTTCTGTAAAAGAGGCCATGAGAAGTGGAATACTCAATGATATTGATGCTGACGAATTGGGAGATCTAATTGGTGACCAAGCTCGCACCAATATTTACGAAATGCGAGAGTTGCTTTCAGTACTAGAGGAGAGCGGCTTTCTTAACTCACATCGAGATAGATTCAAATTAAGCCAGAGTGCAATCAATAAAATTGCTGAAAGTGCGATGTCGGAAATATTTTCCGTTCTAAGTAAGGGAGATGTTGGTTTACACCAAAGCTACCAGGAAGGTGAATTTGGGGATCTGACAGGACAAACGTCGAAATATGAATTTGGTCGATCTCTAAATATAAATCTGCAGAAATCAGTATTTAACGCCGTTCTCAGGAATGGCGGGAAGGCTCCTATTTCTCTAGGGCACGATGATCTGGAGGCGGATGATTATGAAATTTTGACTCAATCTGCGACTGTTTTGATGATTGATCAAAGTCGCTCAATGGGGATGTATGGTTCTTATGTTGCAGCTAAAAAAGTTGCCCTGGCTCTTCAGTACCTCATTCGAACAAAATTCCCTAAGGATAAATTTTTTACTGTAGGTTTTTCTGACTATGCAATGTCAATTGATGGCGGTCATTTGGCTGAATCGAATTGGAACCATTGGGTTTCGGGAACCAATATGCAACACGGGTTGGAACTGTCTAGGCAGATCCTTCGTAATCATAAGGTTGCAAATAAGCAAATTCTGATGATCACAGATGGGGAGCCAACAGTACATATGGAAGATGGGAGGGCATATTTTTCACATCCACCGACACAGCAAACCCTTGAAGAAACTTTAAAAGAAGTGAAACGGTGTACTAGAGAAGGAATAGTAATTAATACCTTCATGTTAGAGATGAATTATTTTTTAATAGAGTTTATTGAACGTATGCATGCAGTAAATGGGGGCAGAACGTTTTATGCCAAACCTGATCAATTAGGGCGATACGTGATTATGGACTATTTGAAAAATAAAACTGGTACGGGTTGAGGAGACGAAATGAATGGGCCTCTGGGCGTGACAGTGTCTATAAGGCGCGATGTTCTTGATTCCAAAGTTTAATTTGTCTTAAAATGACTTTGGTGGAATGGTTGTTATGTTTGGAGGTGGTGTCTTTTTTTTAGTCACGCAAGGATAATTAGTACTCGACAAAGGAGGCAATTATTTATGACAGTTAAAGATTTAGAGCTAAAAGCTCATTTGTTGAGAAGGGCAGGATTTGGGGGGTCACTTAATTATTTGGAGAATATCTCTGAAAATAGTTATGAGGACATAGTTGAAGACTTATTGCATCCGGAGCGATTTGACTTACTTGATGAAGATTATCTGAAACGCTATACCCCCGAACTCTCTTATCATGATTCGCATCCGCTATATGCGGGCAAATGGATATGGAAGATGATAAATTCCGAGAGACCCCTCGAGGAGAAAATGGCACTTTTCTGGCATCATGTGTTTGCCACGGGGTATTCCAAAAGTGAACATCCGCCGACACTAATCGCTCAAATAGAGACATTTCGACAAAATGGGCTTACCAATTTAAAAACAGTATTTTTGGATTTAGCTAAGGATCCTGCCATGAATTACTGGTTAGATAATTGTGAGAATCATGCCGATCAACCAAACGAAAACTGGGGAAGGGAACTTTTAGAGTTATTCTCCATGGGGGTTGGTAACTATAGCGAAGATGATATAAAGCAAGCTTCCAGAGCTTTTACAGGTTGGACTTTTGAACAGCCACTTCCACTGTACCCGAGCGGTCAGTACGAGTCATCTTTTGTTTATGATGCTAATGATCATGATGACAGTGAGAAAGTATTTCTAGGAAGACGAGGACATTTTAATGGTGAGGATATCATCGACATAATTTGTGAAGAGAGGGCCACGGCCCTGTTTATATCGCGGCATCTTTACAATTTCTTTGTAGAGGATGAACCGCAAATTCCAGCATGGAATATAGAGCCTCCTAAAAATCCTGATGCGATCGATGCGATGATTTCAGTTTTGATGGAAAATAATGGTGAGTTGAAACCGTTATTAAGATTCATGTTTAATTCGGACTTTTTTAAAGAAGCGATGTATAAAAAAGTTAAGAATCCATCTGAGTTGATAGCAGGGACGCTGAAATTGTCAGGGACTTACAGTGTTATTCCGAGGTCGGGAGAGACCGTGGGGGCGCTATATGCTGCAGCGTCGGTTATGGGACAGGCTCTCATGAATCCTCCAACTGTTGAAGGGTGGCACACTGGGCACGAATGGATTGATGGTGGAACATTGAATGAAAGAGTCAATTTTGCTGTCAATCAGTTCAATGATTTGGAAACTCCAGGATTCACGGAGATGTTGAATAAATTAGGCAATTCGGTACAAGGTTCAGAACTAGTAGACAGATGTTTGAATTTGGTAGGCCAGTTCGATATAGGTTCAAAAACACGTGAGGCCTTAGGTAGATAT
>Ga0310344_10001691_pt1 | contig 16774 bp, 16 predicted proteins | sample HC15DNA20200_MG_FD_203801 | JGI IMG/M metagenome (GOLD analysis project Ga0310344, IMG submission 203801) | Marine microbial communities from station ALOHA, North Pacific Subtropical Gyre - HC15-DNA-20-200_MG | ecosystem: Environmental > Aquatic > Marine > Oceanic | place: Pacific Ocean: North... | reverse complement strand
CCGGCATTGACTTTTGACACTCGCTAGGGCGGAGGACTTTAAAGATGTCTAGGATGAAAAATAAAGTATTGGTAGTCGGCAGTATTCCTGGACGTGACGCGGCCGAGGCTATGCGAACATGTGCGGAAGGCATCGGTAGCTATCTAGATTGTGTTCCCGACGGAGAAACCGGGATCCGACGGCTTTGGATTAATTATCTTGCTGCTACTATCTACGATGGGAATTCTGCCCTAGAGACCGTCAATCGGCCTTTACCGGTTGATCCTAAACATGTAGATGAATGGCGAAACCTCGGTGAAGATTGGGCTCCGCGCGGGTATGAAGACCACTGGCAGTTCCGTTTAAAATCCGATGCTAAATCGGTGAGATTCGAAGAGCTTGGCTACGCTAAGGAAGCGATTAAATCGTATCCAGAATTCTGCACTTTACGTGATACCGGGCTTCTGCCGAGTGATGCCCGTTTTATGGTAGCGATTCCGTTAATAGAAAGTGGTATTGGCCCGTTTTTTGCTCATCCAACAGACTTTAAACCGGTGTGGTCAGCTTACGAAGATGCGATGTGTCGCGAAGTGGAATTGATCGTGAATTCAATTCCCGTAACTGATCTTGTCTTGCAATGGGATATCGCCTGGGAGGTACTGGCGATCGAGGCGTTAGCGGTAGGCGACTATCCTCCGCAGCTCTTCCCTTGGATGCCTGAAAGTGATCCCGTTGAGCGCTATATAAAGGCCATCAGTGTTGCCGGGAGTGCCGTTCCAGAACCCGCTTTAATGGGTCTCCATCTTTGCTATGGTGACCTTGGGCACAGACATTTTATTGAGCCGCCGGATCTTAGTGTTCCGGTTAAAATGGCGAATGCTGCAACGACGGCGGTTGCGCGCAAGATTGATTACTATCACATGCCGGTACCGCGGGACCGCGATGACGGAGAGTATTTCGAACCATTGAAGAATTTTGATCAAGGGACCGGTAAACTTTATCTCGGTCTTGTTCACGTTACCGGAGGTGTTGGAACGTCGTTACGCCTACTCAAGACGGCGAAGCGCTACGCTAGTGGTTTTGGAATTGCGACCGAGTGTGGATTCGGGCGCAGACCAGCGGCGAGTATCCCAGAGTTATTAGATATTCATCGAACAATAGCTAGGGCACTGTGAGTGCGCCGAAGAGAGTGGGGTTATAGCGTGGTGACATCTTCAATCAAGTTCACACGGGGAGGGGTTTATGGACAGAAAATTGATATCAATTGCAATTCTATCTGCTGTCGCTTGGTCATGTGTCCATGCTGAGTCTTGTAAATACAACGATAGTATGGCGCCGGTATTGATCTATACACAGGCAATGAAGGAATATCGGTTCAAAGATGCTTACGTTGCTTTAACCGAGAACATGACTCGTAGCCAACCAGTAGACCAATGGGTATCTGGGCAGAGAACGACTTTTGAATTGGGGCAGGTGGTTATTGGTGGGGTTGACGTTCGTTGGCCCCAACATCTCGATCCCACTTCGTGCATGAAGCACGCGATAGTACCAAACGTCTTGAAGGCTAAGGACCGGTTTAATCGGCAAGGTAGTACAGAGTTTGAACTTTATACCGTAGTTCACGATGGTAAGACCTGGAAGATAGACTCACAAAAAACCTTATTCGACGAAGGCGAAATCCATCGCTGGTTTCCGGGACACCGGATCCCGGAGTTTAACCAAGGAATGTCGGAGGGAGAACCTCTACCTGGTGACTAAATTTTCTGACCTAAAATCAGCCAAGTGTAAATCGAACAACCATGTTTTAGGTTAAGACGGGCGAAGCAACGAATTTAGTCGTTGTTCGATCAGGAGGTTTTGTAATTGACGATAACCGCGGTACTGTGGGATTTCGGTGGCGTATTAACCAGCTCACCGTTTGATGCGTTTAATCGATTCGAGCGCGATCGGGGTATCCCACTGGATTTTATTCGGGGGGTGAATTCAGTCAATCCTACGACCAACGCTTGGGCCCAGTTCGAATCGGCCAAAATGAGCTTGGATGAATTTGATTGTGCGTTTGCTGATGAAACCTCTTCCGTCGGACACCAAATCTATGGCCGTGAAATTGTCGCTCTACTGAGCGGAGAGTTAAGACCTCGGATGATTGAGGTGCTGAAGCGTTGCAAGCAGAATTACAAAGTCGCGTGCATAACCAACAATGTGCAAGCTGGAAGCGGTGTATCAATGTCGAATACTGCTGCTGATGCGGCAGCGATCAATGAGGTGATGGGAATATTTGAGTGCGTGATCGAGTCGAGTAAAGTCGGGATACGCAAACCGGACCCACAAATTTATACTATGGCTTGTGAGCTTCTTGGGATAGATCCAGTGGAGGCAATCTATCTCGATGACCTTGGAATCAACCTGAAGCCGGCGCGAGCGCTCGGTATGCACACTATTAAGGTGGTTTCCGAGGAGCAGGCGATCGGTGACTTGTCCCAAGCATTGGGGATAGAGTTTTTGTGAGCAAAGATGTCAAAATTTCTGACCGCTGGTTATTATTGCGTCTCCTGCTCCGATTAGTCGTCTAAAGGAGACAATAATGAAATATGCTGAACAAATCCCACGTAAACCAGTTTCGCGAAAAGAAATGATGAAACGCGTAGCTCGCTTCTCTCAAATTAAGGGATCCGATGGTGGCTTGCCAGATAGTTATATGCCTGGTGCTGAACGGATCCTCTACAATGTGATTGGTTTTCAGCCACCAACGACTGAGGATGATGGCGTGGTGTCTCCAGTCGGTGAGGCGGCAGCACGGATGGCAGCAGTTAAAATATCCGAAGGGTTTAACCTGGGTTATTGTCGTGCTCTACCTGGGAAGGGTCCGATGATGCATAACCACGACACCAATGAAACTTTCATTGGTATTACCGGGCTCTGGCGCGCTAGTTGGGAAAATGAACAAGGTAAGGTTGAGCACGTTGACCTAAAACCATTGGATGTGATTTCGTTTCCTCCAGGCGCGATCCGCCGTTTTGAAAATGTAACCAAAGGCCCATCCGACGAATACTCTATCTTGATGTTTGTAATCGCTGGGGATGCCCCCGGGGCAGAATTTACAGCTGAGGCGATGGACCAACTTGAAACCGCTGGTTTGCTAGGAAGTGAAATACCGAAAGCGGCGGTAAAATCTACGCGTGGCAGAGTTACTGCGTCTCCAGAACGACGGTCGAGTGCTCGTGGCAAGACCAAAAAAAAAGCAGCCAAGAAGGTAAATTAAGCGGCAACTATAGGGCGATCTGCATTGAAAGCGGACTTTTTCACCCCTGACGCCATAGCTTCATCGCCGCGGCGCTGTCCTGACACATATTAGCGTCTCGCCATAGTTGCCGAATGGCGATTAACGCATTTGGACAATTTGTAGATCGGTAAGATGAATTCGCAGGTAGCGCCTCCATAAGGCGAGCGTGCGCTCTAGGGAGTGCGTGATATGGCAACGATGGTAACAAATGATGCAACGCGTGGTATCGTAACCCGACCGGAAAAATTAACTCTGTTAATATTGGATTCCCCGTGATGTTGATCGAATCGAGCACCTGATCAGAGTGGCTCACTTCTCGGCCTGAATTGCCGTAGCGATGCGCCGCGAGTGTTCGCAACCAGTTCAGACCAATTGCGTAGACGATTAAGAGATACAACATTCCAAGCGTTTCAAGCGCGATAGTGCCGCGAATTGTTAAAAACATAATAGATGCGGCATAAACAAAACACCCGAGATCTGCCGCCAGCCATACCGGGCTCCAAATATTCGGCACATTACGACGTTGATGAGCGTGACTAATCACCGCTGCAGATGCTCTAGCAAGCAGCCACCTGCGTAGCGGCGGAAACGCTAGTGACACAGGGACCAAGACAAGAGCTCTCACCGTCGCCAAGATTGGCAGCAGAGGAATTGTCGCGATAAATCGCATAATCCGCGAAGGCCCGGTAACGCGAAATGGTAGATACTCGCCGTCGGCCGCGGTTCCATAGTAGCGATTGGAGTGGTGGTCGGTGTGCGTTGTATAAAAGAGCGATGGAGTTAACAACGGAATCCCCGCAAAGCAATTCCATACGAGCTTAAATACTCTCATGTGGTTTTTGCGTATATGTACAATTTCATGCATGAAGGTTGAGATGCGAAATAGTGCGATCCCCGCAACCAAAAACGCGGCAATTTGCAATGCGGAGTAGATCGGCGCAGTCAGGTATAACGCGATACCGCCGTACGTCATTGTTGCACTAAAGATAAAATCGACCCAGTAGATCGTAGGTCGTAGGTCGAATAAATCTTCAACTAATGTCTTTGCTTCGCTGGCGGATATTGGGCGCATTAGGTCCGGCTCGGAATTTTGTTGTTTATCAGTCAAAGTAGTGGGTCACAAATCAACGGAAAGCGCCAGCGCGATATAAGCGCCACACGATCGGCCAGCACGCTAATAAGGGATGTCGACGTAACAACGGCGTTGCTTCAACCTTGATTCCAGAATGACGTTCGATCTTCCAGAGTACGTAGTCGACCCCGCCGTCGAAGGTAAACGCTGCTTTTATGATTCGAAGTAAATTTATAAGTTTCCCATGGGGGCGCCGTAAGCGCCACGCTTGACGCGCGAGCCAGCGCTGACCCTCAGGAATCTCGGCGATAAATTCTTCCACAAAGTTTAGGTTTTCGATAGTTTTAATATTGTCGCGCTCGGCGAGCGCAATCGCGGTTAGCGTACGGTAGCGACCCGCACTACTTTTGGTGAGATTTACCGAAACTTCTGGAGTTTCGGGCCTTAATTCAGTGCGGTAACTTTCCGACAGACCAACTTGCCACATCGTTTGGGCATCAAAATTTGGAGGTAATATCGGCAGAACGCGTGTGATGAACGTATCGAATGCTCGTTGGATCGATACTACTAGCGTCGACCGAACAGTCTCGTCTCGCACATAGGTTAGTGCAGTGGGCTGCGCGAACCGTGCCCAAAAAAATGTATGAAAGCATTCAGAGGAACAACGGTGGGTGAATTGGTCTAGCGTAATAATGGCGTATTTAGTCCGCAGCGTATCGCCCTCGAAATCTGACTCACAATAAAACACATTTGGTGGCAACAATTTATTTGCGATCGCGAGAGTACTTTCGCGGTAGATGTTCCGGTAGTCATCGACAATAACAAACATGTCTAAGATCCCGTCTTTTTCGACGCCACTTCTAAAGCATGAACCGTAGTAGAGAATTCCGAGAACGGCATCACCATAGCGCGTCTTCAGAACATTGGTTATCGCAAGTGCGCCACGCGAAACTGGAGTTCGCAGTTCGGTATCAATCAGATCAGATAAACCTTTTGAACTATTAGTTGGTGTCATATTTATATGTACGGAAGTAGGATTAAGTCGAATCTGTACTTATTGATTTCTCATATACACGGTAACGCTTAACTACTGTGCCGCCAATCGCCTCGATGATATTTCGCATGGATTTGTTTTCCTCAAGTATCCATCCCATTTCCACTTCTGTCGCGCCCTGCCTTATAACTGGCTGTTTTATGCTATTGATCATTGCAAGAGAAATACCACTTCCAGTAAGTCCGCCTTGGTACGGTTTACGAATTCCCATTAGCGCTACTCGCACGGATTTAGGGTGCGAAATCTTCAATCGCCAGAGTAAAGTCAACCAACCGAACGGGAAAAGCCGTCCGTCTAAATCGGCAATTGATTCGTTAATATTGGGAAGGCAGACAATAAATGAAACTGGTTCACCATCGATTTCACCTATCTTGATGAAATCCTTATTGACCAATGACTTCAATATAGTCCCAATGTCTTTGAACTCCGCTACCGTAAATGGCACGAAACCCCAGTTGTCCTGCCACGCGTCGTTAAAAATATCTCGTAGAACTTCAATTTCATCGAAGATTTGATCGCGTTTCATAGGACGCAATTTAAATTGTCCTTTGCGGGCTCGGGTGGATCTCTGGATAATTTTTTCCATCGTAGGCGTGATGGTGAAGTCGGGGTGCATTCTGTACGCAACAACGTCTTTAACTTTTTTATAACCGTTATATTCTACCTGCGTCGCGTAGTACGGTCGTGCGTGCCCCATCATGACTGATGGAGGTGAATCAAACCCTTCAACTAACAACCCACATTCATCATTGATCGAAAAGTTGAATGGTCCTTGGATAGTTTGCACATCATTCGACCGTAACCATGTTTCCGCCGTTTCGAACAATGCAGAAAATACCTCGTCGCTATCTTCTGCCTCTAGCATGCCGAAGTAGCCAGTGCGATCGTTGTACTTATCGATTCGTAATTGGTCTATTTGTGCGCTGATCCGGCCCACAGCACGATGTCCCCGATATGCTAACCAGGCCTGCCACTTCGCGTGTTCGAAATAAGGGTTGAGGCGGCTGAAATGAATGCGTCGTTCGAACTTTAAAGGCGGAATCCAATTTGCATCTGCCGCATAAATAGGCCAAGGCACGTTGATAAAATGTCCCATGGCACGATATCCTTCTACCGGAATGATTTTAAGCAAGTTGTCCTCCGATTGACCAACGAGGTGGCGCTTACTGCTGAGCGTACAAACTAATAAGCGTTAAAACCTTGAATGGCGCTAGTTTCTCCCCTAAAATCCAGGGGTTGAGAGTATTCGTTAATTAAGGAAATACAACAACAACTGAGAATTAACGTAATATTAACGCAACGTTACAGTTCCTCCAGGCACTGTAGTGAGATAAAAAAGCCCAAAAAACGGCGTGATGGCCGACTAACTTGCGGTGTTAGAAGGGAAAGCCATATCAAAGGGGACCGCACATATGGGAATACAGGGAAGTGCTTTTGTGGAGTTATAAGGCATCAGGCGGGTCGCGCAAACTGTGGCTCATTAGAACTTAAGGGAATAATGTTTTTGGTTTGGGGTTGCCGTGGTTGGTTCACCAAGACAGCAACGGACACTACAGATTGACCGTTATTTAACCGGGGGAGTTGAATTAGTGAGCGTAATACCGACGCCGACTGAGCATCACCTAGTACGAAGATACGCCGATTTTGCGACCCTTGCAGAGGCTTTGGATTATGCGGCTTTAGGCCAAACAGGGTGTAATTTTTACGACGGTACTGGCGAACTCTCCGCGGTACTACCATACTCAGAGTTGCGCAACGACGCCCATGCTATTGCCTATCGATTGCATAGCCTAGGATTAAAACGTGGAGACAGGGTCGCGCTCGTCGCGGAAACACATCCGAATTTCCAACGATTCTTTTTTGGGTGTCAGTATGCAGGGCTCGTACCGGTTCCAGTTCCACCGCCATTGCAGCTTGGCGGCGGCAGCGAGTACATCAATCACCTCCGTCGATTACTAACTGACTCACAAGCACGGGTTTGCGTCGGACCATCGGAGTACGGTGCATTCCTTGCCGAAGCTTCCGAAGGATTGCATCTACAATTTATCGGATCTGCAGAATCGTTTTCTAAATTCGCAGGGAGTCCCGTAAAACTCGAACCGCTTGAGGCCAATGAATTGGCCCATCTTCAATACACTTCTGGCAGCACTCGTTTTCCGCGGGGTGTGATGATTACACAACGTGCGGTCATGAGTAATTTATCATGTACGATTGACCATCTGCAGATGACACCCGAAGATAGAGCAGTGTCGTGGTTACCTTACTACCATGATATGGGTCTCGTTGGACTCGTCTTGGCACCAATCGTATCGCAGATGTCCGTCGACTATCTCGGCACACGTGAATTTGCGATGCGTCCACGACAATGGCTCGTTCGAATGTCTGAAAGTAAGGCGACGATTTCTTTCGGGCCTCCGTTTGGTTATGAGCTATGTGCGCGTAGACTTCGTAAAGAAGACGTTGAAATGCTTGATTTGAGCGCTTGGCGCGTGGCCGGTGTCGGCGCTGAAACAATACGATCAGAGCCACTCCTTAGATTTGCGGAAGAATTGGCGTTGAGTGGATTTGATAAGCGGGCATTTTTGCCATGTTACGGGTTGGCGGAATCTTCTTTGGCTGTCAGCTTCGCTCCATTGAACCAAGGTCTGCGTTCGGAATGGGTAGACGGCAAGCATTTGAGTGAAACTCAGCGAGCTGTGCCGGTAGATAATGAGAGACCTCTTACGCTTTCACGCAGTAACCAATTCGTGAATTGTGGGAAGCCCCTCCCGGGTCATCAAGTAGCGATTCGAGACGAGAGCGGCCTAGAGCTTTCCGAACGGTATTGCGGCAGTGTTTATGTGCGCGGGCCTAGCGTCATGTCGGGTTACTTCGGCGACGGCGAGAACCATCCTGATGTCTTATCTGAAGACGGATGGCTTGATACAGGAGATATTGGCTACTGCGCGGGAGGTGACATCATTATCACCGGTCGAAAAAAGGATTTGATTATCATAAATGGGCGCAATATCTGGCCTCAGGATCTAGAATATTTGGCGGAACAGGAACCGGAAGTTAGACCTGGAGACGCATCCGCTTTTTCTGTTCCGGGTGCGGATGGCCACGAAAAGGCGGTTATCGTAATCCAATGTCGTGAAGCAGATGTCGAGAAACGTTCTAATTTGGTGGGACGCATAGATCGTGCGATACGTGCCGATCTAGGCATCGACTGTATAATAGACCTTGTGCCATTGCACACCCTTATCCGCACATCTTCTGGGAAACTATCGCGGTTTCGTACGCGCGAAGATTTTATTGATCGGAACGACTGGGACCAATCGCCAATGCTCGCCGCAAGCTAACGTCTCTTATTCGAGTAAAATCGATGAGTAGTCCTACGAGCACTTCAGTTCGTAAAAAATAGAAGCTTCAATTGACGGCTACGCCGATCCGCAATATCGCTGTAACAGGTGCCACTGGTTTTATCGGCGGCGCGATTGCGCGTTCATTGGTGCGAAGTGGGTACCAAGTGAGGACACTGGTGCGTCCTACCTCGAACGCAAAGGCACTACCACAAGGGGTTGAATGCATTGTTGGTAGTCTCCAGGATAAGTCTAGCATTGATGCCCTGCTACGGTCGGTAGACGCGGTGGTCCACTGCGCCGGAGTGGTACGTGGAGCGCGACGCCAAACATTTTTGGATAATAATGCGAAGGTTGTTGGCCTTCTAGCTCACAGTGCTGCGCTCGAGAACAGCGTTGATAGATTCCTCTTGCTCTCTTCACTCGTCTCGACCGAACCGGAAGTATCACCGTACGCCCAGAGTAAGCGAGCTGGAGAACTAGCTCTGCTGGAAAGTAGTCGAGATATGAAATGGTTGGCGCTCCGCGCTCCTGCAGTATACGGGCCGGGCGATCAAGAATTGATGCCGCTCTTCAAAGCAATGTCACGCGGATTTGTGCCGGTGTGGGGAAATCGAAATTCCCGTTTTTCGCTGTTGTTCATCGCTGATCTTGTCACCGCCGTTGAAAAGTGGCTCAGTAGTGCTATCCCAGCCTGCGGAATATATGAGCTACATGACGGCTGTAGTGATGGTTATACGCTGGACGACGTAATTGAGATCGGAATAAGTACTCTTCAACGGCGCATTTATCGCGTGCCAGTGGCGCCATTGCTGCTCGACCTTTTTGCCACGGTTAATCTGCGGTTAGGCCGCATCCTCGGTTACGAGCCGATGCTTACGCCTTGGAAACTAAACGAACTCAGACGCCAGCGCTGGGTGTGTGATAATGGTGACTTCACCGCGGCTAGTGGTTGGGCGCCGCGGATTTTATTGGCCGAGGGATTGGGCTTGACTTTGAATGAGGATCGGGCCGCATACAGGTAAAATTGGCTGTCCTGAATCGCGTCCCGAGTGTTTCGGAAATAGAACTAATGCAATCATATGAAGAAAATCTCGCGAAGTTGTGCAATGTGCTGCAGGAACACGCTAAAGGAGACGTGGTTGTCAGTTCAGACACCCTGTTGGCAAGTGAACTTGGTATAGACTCCGCGCGACTGATGGAGGTTTTACTCGAGGTTGAGGATGCGTTCGATGTCTCAATTCCACTTAACGTATTACCAAACGTGTATACGGTTAGTGATTTGTGTAGTGAATTGCAGAAGATTCTTGGTGCTCGCGGATGAGTTTATTTAAAAAATTTGAAGCGCTAGCAGCGAGACAAAAAGAGCTCGATGTAACGGGTGCGCAACCGTTTAACGTCGTTGTAGAGAGGATGATATCTGCTACGGAAGGGATTGTTGATGGCCGGAAAACTATCCTTGCGGGAACGAATAATTATCTTGGCCTAACTTTCCATCCAGAGTGTATCGAAGCTGCGAGGAATGCGGTGCTTTCTGAAGGAACAGGTACCACCGGGTCGCGTATGGCAAACGGTACATTTGCAAGTCATATCGCACTAGAACGCGACATATCTGAGTTCTTTGGACGTCGGGGTGCGATAGTGTTTTCTACAGGCTACCTTGCCAACCTAGGGATCCTGTCTGCCTTGACCAACCGTGATGACGTTATCGTCATCGATGGAGATTGTCACGCCAGTATCTATGATGGATGTCAGATGAGCGGCGCCGAAGTTATTAGGTTTCGGCATAACGATGCAAACGACTTGGCGAAACGTTTGCGGCGTCTTGGAGAACGAGCGAAAAATGCACTGATCGTGGTTGAAGGTATTTACAGCATGTTGGGCGACTGTGCACCCATGAAGGAAATTGCTGACGTAAAACGTGAATATGGAGGGTATTTATTGGTCGATGAGGCGCATTCCCTGGGGGTGCTCAGTGAGCGGGGCCTAGTCGAGGTAACTGATGAGCACACTAGTGTTGACTTTATTACTGGAACCTTCAGTAAAAGTCTTGGTGCGACGGGTGGTTTCTGCGTAAGCGATTTGCCGGAGTTAGAATTGGTCCGCGTATCTAGCCGACCATATGTATTTACTGCTTCCATGAGCCCATCAGTGATTGCTTCGACCCGAGTAGCGCTAGCAGTATTGCGTCGCAGTCCTGATCTACGGGCACAACTATGGAGCAACGCAAACCGTCTGTACGAGCTACTGTCGCAGCTTGGCTTGAACCTTGGTCCGGAGGTTAGTCCGGTAATCGCGGCTATGTTGACCGATGCTGATGACGCGTTAGCTTTGTGGACGGGCCTGTTGGAGCGCGGCGTTTATGTCAATTTAATATTTCCGCCTGCTACCCCAAATTCCAGTTATCTGCTGCGATGCAGCGTCAGTGCCGCCCACACGGCGGAGCAAATTGACCAAATTGGTGCGGCGTTTGCTGCCGCGCTTGGGGACTGTGACAGATCATCCGTCGCTTAATATAGTTGTCCAGTTATGATGATCCGTTACTCCGTGATGGGAATGATCGGTCGGCTTTTGGGTAAATTAAACAAGTGATGACCATTAACGAAATTCGCACTAGCCTTCGCCGGCGTGCACACGAGCCAGCCGCGTTCAAGCCAGAACCTACACAGGCGGCAGTCGCAATGATTCTCGCTGATGGTCAAAGCGATTTAGACGTATGTTTTATCCGGCGCACAGACCGAGATGGGGATCCATGGTCCGGTCAGGTTGCATTTCCAGGTGGTCGGGCGGGGCCTTTCGATCTCAATGCGAGAGCTGTAGCAGAGCGCGAAACTAGCGAGGAGATTGGATTATCATTGGACTCTAATGATTTTGTTGGTGCATTACCTGTGCGTGATATTCACCGACAAGAATTGAAAATCATGTCTCCGTTCGTCTATTACGTCGGCGCTGGTGCCCAAGCCATTGCTACGGTTCGAGAGGAGCGAGAGGTCGCAAGTGTTTTTTGGGTGCCGTTACACCACCTATTTGATCCAAACGCGGCTACGCAATTGGAGTATTCGATGGGTGGGATGCCAACAAGTTTTCCCGGAATTCGTTACGGGGAGTACATTATTTGGGGTTTGACTTTGCGCGTACTCGAAAGTTTTGCTGAAATTATGCAGTGTAATTTAGCCGCGTAAAATTAACAATTTCTAGCTGATAATGCCGGCTTTGGATGGGTCAACGCATGTGTCTGAAGCAGCTTCTTAGCTCACTAACGAAGCGGTCGGGTTGCTCGAAGGCGGCGAAGTGGCCGCCCTTATCCAATACGTTGTAATGCACCAGCGTTTTGAAACGTTCTTCAATCCAACGCCTCGAAGCGCGAAATATCTCGCGCGGAAATATACTGACACCGGCTGGGACATGGACATGTTCTTGCTGTCGGCCGATTACGTTGAAACTTTCCCAATACATGCGTGCTGAGGATGGCCCAGCATTGGGGAGCCAATACATCATGACATTATCGAGCAGCTCGTCTCGGGTCAGGACGTTTTCTGGATGTCCGTCGCAGTCGGTCCACGCCCAAAATTTTTCGATGATCCATGAGGCCTGACCAATGGGAGAGTCGGACAGGCCGTACCCGAGTGTCTGCGGACGTGTACTTTGCTCTTTTGAGTAGCCGGAATCCCAGTCCCAGTAATGCCGTGAGTCCGCGAGGGCCTCTTTTTCGAACGCCGTTAAGTCCTGCAGTACTGCTTCAGTTGGACTGACGACTGGCATATTCATATGGATGCCGGCGCAATGATCAGATTCCGATATTCCCATACAAGCTGTCACTACCGCTCCCCAATCACCGCCTTGTGCAACGTAACGGTCGTAACCTAAGCGTGCCATCAATTGGCCCCAAGCGCGCCCGATTCTCTCAACCCCCCAACCAGGGCTTTTAGGTTTGCCCGAAAACCCAAAGCCTGGCAAAGTTGGACAAACTAGGTGGAAGGCGTCGGAGTTATTTCCGCCGTGGGCCGCGGGATTGGTTAATGGTCCAACTATTTTTGTAAATTCGATGATAGAGCCGGGCCAACCATGGGTTATGACTAGTGGTAGTGCGTTCTCATGGGGGGAGCGGATGTGTAGAAAGTGAAATTCTAGGTTATCGATTTCAGTCGTAAATTGAGGTTGGCCATTTAACCAGGATTCACAGCGCCGCCAATCATACTCATCGTGCCAGTAGGAGCATAACTCGTTAACGTAAGTCAGCGGTATTCCTTGAGTCCAATCATTCGGTGTTTCACGATCTGGCCAGCGTGTGCTAGCGAGCCGGCGGCGTAGGTCGTCAAGAGCGTCTTCAGGTACGGTGATACGGAACGGTCTAATGGTAGTCATTTTGAGGAAGAGATTTCGACGGTTTCAATAAAACAATAGTATAAGGGAGTATGCCGCTTGCCGAGGTATTATTTGCGCTTTATAGATCTAAGCCTCGATCAAGTTTGATGTGCTGCTATGATGAGCTACATTAAAGGTATGGACGTGTTCCGTGAGAGATCTTTTTGGTCGCCTAATTAGCATTTGATCGCGCCCATGAAACCGCTACTGCAGTTAGTTTTACTTCGCCACGGCCAAACTTTGTGGAACAAGCAGCATCGCTCGACCGGGTGGTCAGACGTCGGCTTAACTGAATCGGGTGAGCGACAGGCGAGGGCGGCGGGACGAGTGCTTGCGGCCGCCGGGTTCCAATTTGATGCGTTTTACAGTTCGCAGTTGCATCGGGCGAAGGCTACGATGGAAATAGTCAAGCGCGAAATGCGGTGCGATGCTTCTCCGGTCCGAGAGCGTTGGCGTTTAAACGAACGTCACATCGGCGCATTTGAAGGTTTAGGGCCGTTCGCGGCAGTGTCAAAATATGGATTACGACGATTCATACAATGTCAACTCTGCTACGACGTGGTTCCGCCACCGCTTGCACTCGACGACGCACGGTTTCCTGGTAATCAAAAGCGCTTTGCGGGGATAGAGGCAGAAAACTGGCCGCGGGCAGAAAGTATGGAACAAACATGGCGAAGAGTGCGGCCCTTCTGGGAAGATGAGATCGCGCCAGCGCTGAGATCGCGACGTCGCTTGCTAATCGTATCGCATAAAAACACTCTGCGTTTGTTGCTCGAAGCCATTACGGGTAGTCCAGCGTCGTACTCGAATATGTTGTCAATACGCGCTTGTAAGCCGTTAGCCTTTGAGTTGGATGATGATTTGCATCCGCTTCGGGATTACATTGTCAAACGTTCACACAATGATTGAACTTCATCCGTCGATGGTTATCCGTTATCAGTGTTAAACATTACCCGAACCTTTTCGAGATCCTGGAGAAAATCAACCTCCGCCCAATGTAAGCCTTCAATGGATTGTGTTTCGACTAACCCTCGCTCGGCAAGAATTCCGATGGCTTTGAGATACCACCAATTTAAACTGTTTGGTGTGCGCATGACCTGGTTTAGGATTTCAACAAAACGTGCCGGACCGGCGCCTGAAAATCGGATCATGCCGATCGATTCACCGTCTATGCTGCTTTGCTCGATAGATTTTCCGACTTCGATAAGTTTAGTTCCAACAAGGCGGATCTTCATATCGTCCGAGTCGTATTCTAATTTGTGATCTATTGCCATGCATACTGGCGCCTCTGGCGCTTGTAACAAAGTTTCACATACCGCAGGTTCAAACATAGTATCGCCATTAAGCAGAATAAAATCTTCGGTCATTACGTGGCGGGCCATCCAGCAACTCGCAAGATTGTCGGCAACGTTAAAAAACGGGTTGAATACGCAACTTGGTACTTGTTCAGTGCTGGATAGCTCAGACAATGCTGTCTCGACTGCCCCTGCAGCGAAGCCAGTAACCACGGTTATATCTGCTATTCCGCAATGGTTTAGATTCTGAATTTGATGAGCGAGGATGGTTCGATCGCCAATGGTTAAGAGGCACTTTGGTATCGTTTCGGTTAACGGAAGCAGACGCCCCCCTTGCCCTGCACTGAGAATTATTGCTTTCATCTGCTCCTTGGCTGCCTTAGCTGTTGTCAAATTGTCCGCGGTCTCTATCGGTTTTTACGAAAAAATGGTGCGACTTGAATTGAAAATTTGCGACCGTGTATGTTATTGGAAACGGGTGCAACCATCATCGCTAGGCTTGTTCGCCAGGGTTTAACCAGGACTCAATGCGACCGCCTTGGAGGCGGATTAGTGTAGCCTGAAGTAAACGAATCGAGTGAAAACTTAGCGATAGAATAGTCCACACGGCGACACAAAGGAATCCTATATCCGGTCGCTGGAAAATACATGCTATTGTTAAAATTGCAAGATTGGAATTGCGTCGTGCGGTTATAGTGCGGAAAAAATAATCTACTGGTTGCCATATATGCGTCTCGATCTTGAATGTGAGCACGAACAATCCTTCGAGTAGACGGCCTAACACGTAGCCTACAAGAATCACCCAAAGAGCGGGTGATAATGACGATGCTACGGCCGGCGACGTCATCGGCAGAACGCCAACATACCACCCGTACCACCAAAACGGCGGGTGGATCAGATCGATGCCGTGGTCGTAGATATTTCCCCAGGCCGAGGACGTCACGGTTACTCGAGCAAGTTTACCGTCCACAGTGTCGAGAAAGGTCATAGCCCATGCAACAGGGAGTGCGCTGAGGAAGTGACCTTCGGAGAACAACCACAATGCGAACAGCACTAGGGTAAGGCTCGCCGTGGTGACGTTATTCGGGCTTATCCTGCGCGCGGCGGCCCATCGTGTGACAAGTCGTGCTGGTTTGGGCCACAACCATTTAGTGACGAAATCTGTTGCACCTTTATAAGCTGCGCCAAACGTCTTGGTCTCGAGTTCATGGAGTGGCGTATCCCAATAAGACAACACGAACGGTGTCGCTCGTTTACGCAAATTACTATCGTATTTTGAGCCGAGCGCGTTTGGGTCAAGAAAGTCTAGCCCTATTGTTCTCGGTGATTCTGCCTTAATGTTTTCCGAGCGTAGCGACTCCAACACAGTTCCAAGATTTTCGGAGGGTACGTTTGCTGCCACCGCAACGTCGCCGCCGGTGGTCGTCAACACGGTATTAGACCGTGTCGCGATCGCGACAACAAGATCTGGGCTGATTAGATAATCAGCCCGGATCGCGACTATCGTTTCCCTGTCGTCCTTGGTTCCGCTTCCGTGAACGTTGACACCGACCTGCGCGAATAAGCGCCTATGACGCTCAGCCGGATCTAGACTCCAAAGTTTGACGTCGCACTCGCCAACAATCAGCAATCGTGGCTTTTTATTTTGGAAATCAATCGAGGATTTGGATCTACCGCTTTTATACACTAAAGTTTCTCAATACATCCGCTAAGCGTTGAATCTAATTGCACACTAGGTAAACACAGGATCCAGCGCGCATTCTAGTTTGATGCGATACTTACTCTAATATACTAACGCGATCGTCGCGCGGATCAGCCGAGTTGATTATAGACCGATACATTATTAGAGAAGTACTCAAACCGTTATTGACAATTTCCGCGGTACTGATAGTTATATTTGTCGGATATAGTTCCGGTCGCTATTTGTCATACGCCGTCGACGGTTTACTCCAGCTCGATACGCTAGTGTCGTTCATATTAATCAAAATGGTGATCGCGCTAGAGGTTTTGCTGCCGATTTCATTATATTTGTCGATTGTACTCGGACTTGGTCGGCTTGAGAGTCACTCCGAAATTGTCGTCGTGCGTGCGAGTGGTATCGGTAATGCGCGAGTGATGATCGTCGTGCTTTGTATTTCCTGTTTATTGGCAATGATCGTAGCGTGTTTCTCGATATTCGGACGGCCGCTTGCGTATGAGCAAAGTTACTGGCTGAAGGCACAAGCTGAAGCAGAGATAGAACTTGACAAGCTCGAGAGTTCGAATTTTTATGATAGTGACCGTCGTGAACGAACGATTTTTGTGGAGGATGTTGACAAAGAAGCGGGGCGTTTAAAGCGTATCTTCATTCGGGGCGTACGCAATGGAGTAATTCATATCATCTAT
>Ga0310344_10001689_pt1 | contig 16783 bp, 15 predicted proteins | sample HC15DNA20200_MG_FD_203801 | JGI IMG/M metagenome (GOLD analysis project Ga0310344, IMG submission 203801) | Marine microbial communities from station ALOHA, North Pacific Subtropical Gyre - HC15-DNA-20-200_MG | ecosystem: Environmental > Aquatic > Marine > Oceanic | place: Pacific Ocean: North... | reverse complement strand
AAACTTCCTCCGAAGGTCTGGTTCGGCGAAAGTGCCATGACTTCGGTGAAACTCAGTTACGTGGAGGGACTTTTCAAGGTGGAACTCGGAGACAAAGTGGTCCTCGAGCTCCAGGCGGACGATTTGGCCCACGGAGGTTTCGGAATTCAGTTCAAGAAGATCTCCTTCGTGATGAGCAAGCTCGTCGTGAAGACCAAATTCAACCGCGAACGAGTGCAGAAGCAGCTCAACGAGCTGGAGGACAAAGGTCGCCTCATTCTCCCTGCAAAATACCGGGAGATCGTCCAGAAGAGCGGCCAAGACAAAAGACGGAAAAATCGGAGGAAAAGGGAAGCCGAAATCGATCTCTGAGTACAGAAGCGCCCCGCACTCGAGAGGATTGCACGCGCATGGCGCTTGCTTGTGGGTCGTCACAGAGTTTCTTTCGCCCCGGCGTGGCCCGAAAGGCCGCGAGCCCTCCGGCACGACAACATGAATGAGCTCCCGCAAACGGACAGGGGCCTGCTGAATACGGCAGAACCCGCCGCGGCATCGGAGTCGGAAGTTGAACCAAAAGTTCGTTTCTCCGACTTTGATCTCGCCGCGGATGTCCTCGAATGCCTCGAGGACCTGGGCATCACCGTGCCGACACCGATCCAGGAGAAGGTCACCAACCCGATTCTGAACGGCAAGGACGTGATCGGCAAAGCCGAAACCGGTACAGGAAAAACAATCGGCTTCGGCGCTCCCCTGGTTGGAAAAATCGACACTTCACGTGTAGCGGTGCAAGCGCTCGTCATGACCCCCACGCGTGAACTGGCGCAACAAGTCGCCCAGGTCCTTGAGCAACTGGGAGCAAAGCGAGAACTGAAGATTGCGCTTGTAGTGGGCGGGGTACACGCCAGTGAGCAAGTCATAAAGATTCGCGGCGGCTGTCAGGTCGTCGTTGGCACACCGGGCAGGATTCTCGACTTCCTCAAAGAACGAATCCTCTCCCTCGTCTGGACTGAAAACCTTGTAATCGACGAAGCCGATCGCATGTTTGACATGGGCTTCATCGACGACATTCAGAAAATCATCGGTCACCTGCCCGAATCACGCCAGACGCTGCTCTTTTCGGCAACCATCCCGCCCGGCATTCAACACCTCATGAAGAGGCATATGAAGGATCCGGAGACTTATTCCACATCTACCGGACTGTCAACTGTCACGGAAATCCAGCAGTCTTATCGCGAAGTGGATTTTCGGCGCAAGTTCGACGAGTTACGGAAAATCATCGACAAGCACCCCGACGAGACAATCATCGTTTTCTGCAACACGCGACGGCAGGCTGTCGACCTCGATCGCATGCTCTGGGGCTACAACTATCCAGCCCGCGCTCTTCACGGCAACCACGACCAAGAAGTGCGCTTCAAGGTGCTAGAGAGTTTTCGCCAGAAAGAAATTCGGATTCTCGTCGCCACGGACGTGGCTTCACGAGGTCTGGATGTTGAAGACGTGAATCTTGTCATCAATTTCGAGGTGCCAATCGATGTCGAGTCTTACGTTCACCGCATTGGCCGCACGGGCCGAGCTTCCAAGGCCGGAGAAGCTATCACGCTCGTCGCTGGCAAGGAAATGACCACCTGGAGACGCATTTTGAAATCTACCCAATTCGAAATCAAGAAAGACCGCCGTGACGGACGCGGTGGCGGACGTGGCGGCCCGCGAGTCAGAACATCCTCATCGACCGGCGGCACTTCATCTTCCGACTCCCCGACACCCCCGAGTTCCTCCAAACCCTCGAGCAGCTCCGAAAAAACACGCGATGGCAACGAGGGCGACCCCCATAAGAAACGACGACGACGACGACGACGCGGTGGACGCGGCGGCGAAGGTGGATCTTCGGAGAGTAATCCGCGCACGAAAAGCCCCTCCTCGGATGACTCCACAGGCCAACGCCGCGGTGAAAACCAACGGAGAAGCGGAAGCGGAAGCGGAAGCGGAAGCGACAGCAGTCGTGATGGGCGCAAGCGATCCCACGGCAGGCGAGGACGCTCCTCATCGGAAAGCTCTTCGGGCTCCCGAAGTTCCGGCGGTCAAAGCTCACAACGACAGGCAGAGCCGACTCCTGACGTCGATCTCTTCGACGTATCCATGAAAGATTTTCTGGACGTCAGCCGTCCGATCGAAGACTTCAAAACAGGCGCCAACGAACCGCCCCAGGACGACTCCCCGCAAGAGGTCTCGAGCGTCACGCTTGACCACAACCAACAGAAGACGAACCAACCTGGAGACGAGCGTTCGAAGGAGAGCTCCTCGGAACGGGACGACGCCTCCCAAAAAAGGCGCCGTCGCGGAGGTCGCCGTCGATCCGGATCTTCCAACGCCGACACCAGCTCCGCGCCAAGGGATTCGGAAGGCAGGGAAAATTCCGACGCCAACAAGAGCCGTCCCAGGCGCAGACGACGTCGGCGCGGCGGACGTGGCAGCGGTGGATCTTCTTCGGAAAATCCGTCTTCGGATTCCTCGCCCTCGAAAGACAGTTCAACCGGAGAGTAGCTCGGGCATGACGCTGACCGGAGCCCTCTCCGCTCAAACGTCTTCTTGACCTGAACCAGTCACTCGCCGCAAGCCACGGCCGTGCTCACCGCCCGGGCGCTGAACAGCTGGCTCATCGCCTGGCCTCACTTCGGACGGCCCTCTCATGGCATCAGGAAACGACTTCGTCGTCAACGCGGGTTTCATCCACACGCTCGGGGCCAGCTTGCAGTCCAGCACCCGCACCATCTCTCACGACCCACTCCTCTGCCGAAGCACTCTCCCCGTCCGACTCTTCCCCAGACGACGATTTTACACGCCCGGAAATGGGCTTCTGTCTTTGCAAAAGACCGTATCGAAAAATACAGACGAGAGCCCAGATCCCATCCTTGATGCCGATCTTCTTGCCCTCATCATAACCACGACCGTGGTACGAGATACCGATTTCGTAAACCCGGCACTGAAGTTGACTCACTCTTGCCGTAATCTCCGGCTCGATACCAAACCCACGTTCTCGGAGCTTCATGGAACGTAGAATGCCCGTCTTGAAGACCTTGAAGCAGGTCTCCATATCCGTGAGGTTGAGGTTGGTCACCATGTTGGAAAGAACGGTCAAAATACCATTCGCGACACGGTGCCAGTACATGTGCACGCGACAAGAAGAACCACCGAGAAAGCGTGATCCGTAGACGACATCTGCTTCGCCATCAAGAAGGGGGCGAAGCAGCAGAGGGTACTCTTCAGGATCATACTCGAGATCTGCATCCTGGATGAGGACGTAGTCCCCGGTGACATTCTGAACGGCTGTTTGAATAGCACCGCCCTTGCCGAGATTGCGCTCGTGCAAAATGATCTTATCCACCTGCGACTCCAAACCCTTGAGAATGTCACGGGTGCCGTCGGTCGAGCCATCATCAACGATGACAATTTCGGTGGGAACGTCAACCGCACGCACACGGCCAACGATCTCCTCAATCGTGTCCTTCTCGTTATAGCAGGGAATGATAACGGAGAGGAGGTATTCCGGATTTGACGAGACAGACTGATCGGCGTTGGTCGGGTTCAACTTGGTCCTCGCAGCGCTGGTCGAAGAATTAATGGACAAAAACCTGCACCTGGAATCGGTAGCCATCGACAGCCTTTTTGATCGACTTTCCCAAAATTCGGCCCGAGAGATCACCGATCCAGATAAGACCCACTCTCCACAAGCTTCGCCGAGGCCGGAACTCGGCTTATTACATAGACCCACGCCGTAAGATCTTCCCCTTCGACCGACTGGACCTCTACAAGGATGCGGTCGAAATCGCAACCCTCGTACTCATCAAGGGCCGCAAGAATGCTCGGATCTCCGGGCAACTCGTGAAAGAGACCACGAACGCTCCGTGAAGCGTCCTTCAACTCGTCGACGGGGCAGAGCTGCAATCTGGCCTGACTCCAGGCCGACTCGAAACGTAAACGATGAGCCGCGGCAGAGGGAGAAAGGATACACGCGGGGTGAACCACGAGACCAGGATAAGGCCCGAAGTCGAAAAGTAGACCGCCGACACTGCACTCTCTACCCTCTCCTATCCGGGAGAGTATCGGGACCAGATCCGGCGGCGCGAGGCCGGGCAGAAGGGTCCCGTAAACAAAAAGACGATCGTTTTCCATGTATCCCGCTCAACCTCTCCAGCGTGGCTCTCGCAATCCTGGAGATCAACGGTCACGGCTCGACCACGCGATCAGACCCAGGCAGAACAGGAGCGCTCGGCTTCAACAAGCGAAATTTTAACTGTATTCTTGACGCTTGCGAAGCTCAACTTGCCCTCACGGGCGAGCCAGCCCACGGCCATCGCAGCCTGATCCGCACGAAGTCCATCGATCCTCTTGAGAGAAGACATGGTGACACCTTCATTTCCGGCCTCGTTAAGCTGATGCCAAACTGCACCGGCGGCCGTGCCAATTATTTCGTGATCCATTTCTAGTTCACTCCTGAAAAAAGCCTCATAACAAACACAGCTGTAGAGCAGCCACCAAACGGTGACATCAACTTTTTCGGCGAAAGCCGGAAGTCCGTGAATAACTGGCCCGCAAATTTACAGCACTTCTGGAGGTCCAATAACGAACACGCTGTTAAAAGTGTGTAATCACGCGGCCAGAAGGCCCCACGGAGACGAAACTTCTTTTGATCGAAAGTCCTTTCTTGGCTGATTTTGAGACGAGTGAAGCCTCGACTTTTCACTTCCACAACACGGGTCGAATTCGCTGTCTCGGATAACGAAACAGCTGGAGCTGAAAGTCCCCGTATGTCCAATTTCTGGCTTTACCAGAAGAACATTGGCCTGTATCGGCACGGGACAGCTGTGGTTCGCGAACTCTCCGGGAGTAACGACAAATGCCTGAAGCGCAACGACCGCTCCTCGCGGGCCCCCCGGTCGAAGCCCACCGCTGACGCGCGAAGGTCGAAGCCAGCGTTTAGATTTCAGAATGCTGTCCTGGCCCTGACCTCTCGCGAATCCGCCTCTTGCCAACCGACTTCAAACATCGGGGAAAGCTACAAAAGACGACCTCGGCCCTACTGATCTCCAAACTCTGACCCCACTTTTTCCCTTCCCCCCCTCCCGAGTTCATCTAAAATACTTCCTTCGCAGGACTTTCGAAAGGAACACCCATGTCCATTCTAGGACTCGACATCGGGACGACCGGAGTGAAAGCCGTCGCTTTTACGACGGAAGGCAAGCCTCTTGTGTCTTCATATCAGGAGTACCACCTCATTAACCCGGAGGAGGGCTTCCTGGAACTCGACCCCATGGAAGTCCTCGCGGGAGTGCGCAAGGTCTGTCGAGAGGTGGCGGAGGCAACAACCGCTGACCCGGTAAGTTCCCTGTCAATCTCGACACTTGGAGAGGCCGCATTACCCGTCGATGAGAACTTCGAAGTCCTCGGCAACGCGATTGTGGGATTCGATGCGCGTGGCCAGGAACAAAAGGAGCAGCTCGCGGCAAAGATTTCCAACAACGCGGTTTTCGGAATCACAGGCCACGGGATCAACTCCTATCACACACTCTTCAAAATCATGTGGTGGCGTGACTCCCATCCCGAAATTTTTGCCCGCACACGATATTTTCTGACATTCAGCGATTTCGTGATCTCACGCCTCGGTCTCGAACCTCGCATCGACTACTCGAATGCCGCGAGGACTTTATCTTTCGATATTCACACGTCGACGTGGTCAAAAAAGATCCTCGAAGCCGCAAATCTCGAGCCGATTTTTGCACAGCCGATCGCACCCGGTGAGGCCGTCGGGGAGATCGGCTCCAATGATTTCGGCCTTCCCGAAGGCTGTGTGGTCGCGGGTGGATTGCATGATCAGCCCGCCGGAATACTCGGTGCGGGGATCTTGCCCGGAGAATCGATGCTCGCCACAGGAACGGTCGTCTGTCTGGGCGTACGCCTCGACTCCCATCCCGAACCCGGCCCCATGATCGAGAACAACCTGTGTTACTACCCCACTTTCGGGGAGGGCCAACGCGTCTCTCTGGCGTGGAACTTTACAGGTGGAAGCCTCTTGAAGTGGTACCGCGATCAGCTGGGCGCTGGAGAAAGAGCGGAGGCCGAGCGGCGTGGTGTTGATCCGTACGAAGTCATTTGTGGAGAGCTTCCAGAGGATCCGACCAGCGTTTTTGTGTTGCCACACTTTACGACCGCTGGCACGCCCTCATTCGACCCACGGGCTCTGGGAGCCATTCTCGGGCTACGTCTGACCACTTCACGACAAGAGATCGCCAAAGCGGTGCTTGAAGGAGTCGCTTACGAGGTGTTACTAAACGCCGATCTCATGGCAAAGTCGGGCATCGAAATCAAGCGCTACAAGGCCATCGGTGGCGCAGCCAAGTCACCGGTATGGCTGCAGCTCTACGCCGACATTCTAAATCGGCCCGTCGTGCAGTTGGAGGTCACGGAGGGAGCAGCGCTCGGAGTCGCACTCCTGGGCGCACACGGCGCGGGTCGTTGCTCGGCCAAAGAAGTTCACGAGGTCATTAGTAATCAAACACGGGAAGGAACGGTGTTCGAGCCGAACGCGCAACGCGCGGCCAGGTATCGCGAACGATTCGAAATCTATCGCGATATCTACGATACGACTCAAGATCTCACGCACCGTATCTACGAACTCGTCAAACGACGGGGGTAAAACCGTACTCGTCGGCGCGGGGTGCGATCTCTTCCCGGAGATCGCCATAAAAAAGAGAACGACCGAATCAGAATGCGGAGTTGACGTCCACATATCCAAATCGGTCGTACCCGCCTGCGCAGAGCAGATAAGTTTATTTCTCTCTTCGCTTCCTTTCCAAGGACGTCGTGCGAACTCTTGGCATCGTCGATTTTCTTGAGGGAGTCGGGAAGAAATTGTCGGTTGCGTCCCCCTAAACCCAACCAACGAAGTGAATATAAAACGATCTGCGAGAGAGGTCAATGCACAGATTGACGAGTTTTGAAAATAAATTTAACGCACACTTAAAGACTCGTTGATCACAAAACATCCAACGAACGCACCGGACCGCGACGCACACCATACGCTTTGCGTCGCGGTGCAAATGCAATGTACGAACACTTGCCGATCATCGCGAACACTTTGCCACAAAGTGAAACACTATCACCCGAAGCGCCACCGAACACCCGGGGGAAATCCTCCGGATTGTCCGACTCCGCTCAGGGCCTTTCCACGACGCTGGCGACGCCCAACGGCAGATTGGAAACCATTCACAATATCGATACGCTCGTAAACCGACTCGATCCGGACAGTTTCGTCGACAAAGTACCGGGCCTCGAGAAGCGCGGAACTTTCGGTGGTTTTTGGGGTAAATGTGCCCTGTTTTCGAGCGGTTTGGCTTTTCTTCGCGTCCGCAGCTCGGTGAAGACAGCGTCGGGCCACAGCACGTCCCGCCGGGCTCCTTCCGCAACAGGCCTCGGCGCCCGTCAGACCGATCCACGCCGAGAAGCGGGCCTGCTCGAACGGCTGAACCACTACTCCCAGGGCGGCGACCAGTGGATTCCCACAACATCCAGAGCGATACAACGACAGGGCACCTCCGTGACAGAAGCCACGGAAGGCTGGGTACGACCGTCATCCCCGCTGACAAGCTCCTTGACGTAGGTGCCCGACGAGGTACGAACCTCCCAGACGAAGTTTCCACCATGGCGTCCCACGAACCGCGAAGCGATGATTTCTTTGCGGCGCAGGGTGTGCTCTCCACGGCGACGCATGACACGGGTGGGAGAAAGTTGGGAAACCGAGTGGCCAGAGAGGCTGGCGAGCCTCTCGGACAAGTCCGCGGGTGGATCGGAGTCGAATTCGATAATCGTACGGTAAGATTTTTCGGCGCTGGATGCCTTACACTGGACCATCGACTCGCGGTCAGTCGTGCCAAGGCCGTGAACCGACGCAAATCCGAGGGCATCCTGGTTGATGGCCGCCGCAAGTGCCTGAAAGTCGAAGAACCGTTCGTGGGGATCACGGACTTCGATGACAAACGGACGTCCTTCGCCGAGCATACGGGCGTCAACATCCTCACGGCCCGAGCCATGAAAAAAAGTTTCGGTACCGCGAGTAAAACGGAGAACAGCGGGTTCCGCGAGTTCCTGGATACTCGGGCCATGGACGTTACCAGTGTAATCACAACGCGAGCATCCACGGCCCCGGCAACTCTGGTGCTTCCAGCGACAAGCCGGAATTTGACGCGAGAGCTTGCGGTAGCGTCCGCCTATAAAAAGCGGTGAGGGACGGGGAAAAATACAGAGGGCATCCCCCCCAACAGAAACGTCAAAGCGAATGTCAGGGCGCTCGAAGTCAACCTCGCGCCCGGGCCAAAGTTCGGTGAGGCGAGAACCCAGATCAATCTTGAGCTGACGAAAAAGTGCTTCGTGTTTCTCCCGTTGATAGTCACGTGGACGTTTGACGCCGAGGACGAACGAATGAAACTCGTAGTCACCGGCAACATCCACAATACGCTGAAAAGCGAGCTCTGAATCGATCCGCATTTCCTACCTGAGATTCAAGCGGTTTCTTTTTGGTTTACCGAAAAAAGTAGCGCAAATTATTTTCGCCAACTCACCCTTTTCCTGTGAAGCATTTTTACGCTCTGAGTACAATGTTCGCCGAAGCGGGATGGGGATAGTCCTGCCGGACGATAAAGCCGGACGATAAAGCCGGACGATAAAGCCGGACGATAAAGCCACCCGACAAGCCAATCTAACAGACAGCAAACAAGTGACCAGCCGCAGGGCGCGAAGATTGCGAGTGAATCGCATATCTGTGGCAGGCCTGTCCGATTCCATCAGTCTGTAGTACGAGCTAATTACAAGTCAAGATACTAGTCGGTTTGAAAATCGCTGCAGCAACAGACCGCGATCATTTTTTATCGCTAACGTTGATGGTAGTCAACCAGAACAACGTTGACAAGAGAAGCCCATCGCGGCGATGTTTATTGAGTCCAAATTTCAAATCGCACAGGGGGGGGAGAAAATCATGGTAGAAACGGCCGTCTTGAACGCACCACGCCACGGCACAAAGCTTTCGCGTGGTTTCCTCAAAAGCGACCGGATGGAGTTGAGTTTCGTCCCGGATTTCGGCTGTCACTGGAACCGACTGCGACTATCCGTGAAGGGAGAGTGGGTCGATTTCCTGACTCCAATATCCAACGGCGACGCACTCCTGGATCAACCCACCGGCCAGGGTTCCTACGTGCTCGGACCGTGGGCGCACCGCATTCCAGGAGGCGAATTCGAATTTCAGGGCAAGACATACAAGTTGCGCCCGAATCACACAGACGGCTCGGCGCTACATGGGGACGTGCGGTTTCGTCCCTGGAAGGTCCTGCGTTCGACAAACGCGCTCTTCGAAGCGACGCTCGAGACCCTGGAGTGCGAGAACTTCAATTATCCGTTTTCTTTGCGCTTCCACCACAGCATGGAGTTACAGGACGATCGCCTCAGCGTCCGCATGACCGCGGAAAATCTTGACGGCGTACCGGTGCCGATCGGCACGGGATACCATCCCTGCCTGCTACGTCGACTGACCTGGAAAGATGAGGATGTGTACGTCGTTCTGAACGCCGAGAAGGTTTATCAGCTCGAAAACGGTTTGCCGATCAGCCCCGCGACACGTCCCGAAGGCGCATCCGACCTCCGAGAAAGCAGTCTTCGCCCACTCGGCCAGGAGCGCATTCACAACTGCTATACAGAGCTTACCGACGGGGTCTGCTCTCTCATCTATCCGGGAAGCGGGGTCAAGGCTCGCTTCGAGCTCGGCGACTACAGCCACGTCGTCATTCACACCCAGGAGGGCGGCAAGCTCTCTCAGTGGGTGGCGGTCGAACCGGTAACGCACATCAGCAACGGCTTCAACTTGCACGCGCAGGGCTGGAAAGGCACTGGCGTACGCGTGTTGGAACCGGGCGAACGTTGGACGGCGAGCTGGGCGCTATCCGTCGGAGATATTTGATCTCTGGCGAAACATCGCGACCACAGTGCTGACGGTAACAGCCACAGGCCAGACTTGATAATGCCCCGAGCGCAAGCTAAGCTTGGGACGCTTGCTGCAAGTGATTGAAAGTCTATCGGTGGGCGATTAGCTCAGTTGGCTAGAGCACCTGCCTTACAAGCAGGGGGTCACTGGTTCAAGTCCAGTATCGCCCACCATTTTAACTTGCGACGATTCGGCCAAATGGCAAAGCGGATGGAACAGTCCAAAGGCTATACCGTCGCATCGCTTCAATGTGCCGTCTTCGCGCATGAGCGAAGGGATCAACTCCCTGCCGCTGCTGCTCGACCAGGCCAACGCATGCGAACTGACGATAGCGTTGTCCACCACCTGCACGGTCTTGCGGTCGACGATGGCGGGCCCGCCTATTTCGCTCGATCTTCTACCCCGAGACGGCAGATCCGACAGCAGCAGAGATTGGCAAAATGTGCTCCGAGCAGAGCGATTCCACCGAGCAAGCTCACGACGCTGGCAACCGGAAGGTGGACCGACCAAGTTCCGGTTTCGGGGGCAATCTCAACCGACGGACAGCAGCTATTAACAGTCGCGCCCGCAGCCGATGCGCCTGGCGAGTCCCACATTGGAAATAGGGCGCCAACGAGGACGAGCGCGACGCCAATTGCGCCGAGGGCTACTACCCAGAGACGGCCGTGTTGCAGGACTCCTCGCCGCAGCGATAACGCGGCCACAGGGAGTACGAGAGCCGCGATGCTCGCGTGGAAGGCCGGGTGCGTCCAAAATCCGCCGAGCGCGGGCGCGAGCAAAAGGAGTACGGGTGCGACCATACAATGCACTGCACAGGCGATCGCGGCGACGATACCCACATGGTCAAATCGCCGTGTACTGGAATTTTGGCCGATCATCAGATTATTCATCAAATGACAAGTGCCGGAGCATGCCCCAAAGTTCCAAAAAATCATAGGTTTATCGAACTCCAGGGTTCAGGCAGGCCTCGACCGTCACGCCGTAACTCAAGGATTCGTCTGAGTCAACCAGTCCGCTCACGCAGGCTTGGATGTGTCCAAAAAATCCCGAGAAAATGTGACAAACTCGAGATTTTTCCGATGTCAGATCTCACACGGACAGGCGCCCGGTCGGGAACTAACAACCCGCCTCCGACACATGTTGAATGTAGACGGAGTAGTCCACTATCGGGTCGTGCCGATCCACGCGACCGTGGAAAACGCGAGGAACAGGAACGGCGAGGCAGAGCAGTGGAGTCGTGCCGGGCTCATCACATCCCTCGGAATTCTCTATCTCCCGCGAACTGTCTCGACAGTGATCGCCACTACCAGCACGCGGAATCTGAGTCCGCACCTGACGAAGTGACGAAGTCGAGATCACGAGTTTTAGCAGGCCCCATGCCGGAGAGGCCATTCGCAAGAACGGCCTCTCGGGCTCTCCGACTTCCTTTTCGATTTCGAGTTGCGGGCGCGACGGAGCTATTCCGCCTCGACGATTAGCTGACTAATGCTCGATGCCGTACCGAGGTTGTTGCCGAGACGTTCCTGGGTACCGTCGGAGTTCGTCAGAATCGTATCGAGAGCGAGAGCGATCGCGTCTGGGGTCGCCGCATCGCCGTCATGGTCCTGGGGCGCCGTCTCGATGATCTTGCCGCTGACTATCGGCGCGTTGTCGTCGGCGTGGGCGCCCGGCAGAACAGCCGCTACGCCGGAAACCAGGTCATTGGTCTGGTGCCCGAAGAGAGCCGTGGCCGTGGCGGACACGAGGGTGACACCCGCGATGAGCAATGCGTACTCGATCATCGCGGCACCACGGTTCCTTTGTTCCCGTTGTTGCATGTCTGAGACCTCCTTGGAAGTTGATGGTTATGGACGAAGAGTGCTTCACGCGCTCTATGGGTACAGAGTGCCGCTCGTTCGAAATGAGTTCCGGGTTTCTTGTGGAAACATGCAGAAGCCTGCCCGCGTGACGGCGAACTGACCATCGCGGAAATTTCGAGCCTGGTCGAGAACTAACACCCCGCCTCCAGCGCTTTGTGAATGTACACGGAGGACTCTCGATAATTGTGGCCAAAGATGTCAGCAAGTCGTTCGGAGCGACGACCACACTTCAATCGCTTTCTCTCGAGGTGAGACCGGGCGAGGTGCTGGGTTTACTGGTTCCCAACGGCACGAGCAAGACGACCACGATCCATCTTCTCGTCGGGTTTCTCCAGCCCGACTCGAGGCCCCGAACCTCGAAAGAAACTCCCGCCTGGAGCCAATAAGAGCCTTCCAGAGGCCCGAAAGTTCTTCAGAACAGCCCAAAAATGCCCGGCTGCTGTTGAAAAAGAGCGCGACACGATCGTGGCATGGGTACGCAACGGCATGGTTGAAGGTGATCCGGTCGCAGAAGCTGTCCGTAACACACAGAGCAGCAACTCACCGCCAGCGGGAAAATGGACAATCGCCAAACCGGATGTCGTCACCAGAATGCTCTTCTCCCACAACATCCTGGCCGACGGCTTCGTACCCTACCGCTATGTCGCACCTCCCTAAGTCTTCCTGAGGGAGACCTGGGGCGAAGCATTTGAGATCGTCCCGGACAACCGTACTGTCGTTCACCACGCGATGATCGAATTCCTGGCCGGAAAATCCGCCCACAATTCACCGACGATCCGCCGAGCCTCGACAGCCTCGGACGTCGCACTATTGCAAAAAGGCCGGTACTGCGGGATCATTATACCTACGAACACTTTGATCGAAGGCCGCCTTCGAAACGCCGACGTTGTTACCGCAAAGCCCACGGAGCTCGAGTTGGCTCTCACCAATCAAGAAATCATCGATCGTTGGCGTCACGAACCGGCACCCTTGCTCGCGGTCCTTCATGCCATTCACGATCGCGACGGTTTCCTCTCCGACGAAGCCATTCAGGACATCGCAAAGGGATTCAGAATACCGGTCGCGGACCTCTTCGGAACGGTAACGTTCTATCATCACCTTTCTCGTATTCCTGGTGGCAAAGAGGCGCCTCGCGTCTGCACGGGTCCCGTCTGCTGCTTGCGCGGCGCAAACGAGATTCTCGACAATCTACGCAAGGACGGCAGCACTCCCATGCCTTGCGCGGGTCGCTGTGACGATCCCACGCCCGTCCTCAAAGGCGATCAGGTCTTGATCGGCGAGACAGCCAAAAGTCTGGTGGCCACTCCCTCGCCGCTGCCACCGTCGAATCCCGGCGTCGCGGGCTTTGAGGAGTGCGTCTTCGCTTCGATTCGCGAGCCGGGACGCGCCACGCTCGAGGGCTACCGCAAGTCCGGAGGTTACGAGGCGATCGAAACCGCACTGAGTGAGCTCGAACCGGACAAAGTGATCACGTTGATTTCCGAGAGCAAGCTCGCCGGACGCGGCGGCGCGGGCTTTCCCACCGGCACCAAGTGGAAGGCCGTGTCAGACGCGCCAGGGACGCCAAAGACCATCGTCTGCAACGCGGACGAGGGAGAGCCCGGCTGCTTCAAGGATCGCGCCATCATGGACTACGATCCACACGCCGTGATCGAGGGCATGCTGCTTGCCGCTCACGCCACCGGCGCAACGCGCGGCTTTGTCTACTTACGCTACGAATACCCGGAAACGCTCGAAATTCTGGAGCGTGCTCTGGGCGAAGCCAAAAAAGCCGGTCTCGTTGGCAAGTCTTGCCTCGGTACGCAGGACTTCGAACTCTACATACGCCGCGGCGCGGGCGCCTATATTTGCGGCGAAGAAGGCTCTCTGCTCAACAGCCTCGAAGGGAAGCACCCCTTTCCGCGCAACCGACCACCCTATCCGGTGACTCACGGCTTTGAAGATCTGCCGACCGTGGTAAACAACGTCGAAACTCTCGTGTCCACGCCACAGATCGTACGCCGTGGCGCAGACTGGTATCGTGGTCTCGGCGTCGGTGAACACGCTGGCACAAAGGTCATCAGCCTGTCTGGCGACGTGCAACGACCCGGCAATTACGAGGTACCGATCGGCTTCTCTCTACAAACGCTGATTCACGACTGGGCGGGTGGGCCTCCGGAAGGGCGTTCGGTGCAAGCCGTGACCATGGCGGGACTGTCCGGCGGTTTTCTGGGCGGCGAGGACCTGGACATTACTCTCGACGAACCCTGCATTCGCAGCAAGGGATCGTTTCTCGGCGCTGGTGGTATCATGGTCTTTGACGATTCGCGCGACATGGTTGCCGTGGCGCACGGAGCCATGGAATTCTTCGCACACGAATCGTGCGGAAAGTGCTTCCCCTGTCGCATCGGCACCCAACGGATCACCGAACGTCTGGCCGGTGAGGCCGGACCTGGCGATCTCACACAGTGGACCGAAGAGGTGACTGACATCGGCGCCGTCATGAAGGCGACAAGCGCGTGCGGCCTGGGGGTTGCGGCCCCGCTCGTGAGCGACAGCTTGATGAAGTACTTCGGGTCTCAGGTCGCGCGTCACGTGAAATCTGTCAAGAAATGAAACGATGAGCTCCAAGCCACTCAATCAAAAAAGTATAGACCAGAGCCTCGCGACCCTCAAACTGGACGGTCAAGAGGTTTCGTTCACACCTGACGAGACTCTCTACCAGGTCGCACAGCGCCACCAAAAGGAAATCCCGACGCTTTGCTACGACCCCCGTCTCGAAGCTTTCGGCGCGTGCCGTCTCTGCGTCGTCGAGGTCGAAGGAGTGCGTAATCCTGTCGCGTCCTGCACCATGCGGGCAGAAGCCGACATGGTGGTGAAGACAAGCACGGAGACAATCGAAAAGTATCGCAAGACGCTGCTCGAAATGGTGGCGAGCGAAAACGACGAAGTCGATGTGGACCCACTGCGGGGATACGCCTCGCAAGAGCTCAAAACACTCGTGGATCGCTACGAAGCGCGTAGCGGCAGATTTCAGGGCAAACAATCAGGCAAATCTCGTCAGGACGACGACAATCCCTTCATCCTGCGGGATTATGACAAGTGCATCTCCTGCTATCGATGCGTGCGTGTCTGCGCCGAGCAGGAGGGCGACTATGCCATCAGCGTCCAGAATCGAGGATTCGGCACACAGATCACCACGGAGTTCGACGGGCTGCTCAAGGAGTCCGCGTGCACTTTCTGCGGGCAGTGCGTACAGACCTGCCCGACCGGCGCACTCGCCGATCGCAAGGCGATCCGCGCCGAGGATCTTCCCGGTGAAATCGAGAAGACGCGCACGATATGCCCCTACTGTGGCGTTGGCTGTTCCGTCGACCTGATGACCAAAGGTGACACGCTCGTCGGCGTGCAGCCGGCCATGGACGGACCCGCCAATCTCGGGGCGTTGTGCATCAAAGGCCAGTACGCCTTCGACTTCGTCCAGCATGCTGATCGTTTAAAAACCCCTCTCGTGCGCAACGAAGACGGCGAGCTCCAACCCGCGAGCTGGGATGAAGCTCTCGACCGCGCGGCCACCGGTTTCAACAAAGTGCTCGAGAAACACGGACGCCATGGTGTCTATGGCGTCGCTTCGGGCCGCGCGCCGCATGAAGCCGCATACACCATGCAAAAATGGATTCGCTCCGGCTTCGGAACCAACTATATAGACAACTGTAGCCGCGCCTGACATGCTCCCACGGTTGCCGGTCTGGCGGCCACGATCGGACGCGGAGCGATGTCGAACCCGCTCGAGGACATGGAGAAGCCCGATGTGATCTTTTGCATCGGGACCAACATGACCGAATGCCATCCCGTGGCGGCGACGCGACTCAAGCGCGCCATGGCTCGCGGCGCAAAGCTCATCGTGGCCGATCCAAGACGCATCCCCCTGGCCGAAAAGGCGGATGTCTACCTGCCGATCCGCGTCGGCTCGGACGTCGCGCTTCTCCTCGGCATGGCGCACGTGATTGCTCGTGATGGACTCCTGGATCAAGAGTTCATGGACGCACGCACGACTGGCGCCACAGAATTCCTCGACCATCTGAAAGAGTTCACACCCGAGTGGGCGGAGACTATTTGTGGCGTTCGCCCAAAGGACATCGAGACCGCCGCCCGCTGGTACGCGATGGGCAAAAGAGCCGGTATCTATTACACGCTGGGCATCACCGAACACATTTGCGGTGTCGACAACGTGCAAAGTCTCTGTAACCTGGCACTGATGACGGGGAACCTCGGCAAGGAAGGCGCGGGCGTCAACCCGATGCGCGGGCAGAACAACATTCAAGGTGCAGGCGACGCCGGCGCCCTACCGAACAACTACCCCGGATTCCAGCCCGTTACCGATCCCGCCAATCAAGCCAAATTCAAAAAGGCCTGGGGGCGCGAGATAGACCTCGAAAAAGGCATCACCAAAGTGACGGCGCTCGAGCTCTGCGGTGAGAAAATTTTCGGCATGTTGATCGATGGCGAAAACACCGTCGTCAGCGATCCGGACCGCAGTCATTGCGAGCACGCGCTGAAAAGCCTCGAAACACTTGTCGTCATCGATATATTCCTGACGGAGACCGCCGCGATGGCGGACGTCGTCTTCCCGGCAACGTCCTGGGGTGAAACCGAAGGTGTCTGCACAAACACCGAACGACGCGTGCAAAGACTTCGAGCAGCCGTAAAGCCGCCAGGAGAAGCCAGACCCGATTGGTGGATCGTGTCACAGATTGGCAAACGTATGGGCATGCAAGGCTTCGAGTACACATCGGCCAAAGAAGTCTTCAACGAGCTCTGCGATGTTTCAATCGTTTACCACGGCCTCGACTGGGATCGCATCGAGCACAGCGAATACCAGTGGCCGGTGCCAGACAAGAATCATTCCGGAACGCCCATACTGCACGAAGGAGAGTTCATC
>Ga0310344_10001686_pt1 | contig 16792 bp, 13 predicted proteins | sample HC15DNA20200_MG_FD_203801 | JGI IMG/M metagenome (GOLD analysis project Ga0310344, IMG submission 203801) | Marine microbial communities from station ALOHA, North Pacific Subtropical Gyre - HC15-DNA-20-200_MG | ecosystem: Environmental > Aquatic > Marine > Oceanic | place: Pacific Ocean: North... | reverse complement strand
TCATCAACTAATGCACTGTCCATGTTATGGTCAGGTGCAGTAACTGTGATGAAGACTCTTTCTGCCCATGAATAGACCTTCTGGTCTAGTTCAATAGTTGCTCCAAAGTTGGATGATGAAATAGTTAATCCTATGTCTTCTGTATCGTCATTGTAAAAGTCAGCGCCGGAAGGTCCATAATCTACGTATTCAAGGTCAACAACCTCACCACGATCTAATGTGGTTGAACTAATTGTGCCTGGGAATTCGATAACAGTCTGGAATACACCAGTGTTGCTACCTGTTTCTCTAAATGCACTTGGTTCTGGGTCGAAGTTACCGTTTGAGTTATCAAGCATGACTTCACCAGCATCTGAATCCCACTCGACTAAGTCAAGACTCCATGATTCAGTTGAATCAGAGTCTAAGTTCAAGTCATCATCAATGATGCTGAGAATTACATCCTGTCCGATTACGTATACTGACTTATCACTTGTAAGAACACCTGATCTTAGATCAAATGTTGCCGAATCTGTTGCCAAGAATGTTGAGTCACCAGATGCGTCAGTTGGGTCAGTATATTCTACGGTAAGAATATCACCTTGTTTGATAACAGCTGTTGCAGTGTCATAATCATCGTAAGAGTTCAAGTGGTTGAGTGTAAACTCATACTCGAATATTCCTGATGATTCTGATGTTTCCTTGATTGGTCCGTGCTCAACGACAGAATCTGTATAATCTCCGTCGCCATCGGCATCAATGTTGTTTCCGCCTGGCACTGCTACGTCGTTACCTGCTGTGTAAATTATGCTATATTCAGATCCACGATATATCTTAACCGCTACGGCACCACATTCAGTACATGCTGTATCTGCTGCAGTGTTATAGGGTGATGAGACATCAGCTCCTGCGATCTTATCTTCACCAGTTGGTGATAGATCCCAGTCTGGGTCGTCAATGAAAGCGTATACAGTAACATCACCACTAGTTGCATCGACATTTGATGCTCTTGCTCCAGCCTGTGCGTCTAAGAAGACGTAATTATTGGTTGAAGTAGAGTCGTCGGCATTAAATGGTACTGGGTATACATCTCTGTCCAATGTAATAGAACCAGTGTTAGCCACGATTGGCACACCAGCGCCTACTTCAATTGTGTTAGATGCTGCGTCATAGTAGTCAATGTAATTGACTTCCATGTCTTTTCCAGTTGTTGTTACTTTTGTATTAGTTGATGCTTGACAGTAGTCTGGAGGTACCTGGAAGGTTCCTTGGAATATTCCAGTTGCTGCACCAGTTTCAATGAGTGTGAATCCACTTTCTGTGAAGTCATCTACTCCATCTGTTCCTGAACAAGAGTTAGTCTGCCATCTCTCATCGTCGAAAGTAATTTCTAAGATGTGTGAGAAGTCAGCGCCTTCTGCAACGTCAGTTGTATCGTCATCTACTGCATCGGAAGATGCTAAGATTCGGTATACTTCGATTAGATCAACATCTGTATTCAAATCTTGATCATCGACTGTAACAGTTACAGTATCTGCAACCTTGTAGTTTTCTGCATCAAATGTAACAGTTGCTGAGTGAGTTAGTGCATCCATTTGATCTGCCTGTGGTGTTGATACTCCATCACCATCAATGTCAGATACTTGTATTCTTGGGGCATCGACACCAGTCATATCACCTGTCATCAACATTACGACTTCATCTGAAAGATGAGTTCGTGATGGGAAGTCAGTTGATGCATCTGCTGTGTTTTGGTTGAGCATTGTATACTCAACTGTACCCTCAAATTTACCGTCTGGGCTAGCACCTGCTTCTTCAGCTTCTATTCTATATACTGCATTGTTTACTCCGGATGCAAAGGTCATGAAGTCAATGTACCAATACATTGCTGTTGCACCTGTACTATCACCAGAAGTTCTACACCACATTGTTACTTCAATGGTACTGTCGTCCATTGTTGCAATATCTCCTGCTGTGTCAAAGTCGTCCTCAATAGCAATTTCGCCTTTGAGATCTTGTTTGACTTTGACACCATCAAATAGGTGTGTGTCTACATCTTCAACTTGAAGATTGATAGTATCTGTTTGTGCATCATATGATGTACTAGTTGATAGAGTTGATCCACAAACATCGACTGCGACTTGTCGCAAGTCATAGTTCATAATCATAATACCTCTTGTCTCATCGTCAAGTTGTCCGTCACTATTGGAATCAATTGTTGATGCCAATGCTTCGAAGTCCTCACCACTAATGTTGGTTCCTATTTGAACACCTTTAGCGAGTGTTCCGCCGTCAGCGACGGTTGAAATAGTTCCTGCTGTAGTTGAGTTACTTGCAATGTGACTTTGTGCGTCCATTGTAATTGTTGTCTGTGAAGCGCCACCGCCAATTGCCATCCAGTTACCGGATCCTGCAGTTATGTATGCAGGGTCACCGATTGTAATGGTTGGAATATTATAGTAATCGTCTTCGATCTGAAGGTCTTCATCGTCTGCTAACTTTAGATTGTGATCATTGTCCCAGAAAGTGAATGGTAATACCTCACCAGAGTTCCATTCATCTCCTACGGCCTCGTGATCAATCTCAATTTTTCCTGTGAAATTATTTACCATGAGTGATTGTGGTGTATCGTTGTAATCTATTACAACCATGTCTCCACGATCTGCAGATTTCTTCATAATTAGATTCGTTTTGTATTTACCCGAATCGTCTAAATTATCAAAAGTACTGCTGTTTTGGAATGTTTCATGGAATGTTATGATTTGTGCTGCGCAACCATTAGAGTCACAATCTGCATTGGTTTGATATGTTAATGCTGATTCTGAATCTGTTACTTTGAATCCACCTTTGGTGTCACCAAAGCCAATTGTCTTCAATGTGTTTGCTGACATTGCTGTTTTATCACTAAATGTAGTGCTTTTGTCAGTATATTCACTGTAGGTTACTGTCTCTGATCCTGCGGTTGTGTTGAATGTCCATACATCAACTATTGTTGGATCGATATTTAGCAAATAATCATTGATTGTCAAATGGATTTCACCGCCTTTTGGATATTCGGTTCTATCTGGTATCATTTCGGCATATGAGTTTGAATCACCATACTTGATAGTCATTGTCTCGGAGTCTCCTCCATTTTGATATGTGATATCAAATTTGTCCCATTTGTCCAGAGGATATGTCTGGATGAATGGCCAAGAAACTTCTTCATTATCAGAAAGTGTTCTACCTCCGTTGTTGTCAGTTACACCTGAATAGATTTTTGGTGCGTTGTCAAGTACATCTGCATCTTCATTGCCACCATCACCGGCACAATCGTCTGCTGATACCCAAACGGAATCAGCATCTCCGATGTCCTCGGCATTGATACCTGTAGCAGTTGCTGCTGAGCCTGTACCTTTGGTTCCACACTCAATACCCATTTTTAATCCATAGTTTGTACCTAAGTCGTTAGCGTCTTCAATGTTCGCTTCGTCGCCGATGTATGCATACCAGTTACCATCAACTGCCTGAATCAATGCGATTTCATCGCCATCAATAGTCACTTGAGGAATACCGCCAATAGCGTTTCCTGAAGATGAAGCTGATAATTCAAGACTAGAGTGTTTTGGATCACTGATTATAATTTCGATGATTTGTGCACCACCGAACTTACCGCCATACTCGCCGGCTGAAACGTACAAGTGGCCTTCATTGAATGCTGAAACTTCAGGCATAAAGCTTGGAGCTGCAACAGTCAGACCACCTGCGACCATAATTGTCATTATAGTAAGACTAGTTATTTTTCGTCCTAATTGTCCGTTATTCATGTTATTAAAAAAATGATAAAATTTTTAGTTAAAAGACTTAGGAACCTTCTAGTTTGTTAAAACATAATTCTGTTTTTTAAGTTTAGAACATAACAATGAAATGTTACTAAACAAATTCGTATTATAAAATTTTAAATGTAGTTTTCTACGTTCATGTTCTATGGAATTAGAAACAGTATGTAATGTGATAGATTATTTTCAAACTTTGATAATTTTTCTGTAAGTATGTGTACAAAAATTACAGGTTATTCTAATAGATTTTACATTACTTCGTCCTACACGAACTTTAGAGTTAATTCCAGGTACGATAAATTTTTTACATTTTTTACAAAAACAAGATCTAATTTCGTATGGCATTCTAATTTTATACTTCATGCTAATCTTTTTTGCGAGGATAGCCTGTTTTTCAGCCAAATCAGGCTCTAATCGTGAGTTTGCTACTGCATTTTCAAATAGAATTTGCATTCGCTTCGTCGCAATCGCCTTTTTTGAGCTTTTCATATAAAATCCACTTACTTTACAGTCACAGATTTTGCAAGGTTTCTAGGATAATCTGGATCCGTCTTTTTTTCAATTGCTGAATAATATGCTAGTAATTGAACAGGAATTATCTCTATTATTGAATATAATGCATCGTCAATTGATGGAATTTCAATCCAAAAATCATAAACATCGCTCTTCTTATCTGAAATTCCAATAATTTTTGCTCCCCTCGCTTTAATTTCATTTGCACTATTCAATGTCTCTTGATATGTTGAATCATTTGGATTAATTATTATCACAAAAACATTAGAATCCATCAGAGCCAATGAACCATGCTTTAGCTCACCGCCAGGAATTCCTTCAGCATGTATGTAAGTTAATTCTTTTAGTTTTAATGCCGCTTCTTTGGCAATAGGAAAATGAATTCCCCTACCTAGGATGTAAATGTCAGAGACATCTTTTAGCACCTTAGCTAACTCTTGAATTTTAGAGTTTTCAGAAGTTAATACTGATATAGACTCGGAAATTTTTTTCCAGTCTAGATTGATTGGCGTAGTAGAGAGTTGGTTTGTTATTTTATACAATATTGCAAGCTGGGAAGTAAAGCTTTTTGTTGCCGCAACACCAATTTCTGGTCCACAATTAAGACTAACTACAAGATCAGATTCTTGTGAAAGTGATGAATTAGGATGATTAACAATTGATATGATTTTGGCATCTGATTGTTTTGCAATATTTACTGCCTCTAAAACATCAGCACTTTCCCCACTCTGTGAGATTGCAATTAACGTTGAATCTTTCTCAATGCTATCTGGAGAGAAAGGAAGTTCGCTTGCAATTATTGTTTCTATCTTTAATTTTGCAAAATTTGAAAAAAGAATTTTAGCAATCCTTGCTGCATTATAGCTTGTTCCGCTACCAGTAATATACAAATTTTTAGATTCTAACATATGCTGAGAAATATTTTTAATTTGTTCATCATCACCTGCACTAAGAATTGTTTTATGTTGTTCAGAAATTTCTTTTAGAGTAAAATGTGCATAATCACCTTTGTAAACATCTGCAAACTCTTTAGATACTTTCGTAATATTTGGTCTAACAAGTTCAGTCCCTTCATAATCAAAAATATGTAAACCTGAATCATTAATTATTAAGAAATTTTCATTGGCAATGTATATTGCATCATCAGTTTTTTCAATAAATCCCAAAACATCACTTGACGGATAATAACTATTTTTCCCAATTCCTATAATTAGTGGCTCATGAAATCTTGCAGCAGCTAAAGTTCCATCATCAAACATAACTATAAAGGAATAATGTCCTTTTATCTGAGAGATTGTTTTTAGTATTGTTGACTTAATGTCTGAGGAATTTTCAAAGTTTTGTTGGATTAAATTAGCAACAACTTCGGTATCAGTTTCACTTTGAAATTCATAACCATTTGAAGTCAAATTATTTTTTAATTCTTCAAAATTTTCAATTATTCCATTATGTACAATTGCAATTTTACCTGAATTACTAAAATGTGGGTGTGCATTATTTTCAGAAACTTTACCATGTGTAGCCCATCTAGTATGTCCGATTCCTATTTTTCCAGGCATATTATGCAAGTTTAGTTGATTCTTAACGTCAGATACTTTTCCTATCCCTTTCTTGACAGTTATAAGATCATTATTTTTAGTTGCTATTCCAACACTGTCATATCCACGATATTCCATCTTTTGCAAAGCCCTGACAAGAATTGGCGCAGCGTCTTTAGTTCCAAAATAACCTATTATTGAGCACACAGTAATGTAGCAAGATAATAGACATACAAACTTTTACAAGCTTTTATACACAAATTAATGTAAAAGTCTTAAAACTAAGACACTTTTTTCCTCATATGAGTAACACTGAAGAAAGAAAATTTACCAAAGTTTCTTGTATAGCCTTTACTTTTACGATTTCCATTGTTCTAATTAGTTTAATTCCAGTTGTTTTTCCTGCTCTTTTTTCAGAGACATTTTTTATAACAACAGCAGACAGGGTTGGACTTTCTACATTATATGAAGCAGAATCGTTTGAACTTGGAATATTAGCAATTCCTCTGATAGTGACAAACATAGCAGTTCTGACACTTTTTATCTTCGTGAGAAAAAATAAAATGCAAAGCAAAATTGAAACATTAACAAAGTTTCAAACGCCGAAAAAGATCTCTATAATACTAGTTATTATCATGATTGCCATATACATTTCTGTTTCATATTCTGATGTTGGATTTGGAAAATATCATGCTGAAATTGATGAAGAGTATGGAGACTGGGAACGACTAAAAAATAGAATAATCAATATGGAAAGCATTTGGCCAGACCAAATTAGTGGAGAACCACACTTTAAACACACACTATTAAAAACATCTCAGATTATCTTTGGAAATTTCTATGTGGTTCCATACATGTCAAGTATTGGATTATTAATTCTAACATATCTTTTTACTAATAGTATTACAAATAATCGAACTGCAGGATTAATTTCATTAGCTATAGTTCTACAGAGTAGTTTATTTTTATCATTTGATACGTCTGCAACTTATTCATCTTTTTGGATTTTATTGTATCTATTGTCATTATACGTAATCATGATAAAACCATGGCCATCATCTCCAGTATTTTATTTATTATCTATATTGTCAAAACTATCCGTAATAATATATGGTCCAATGTCAGTATTTTTTATTTTAAATTCGGATATATCAAAACAAAGAAAAATACTAATTACAATAGCAATCTTATCAATATTCATAATTCTGTTAATAACAGTAATTCAATTTGGTTCTGCAGGTACAGAACTTGCTTTAAAAACTGACTTGGACTGGAATGATTTCTGGATAGGGTTTACAGCGTTTGCGTTTCAAATGAGACTTGATGGTTTAATTGTATTATTTTTGTTACCTTTAACGGTAGGATTATTCATAAATTCAAAAAATAATAGATATGCAACTAGTATCTTGATTTTGATAGGAGGAATTTTACTTATTTCACCAATAACAACTGGAATATTTAATGAAACAAATCAACCATATAGATATCTCTCACTAGTGGTGTTTTTTGCAATTGGGGTTGGTTTATTATTTTCGAAGATAAAAACTAGATAATTCGAACGAAGTTGAAATAATATGTAATTGTATCTCCAGGTAAAACAACAAATCCATCGTGCATAAATCGTAGCGCCCATACATCTTTATCTACACCATCAACTTGCGTATTACCTTTCATTAGTGTATCTGCATAATATGTTTCATTTTCATGAAGCAAAGAGGTTTGTCTAACAATTAACTGATATTTATTTTCACCAATTTTAAAAATAGGATCATTACCTAATGAAGTTTCATTGTCCAAAAAATTATTCATTACTTCATTATTTACTGTATCAATAGTATCAGATTCAATATACGCTAAGAGACTATCATTAGAATCCCTAATTATAATTTGAACAAATGCATATACGAATGCTTCATCCTCTTGTGCTAAGAATGCTGATGATTTAGCAGGGAGATTGTCTTGAGCAGTAGTTGTTGATATTAACGGTATTAACGCTAGTAAGAATATTGTTGGAATTAGAATTTTAATATTCATTAGATTAAACATAGTAATTGATATTTTAAATGCATATCCAAAAAAAGATTCATGAGTTTATCAATTGTTCAAGTCCTTCGTTTATTGAAATTTTAGGAGAAAAGCCAAAAGTTTCCGTTGCAAGTAAAATGCTGGCTTTGCTATTAACAATATCTCCAGGTCTAGGTGAGGAATAGTTTATTCCAATATTGTTTTTATTAGAAATAGAAATCATGAGGCTTGCAAGATCCTTAATTTTTGTACTTGTGCCACTTGCAACATTATATGATTGACCCTCTTTTCCTTTGATTTTTTTCATAGCTAAAATAATAACCTCTACAATATCATATACAGATACAAAATCTCTCAAAGATTCTCCATCTCCATAGATTGTAAGATCATTTTCATTTTTGATATTTTCTAGAAATTTTGTTATCACGCCTGCATAATTGGTATTTTGACCTTTTCCATAAACATTAAACATTCTCAAATTTAGGCTGTTGATTCCATGTGTTTTTGAAAAATCTCGAAGTAATTCTTCCATAGCAAGTTTACTTTGACCGTATGGAGAACTTGGTTTCGTTGGTGACTCCTCTGATAATATCTCATTAGAATCCTCATAGACTGCTGCCGTAGATGCAGAAATGATATCAACATTGTTTTTTGCACATGCATTTAGTACATTTCTTGTTCCAGAAATGTTTACAAGATTATTATTACTTGGATCCTTAATTGAATGTGATACATCTATCTGTGCGGCCAAATGAATACAAATGTCAAAATTTGTAAGAGATTTTAAAACATGCTCGTAATCTGTAATGTCACCAAAAATAAAACTTGCATTTAATTCCTCTAATCTTTTAGCATTATCTTGTGAACTGTTTACGAGTGAATCATAAATTGTCACAGAGTTTCCATCTTCTAATAATGAAGTAACAAGATGACTACCAATAAAACCAGCACCACCAGTCACAAAAATGTTCAATTAATTTTAACTGTATTTTTACTCTATAAAGTCTACGATCTACTTATGAGATCTTTATAGAGTGATATTGCTTCAGATTCATCCTTTGGTCCAACTACAACAGCTGAACCACTCTTCATGAAACTAACAGAAAGATCATTTGTACGCATAGACAAACCTAGCTCACCCTGATTATCAACTAAGAATCCTTTTTCTTTGGCAATAGTTGTAACGTTATCTACATTTAGTGCAACACTATATGTAGGAGTGATTGAAAAAGTTCTTTTACCTTTATTTCGTCCACATAATTCTTCCAGAATAAGTTCTTGTTTTGGAACTTCATTTTTCTTTCCAGTTCCACATACAGAACATTCATCTTGTTTAAATGTCCTGACAGATGAAAATTCTAAATTTTCTAGATCAATACTCAAAAATTTTTCTGATGATTTTGGTGTCTTGCCAATTAAAACATCAACTGCCTCATGAACTTCTATTCCTCCTACCACAGAAAGAATTGATGGGTGCACACCTTCTAGACTACATGTAGGCATTGTATCTTCATCTAATGCAGGAAACATGCAATAGTAACATGCTGATTTGTTTGGAATAACTGTAAAAACTTGACCTGTAACTCCAACTGCAGCTCCTAAAACACACGGAATGTTTTTTTCAATACACGCTTTATTCAAAGAATAACGTGCATTTACACTATCTAGTGCATCAATTACTACATCACATCCTTCAACAACATCAAGTGCAGTATAATCATTTATAGAAATAGGTAATGCTTCAATCTCAACTTGTGGATTACTTTTTTTTAATTTTCTTGCAGCAACTTCGACTTTAACTTGACCTACATCACTTTCATCAAACATTGTCTGTCTATGCAAGTTAGAAAGTTCTATTACGTCTCTGTCAACAATTCGAAGTTTACCTACACCCATTGCAGCTAAGCGTGTTGTAATTGGATTTCCTAGTCCACCAACTCCAACAACACAAACAGTAGAATTCTTTAATTTTAACTGACCTTGATAGCCAATCTGTTCTAACATTACTTGCCTTGAGTATTGATCAAGTTCTTTTTCAGAAAGCTCAGAACCTCCAGCAACTGCAGGTAAAATGTAAACTTCGTCATTTTCATTTAATGGCGTATCAAGACCACTATCAAATGCAGCATTTTTTCCGTTTATGTAGATATTAATCAAAGAGCGCGGAGAGCCATCAGCTTCCAAAACTTTTCTCTTAAAGTCATCACCCATGATTTCAGAAATTTTTTCAAATGATTCTTTGAGAGTTGATGCCTCTAGTTCTGTTTTCTTTTCACCAGCACCTGAATTAAGAACTGATGGAATTGTGAAGGTAATTTTTGTCATATACTATCATCCTATTACTGCTGAGATTTTTGCAACATCAGCTTGCATTACTTGAGGTTTGGTTAATACGCTCATAATTGATTCTGTAGCTTTCAGACCATTACCAGTTACATAACAAACAGCAGTTTCATCTTTGTCAATTTTTCCTTCTTCTGCCATTTTCTTCAAAATAGAAATTGATACGCCTCCTGCAGGCTCAGTGAATATTCCTTCGGTTTTTGCTAATAGTAGAATTGCCTCTAAAATTTCTTTATCATTTGTTTCTTCTGCAATTCCATTATACTGTTTTAATCTTTTTAGTACATAACGACCATCACCAGGATCACCAATGGCCAAACTTTTTGCAACAGTTTCAGGTTGTTCTACTGGAATTACTTTATCAACATTTTTCTTAAATGCATCAACTATAGGTGCACATCCATGTGGTTGTGCACAATGCATGTGCATTGATGATAGATCATCAAGTAGTGAAACAGTTTGTAATTCTTCAAATCCTTTACAGATTGCATTTAACATGGCTCCGCTTCCAGTAGGAACTATAAGATGATTTGGAACATTCCAATCTAATTGTTCTGCTACTTCATAAGCTAATGTCTTAGATCCTTCTACATAATATGAACGCATGTTGATGTTAACTACACCCACATTTTTTCTATCTCCAATTTGTGCTGCAATTCTATTAGCTTCATCATATGTACCATCAACAGAAATGTATTCAGCACCGTAAGACAGTGCTTGTGCAATTTTTGCTGTCTCAATATTACTTGGTGCAAATATGTAACATGGCATATTTGCTTTTGCTGCATGAGCTGCAGTTGCTGAAGCTAAATTACCTGTAGATGCACATCCAACTGACTGTAAACCAAATTCTTTTGCTTTTGATATTGCAACTCCAGCAGGTCTATCTTTGAATGAGAATGTTGGATTTACTGAATCATTTTTAATATACAAATTTGATAAGCCAAGTTCTTCACCAAGTTTTTCAGCCTTTACAAGAGGAGTCATTCCTGCAGCAATACTAACAATATTTTTTTTGTCATGAATTGGTAAAAGTTCATGATAACGCCAGTATGTTTTTTCTCTGTTATGAAATGTTTCCTTGGTTACTTTAGGGAAGTTATATTGGACATCAAGTGGTCCAAAACATTCATCACAGATATACTTGAAAATAGGGTCGTACTCCTTTTGACATTCTCTGCACTTTAGGTGTGTCTTAGCCATACATGATCATTTAAAATTTTGTTCTTAAAATATCCTAATATGAAATTAAGTAATACTTAATTTTGTATGAATAAACTAAGCAGAGAATTTTATCAAAAAATTATCAATTTTAACTAGAATTGGGAGAAAATCAGCTAAAAATACAATAATTTGATAAAAAATCATTTTTTTGAATAAAAATAAAAAATTAAAAAAAAATTTAAACGGTTAATGAAGAGAAAAAACTGTGGACAAAAAAGTTGCAATTGGGATAGGAATAGGAATTGTGATAATTATTGGGATTTTAATTTATCAGATGGATACTGAAACGCGGATGCAAGAAGGTTGGAGCGTACTTCCTCCAAATCCACAGACAAACGGACCTCTAACAATTAATAAAGATCAATATTTGATCGGTGAAGTTGTTTTTCTAAACATGGAATTAAACCCGCTTGAGAATGGTGAAGTGACAGTTGTGAAAGAAGGTAGCGAACGTGTCATTTATGGTTTCAAATTTAACGGTAGTGGGGATCCATCCCCAAACCTGTACTTTAGACCTATGTTAGACTGGACGTCACAACTTTGTACAGTAGATGATCTTATCGGAACATGGAATGTTGTAGTATCAGGAGTTACTTTAATGGATGATAGAATGGGTCTAACAAAAGAACCTAGACTAATTCAATTTGAGATTCTTGATCAGATTATAGAACATGATAGTAGATTTGAGGGTTGGACTTTGAATGTTTGTGAGAATCGAGATGCGTACATTGGACAAAATCCTTATGAGGCTCCTATGGGTTCTGGAATGGATATGGAACAACTTGCAGATCCATAGAACAAAAATAATACTATAATTTAATATCTAACTTGAATACCATTGTTTTTTATAATTTGTTTTACACGATCAACAGAATGATCTTCATAATGAAATATTGATGCAGCCAAAGCAGCACTTACATCACTTTCTTTAAAAATCTCAATCATGTGTTCAGGACTACCACAACCACCAGATGCAATTACAGGAATTGAAACGTTATTGACAATTTGATTAGTAAGTAAAATATCATATCCATCTTTTGTACCATCTCTATCTATACTAGTTAATAATATCTCACCAGCACCAAAACTTTCAACTTTTTGTGCCCAATCAATAACATCTAATCCAGTTTCTTTTTTTCCACCATAAATGAAAACCTCAAACCAAAATTCTTTATTATTCTCAGTGAAAATATTTTTTCCTTTTTCTACATTGTAATTTCTTTTTGCATCAATTGCTACAACCACACATTGCCTACCAAATAATTCCATAAGTTCAGTTAGTACATCAGGATTCTTGACTGCCCCGGTGTTAATTGCTACCTTATCAGCCCCATTAAGCAGAATATCTCTTGCATGTTGTAATGATTTTACACCTCCTCCAACTGTAAATGGAATGTCTATGACTTCAGCCACTTTTTTTACAAGTGATTTTATTGTTTCACGCTGTTCAGATGATGCTGTTATATCAAGAAAGATTAGCTCATCTGCTCCTTCATTACTGTATTTTTCAGCCAATAAAACAGGATCTCCAGCATCTTTTATTGATTCAAAGTGCAACCCTTTGACAACTCGACCATTAGCTACATCAAGACATGGGATTATGCGTTTAGTTAAAGTCAAATTGCTTTTGCCTCCTTGATTCCAATTAATCCTTCATAAAGTGCTTTTCCTAAAATTACTCCATATGGATTACATTTTTTGATTTCTTGTACATCATCCAGCTTTGAAATTCCACCACTGGCAATAATATTTGGTCCACTAATTTTACAAACTTGTTCTAGTGAAACTATATCAGGACCTTCTAGAGTACCGTCTTTTGAAACATTTGTAGTTAAAAATTCTGAGAATCCTAATTTCACAAATTCATTAGTAACGTCTTCCAGTTTTAGTCCAGTATTTTTTTGCCATCCATGGGTGACTATTTCACCATTAACATGATCAATGGATATTACAAGTCGATCTTTTCCAAACTGTGAAATCATTTCTAACAAGATGGATTCTTGCTCACTTTGTTTTAGTTGTATAGCTAAAGTTCCAATAACAACTCTTTCTGCAAAATCTAATGTATTAGCAATCTTTGTAATGTCTCTTAATCCACCTGCTACTTGAACAGGAATAGAAATATTTTGGCAAATCTCTTTTAATGTTTCATAATTATCTCCTAGTCCAAGTGTTGCATCAAGATCTACAAGATGGATCATATCTGCGCCAAAACCTTCCCATTTTTTTGCTATCTGAACTGGATCATTACTGTAAATTATTTTTTGATTTGGATCACCTTTGTAAAGACGAACCACATCGCCATTCATTAGATCAATTGCTGGAATTATCTTCATTGCTTGCACTCTTTAAGAAAATTTCTTATCATTAATGATCCAATCTTTCCAGATTTCTCAGGATGAAATTGTGTTCCAAAGTAGATATCTTTTTCAACTACAGCAGGAACAGTGATTCCATAATCTGCATCTGCGACTATGATATTTTCATCTAATGGTTTTGCTCTGTATGAGTGAACAAAATAAACCCAAGATCCATTATCAACACCATCAAGTAATTTACTTTCTCTTTTAATCTGTAAACTATTCCATCCCATATGAGGAATTTTCATATCTTTTGGTAATAATACAACTTCACCATTGAGAACATCAAGCCCATTTTCTTTTCCTTCTTCACTTTTTGCAAAAAACATTTCCATCCCAAGACATATTCCTAATACGGGTATCTTGTCCTTTACAAAATCTTTGAATTGTGTAGCAGAATAATCTCGTATACTGCGTATTGCAGGATCAAAGTTTCCAACACCAGGTAATAATATTCCAGAAAAATCTTTTGCTTGATCAAAACTTGTAATAACATCTATGGATGCACCATTTTTTTCAAATGCAGTCTTTAGACTAAAGATATTTCCTGCTCCATAATCAAATATTGCAACACTAACCATTACATAGCGCCTTTAGTACTTGGAATTCCTTTTTGTTTTGAATCTTTTGAAGAAGCGTTTCTCAGTCCTACTGCTATTGATTTAATTGCAGCCTCAATTTTGTGGTGATCATTTTCTCCATACTTTACAGTAACGTGGATACAACAATTCAGATTCTGGGTGAGTGATTGAAAGAAGTGTTCAATATCTTCTTTAGACATTCCTTCAATTTTGCTCCTTTTCATAGAGAGTGATATCTTGTTGAATGGTCGTTTTACCAAGTCAATTGATGCTTCTGCAAGTGATTCATCCATAGGAACAGAAGCGTAGCTAAATCTTGTAATTCCTGTTCTGGTTCCTAATGCCTTGTCTACTGCAGATCCAATTGTTATTGCAGTATCTTCAATTAAGTGGTGCTCAATACCATCCTTGGATTTTGCCTTTACAGAAATATCCATTATCGAGTGCTTACCAAACGATGTGATTAGGTGATCAAGAAAGCTAATTCCAGTATTAATTGAGGTTTTTCCAGTTCCATCTAGGTTTAGGTTTACCGTAACGCTAGTTTCTTTGGTTTCTCTTTTTAGATTAGATTTTCTGGATTTCATGAAAACACCGAGTTTGATATGTAATTAAACCAGATTTAATGCCTTCGGAAGCTGTAAAATTGAATCTAAAATTATAGGCACGTTGTTATTTTTGAACATCTCAAGTTTGATTTCAGGTTTTTTACTTGTTCCATAAATTCCACAAAAAGTTGTTTTGAACCCCATTTCTGTGGCTCTGTTTGCCATCAACATGTCTTCCATTGAATCGCCTACATAGATACAGTGTTTTGAATTTAAGCCTCTAATTGATTTTAAAAGTGGTTCAACATTTGGTTTTGCAAGTTCTTTTGATTCGTCTTCTAGAAATATAGAATTTGAAATATCAAAACTATCTAAGAAGTCTTTTAATGAATAGGAAAAAGCAAACTTTCCTCTTCCAGTAACTATTGCAATTTTATTTGCAAATTTTCTTTGTAAGGCAGAAACTATTTCTGAATTGATTAAAACCATGTCTTTTTCTATCAGACCACTTGTTTCTATCGTTACAGGTTTACTGTAAATCTGTTCATAGAGTTCTGCTCCATAGAAAATCTGATCAAATATTGTATAGATATAACTTGTTTCATGTGAACCAAAATAATTCAATTTTTCTTTGATACTTGTAATATCTACATTAATACTTTGTAGAAAATTGTCTACTGAAAGTATGCCCCTTTCATCTGAATTCTCAATTACATCTTTGATTATTTCTGTAAATGGTTTTTCTGATTCTTTTGCAGCATATGAAGTAAGTATTACTGCATAACAAACTGCAACTTCATCATTAAATCCACCTTTTGATTTGAAGCCATAAAGAATTTCTGGTGTTACAATGTTATCAGCTTTAACATCTAAGATATCATTTAAGATGTATGAAACTGTCTTGTTTATTGCAGTGTCGTATGACTCGGTAATATCTACTAGAACACCGTCACAATCAAAAATTATTGCATCAACGTCCTTTACATCATTAACAACTGAATCTGAGACAAGCATATTGCTTGAATTATCTTTCATGGTCATTCTAAAAGATCACGTATTGCCAGCAAGAATTTTGAATTCATTTCAGAAGTTCCTACAGTTACTCGTAGACAGCCCTTGTGTACGCCTAGTTTTCCGAGTTTACGAATAGAAATTCCTTGTTCAATTAGTGCATTGTATACCCTTCTGTCTGCTCCTCTTGCATCAAACAGCACAAAATTTGCATTTGAATCAAATACATCAAATGCTTCAGTTTTTCTCAAACTTTGTATGATTTTCTTTCTTTCTTTTTTGATTAATGAAAAAATTGATTCTATTTTATTTGATTTTTCTAAAGCCAGTATTCCACATTGAATTGCTAGTGTGTTTAATGGATATGGATACTGAATAATTTTTGTAAATACATCAGTTATTTTCTTGCTTGCTACAAAATATCCTAATCTTAAACCAGCTAGACCAAATGCCTTGGAGAGAGTTCGTACTACGATTAAATTATCAAATTTTTTAACAAGACTAACTACTGAAGAATCTGCAAATTCTACATATGCCTCATCAATGACTATTGGTCCTTTGAATGATTTGATTAGCTTCTTTAGTTCGTTTCTTGTGAACTGGAATCCTGTAGGATTGTTTGGAGAATCCAGATAAATCATGTCTGCAGATTTGGATTTTCTTATGAAATCGTCTATGTTGAGCTTCATTTTTTCAGAAAATGGAATTTTAATTGTTGGAATTGAATATAGTTTGCATCTTTCCTCAAAGAATCCAAAAGTTGGATCAGATGTTAGAATTTTAGTTTTCTTGGAACACAAGTTTACTAACATTAAGTCAAGAATTTGGTCTGAACCATTTCCAACTCCAATC